>Ga0233440_1003023_pt1 | contig 13106 bp, 18 predicted proteins | sample SI_123_September_5_FD_182791 | JGI IMG/M metagenome (GOLD analysis project Ga0233440, IMG submission 182791) | Seawater microbial communities from Saanich Inlet, British Columbia, Canada - SI_123_September2016_120_MG | ecosystem: Environmental > Aquatic > Marine > Inlet | place: Canada: British... | reverse complement strand
GATGAGATAAATGCCTACAATTTTTATCAAAGTTTGTCCAAGCTAATTCAAATTCACTAAAAGATAAACCATCATTCTTTTTATGCCAACATAACCAATCATTAGTTGCTGGTAATATATCAGCAAAATAATTACCACCCCAAATACATATTTTTTCTGCCAAATCTAAAATGAATGTAATGTCTGGTCTTTCATTATCCCAATTCCCTCTATGAAACTCCTTTGCACCAGAACCCATTGTCATTTTATCAGCATCAATCCCATAAGGTGGGTCAGTAAATACCATATCAGCCTTATCACCATCCATCAACAAATCAACATCTGCCTTATCAGTACTATCCCCACACATTAACCGATGCTCACCTAACTGCCAAACATCACCACGCTCAACATTGCATACTGGCTCTTTCTCAATATCAGGCACAAACTCATCCTCTTCAATATCTGCATTCATACCATCAATATTAACACTAAAATCAGGTAATAACTGCTCCATCTCATCCAACACACCGGACTCATCAAAGAAATTATATTCAATAAGGTCCTTATCACTATCATGGTTTCCGCGTAGTTTGTTCAATATCTGCCTGAGCATTCGCCGATCAACGTCCTTTAATGGTAGCTTGATCACTAATACTTCACTCATTCCTAACTCACGTGCTGCTTTCCACCTATGATACCCGTCAGCAATAACATAATCCTCATTAGTAATTATAGGCATAATAAACCCAAATCGTTTGATATTAAGCTTTAGTGCTTCAAAGTTAGCATCACTCATAACATTAGGATTAGTATTATCAATCCTTAATGTGTTCAGATATACTCGCTTTGGTTCTGGTATTGTTATATCATTTGGCATTTCCATCTATAATACACCCCTCAGTTATTAGAAAACCTACAGTATGTTCAGCGTCAAACCTTTTACACATTGCTGGTTTCTTATCAGTACCATGTAATTTGCATAAGTTGTCATCACCTAATTGTGGACAATCCATTGGCACCAATACCTCGTACTGTGATCTACTATGCCTTTTTACTTTACACCCATGTGTTTCATAATAGTGAATACGTTCTTGAGTAGGATTAATGAGCCCAAAACCCATTAACCTACAACAAGACGCTTTGCATATGTGTAAATTGTCCTTGCAATTCATATTGAATCGAAGTCTCTCCTCAATTCCTGCACTATTTCACTCTTCATTTCTAAGTGGAACTCGTTAGCTATAGGTCCTAAGATTTGGCTCATGCTAGCTAATTTTTCTTGCATCTTCATGTTAGAATTATATCTAGCTTTGGTCTTTTCAAGTTTCACTTTAACTTTCATCTTATCCACAAGTTCTGTTCTTTTTTCTTTGATAGCTTCAATCCATTGTGTTTCAAGCCCTTTCACTTGGTTTAGGTTTGTTTTGCTTTGTTCTAAATCCTTCTCCATTTTCTTAGATGCTATGGCTTCTTCAATTTGCTTCACTTGGTTTTCTATTTGTATTACTTCGGTCTTTAATTTTTCTAATTCAGATAATGACTCCATTAGATCCATTGTTTTATCAATTTCTTGTTTAATGGTAACTCCATCACCATCAGACACACATACAAATTTATTTTTTATTTCCATTTTTTCTCATCTCCCTTATTTCTTTTACAATCATCAGATTAGATAACAGGTCAGAGTTAAGACCTAAATGTTTATTTCTAATTTGACCATACTCGTTGATGACGTTTGTCATCTCATCGTTACTTACGAAACAGAATTTCTTTAATGGTGTATTGTTTCTTCCAATCGCTACTAGTTTCACTATTATATCTTTTTTATCTGATAGTTTTCTTAGAGAAGCCGTAACTGATTGTCTGTTTACTTTTAGAATTTTGCTTAGTTCTTCTGCACTAAAGTATTGGTTTGGATTCTTTTTTAGAGAATCGAAGATCTCTTTTTGTCCCATTGTACACCTCTTACTATATAATATGTGGGAATTTATCAATGATGTATCTGATTCTAGCTTCATCAGTCTGTATGTAGTTTGGAAAAGACAGTTTTCTGAATTGTTCTTTGGTTGTTTTATCTATTGCTATCATGACTTTGTTTCCCATAGATATAACTATTATATAACTTCTATATAAATGTTTCTATTTTCACTACTTTTCATATTTCCCCCTCAATACTTTTGGTGTTTTGGACACCCTTATAGGGTGTGTCCAAAACGACCAAAACTTTTGGTTAGAGTAATTTCCAAAACTTTCATTGTTTTTACACTTAAATTACACATATTTAGAGTTTTGGTAGTTTTGGATATTTGTATCATTTCCAAAACACCAAAAGTGTGATTTCCAAAACTATTGTTGTTTTTGTAATATAATGAGAAGATTTATATATAACCTATGTCTTATGATTGAATGAGGTGAAATTTAATGAAAATTAAAACAAATATATTAAAATCAGGCGGAAGCCTAGTTATGAGAGTACCACCAATTCTATACAGACATTTCCTAAAAGAATTAGATGTAGGAAAAGAAGTCGAAATAGAGTACATACCAGATGAAGATAGCTTTATTGTAAAGGTGGAACCAAATGACAAAATTCAATAGAACGGAATACCTACAAAAATTAGGAGAAATTGTAATCGTTCCACACAAAAACGTAGAATGGGGAAAACAAAGAAAACAACACATATACTCAGAACAAAATAACCCAGTGACAACACACACACTAAGAGAAGTCGGAAAACAAGAACTAATACTAGAATTCGACTCCACTAAAAAAGAAACACCAATAATACAAATACAAAAAGAAGCAAACAAGTGGATAAGTAAAATTAAAGAATTTCTAAACAAATATGAATACCACCAAACAGAACATGGAGGCAAATCACCACACATACGTCTATTAGCACACGGATTAGAAATTCTACCATTCCTAGAAAGAAGACTCTATAAAGAAAAATTCGCACAAGGATTACTTAAAAAAATAGGATTCTCATCAACAATAATAAAACTAGACATGGGATTATTAACATCAAAACATAAATTAGTATCATTAGAAGAACAACCACATTTTAAACCAAAATATAACGGAACAATAGAAGAAATCACACACTATAACCAAGGACAACCATTTAAACCAAAAGAACAACAAATAGAAATAATAATCAAACACTCAAGGAAAGATAGAACACCAATACAACAAATAACAATAGAAGAAATCAACACAAGAGTAATAAATGAATGGTGGGAACAACATTATAAAGTAGGGCAGAGAAATGACATTATATTAGCATTTGCAGGCATGTGTAGAAAAACAGGAATGACAGAAGAACAAACAATTCAAATTATAAAAAACCTTCATAAAATAACACACACAGAAAATGATTATGAGGATGAACAACAATATCGAAAAATTGCTAACACATATGCACACGAACTTAAAGACGTTGCGGTTTATGGATTACTTGGTAAAGTTTACCAAGAAGAACAACTAGCGTTTACAGCACAAAAACTATATTCTGGGTTTGTTAAAGCAGACACAAAACTATGGAATACTAAAGATTTATTATGTGCAAACATACCACCAATCCAATGGTTAATACCTGAAATGATTGAAGAAAATGGGTATCATATAGTTGCTGGTAAGCCAGGAGAATTTAAATCATACTTAACATTGTTTATGGCGAAAGCATTAGTCACAGGTGGTGTGTTTTTAGATAGAAAAGTTAGTCGACCATGTCGTGTTTTATATATGGATGAAGAAAGTAGAATTCAACGTATTAAAACAAGACTACACAAAATGATGTCTGATATACCTATGGACGTTCAAAGTAATTTGTCGTTCTCAATTGGTAAAGGAACCAAATTCACACACGAACATATACAGATTTTAATCAACGATATTGAACAATTTAAACCTGATGTGGTTTTTATGGACTCTCTATCTCGGTTCTTTGCTGGGAATGAAAATGATTCTAAAGATGTTAAAATGATTTTTAATGAGTTTATTAAACCTATTTTAGTTAAATACAACACCGCAATCGTGATTATTCACCACTATAATAAAAGCAATGATAAGAGTGGTGGTGATTTGTTGCGTGGTTCTAGTGAATTACAAGCACAAATTGATGGTTTTATGGCAATCAAGAAAAAGAACAGAGACAAGTATTCAATTGCAATGCCAAAAACTAGAGATAGTGCATCAGCAGAGCCTATTGAGTTTGAAGTTGTTGATAAGGATGATGGCACTCTTAACATTCTTTTTACAGGTAGGACAAAAATTGATAATCGTTCTGCCACCGAAAAACAAGCTGATTTTGTTATGGAAAAGTTACACGAGATGGATTTAAATGATGAATTTCAGGGGAATGTTGTTATCTCTCGTATCAATGCTAAAGGATATAGTCATGATATTATGAGAAAGGCATTATCAACTTTAGTTAAACAAGAACGATTAGAACGGATTAAAAATGGTTGGTTTAAAATTTTAGAAGAACAATTTGAGGAAATGGAATAATGAAACACAACGAAGAAGGAGAATTTGATAAATTATGTGAATTTTTTAATGAAGCAAAGATTCAATATAAACGAGAGTGCATCCCTGATATATGTAAAGATTGGGAGTTGCCTTATCGTGTTGATCTTATTATTAATATTCCAAAGTATGGTCTTATTGGTATTGAGGGTAAACATATAAGATCTTTAGGGCAAGGTGGTATTATTGGGAAAGCATTAAAACAAATTAAATACAAATATTATGGGAAGAAATATTATGGTTATAATATTAGACAATGGTGTTTGTTTTTGCCAAGGATTGGTGATATTGATAATGATCGTAATAGAGTTTTCACTCGTCATCTATTAAATGAAATGGGGTGTGGATTTTTGGAATATTTCAACACACCTTATTCTAAATATGTTAAAATCAATTCAAACACTCAATTTGGAATAACAATTCATAATAATGGTAAAATTGAAATTAAGAATAAAGCCATTAATAAAAAATGGGTGATGTTTTAAAATGAAATACAAAAAAAAAGGAGTGAGTAATATTTCAATAGGAGATAGTGTCTTAATATTTGATATTGAGACCGATGGTTTAAATACTGAAACGTCTCTTATGAAATGGTTCGGCGCGTTCAGTTTTAAAGATAATAATTATTATTTTTATACACATGATGAAAAGGACCAGATTCAAACACTAATAGATGCTCATAAAGTAGTAGTAGGTTATAACTCAAGGGATTTTGATATTCCTATCATGGAAAATAATGGATATAATTTTGAGTATAAAATTAGGATAGACCTTATGCGAGTATTATTTGATCCACTAACGAGAAGAAGTGTAAGAGAGAACATTATTAAAGTTAATGGTAAGGTGTTAAAGGATCTACTTCCTAATCATAAGTTGAAAACTCTAGGAGAAGTGTTAAGCCTTAGTGTCCAGAAAGGGGATATAGATTATAAGATTTTCTATAAGGATGAATGGGATGAGAAAGAAACAAGTGAGATCCTTAAATACCTATACTATGATGTAAGACTGACAAAAGAATTGTTTGAATATTTTTATAAAGAGTTTTTACCAATGAAAGAATTTATGAGCCAAAGTGACCAACGTAAATATAATTGGTTCAGAACTTCCACAGGTAGCTATACATATAAAGTCATTTGTCATAAGGCTGGGATAGAAGAAGAATATGCAGAAAAAAGCAAATATAAAAAGTATGAGGGTGGTTTTGTTAGTAAACCTGAGATTGAAGTTTGTAAAGGCAAGATATATTGTCTGGATTTTAGTAGTGCTTATCCACACTCATTTTTAATGGGTAATTTATATGCACATTCCTGCAAATGTTGTAAAGATGATGAGAAATGGCATGGCAATGATATGTTTAAGGTTAATGGTAAATATTGTAAAAAGAAACCTGGAAAGATTGAAGAAGTTATTAAGAAGTTATATCTATTAAGATCGGAATATAAGAAGAATAAGGATCCTAGAGAATACGCATTGAAAGTTATATTAAACACCTTGTATGGTATTAGTGGTGCAAACATTTTCAAGAATGTTTATTCATTAACAACAGCTGCAGATTGTACCTTGATAGCTAGAACAATGATTAAGTTTGCTAGAAAGAAGTTTGAACAAGCGGGTTACCAATTAATATATACTGACACAGACAGTGTGTTTCTGAAAGATGTTTATGATGATAAGGGCAGGATTATGAAAGTTAGGGATGAGATTATTAAAGAGATTGGTTTAAGCGTGCCATTCCCTCAAGAGACGTTTAGTATGGGTATTGATGCAGAGATTAAAGCTATATGGTTCTTTAGAGATTATAATGATGAACTTAAAAAGAAGAACTATTTATATATTACATCAGATGACAAAGTAAAGATTAAAGGATTGCCTATTATTAAAAGCGATTGCAGTAAAGTGTCAAGAAAAGTTATGAATCAATTATCAAATGAAATAATCAGAAGAAGTGACATTAAGTTTCCAGAGAACTATATTAAAGATATTGTTTATAATATTTTAAAGGACGATATCACATTAGTTGCAAATTTTTATAAGGTTAAGGATCTTAGCCAATATAAGAGTAATTGCATTCAGGCACAGATTAGTAAAGAATATGGCGCTGGTGAACATTGGTTAGTACCTAATAAGATTAAAGGCAATGTTGGTAAGAGTAAAAAGTATTGCACAGTTATTGAAGCTGCGGAGTTAGACCTAGAAGATTTAGATTTGAAGAAAGTCTGGGACACAGAGTTATGTATATTTATAGATGACTGGAAGCATCCATTGTTTACTCGTAGGATGGAACGTGCAGAAGAAAAGTATCAGAAAAAGCGTGAGCAAGAGTTACAGAAATTTTTTGATAGTGACTTGTTTGATAGTGAATCTGTCGGTTTTGATATTAGTAACGAAGAATATCTCAAGAACGAGATAGAATTGGAGATGGAATAAATGAAATACTTTAGTATGTTCAGTGGAATAGGAGGATTTGAATATGGAATTGAAAAAGCAACCGAAAGTATGGGATGGTTACAACAAAAAGATATTAGACAAACCGATAGCAAAGACATTAAAAAGCAACGAGGGGTGTTGCACAAGTGGGAATGTATTGGTTTTTCCGAAATTGACAAGTACGCAATCCAAACCTACAAAAAACACTACCCAACACACAAAAACTGGGGAAGTGCAAGAGACATTATTCCAGAAGAACTCCCAGACTTTGATATGCTCTGCGGAGGATTCCCATGTCAATCTTTTTCAATTGCTGGAAAAAGGAAGGGTTTCCAAGATACAAGAGGTACTCTTTTCCATGAAATTTGCAGAATCGTGGGAGTCAAAAAACCTAGACTTTTGTTTCTCGAAAATGTCAAAGGACTCCTCTCAGCAGACAATGGAAGGTGTTTCGCTACAATTATCCAGACGTTGGATGAATTGGGGTATAATGTTGAATGGGAGGTTCTTAACTCAAAGAATTTTGGAGTGCCACAGAACAGGGAGCGAGTGTTCATTATCGGACATCTTAGAGGATCAAGTGGATGCCAAGTATTTCCTATCGGAACAACAAGTAAAGAAATTAGTGGAAATCAGCAAGGAAACGAGATAAAATACCACCAAAATTCAGATAAGGAAAGAGCAAGAATATATGATATTAAAGGAACATCACCAACTTTACACACAAGATGTAAAGACACAATTATTGCACACTCATTATTCCCACGTTCAGGAAACCCAAAACAAGGTGGAACTGGACATTTGAGTAAGGATGATGGGACAGCATATTGTGTTGATACAGCAAATTGTCAAGGTATAGAAGAGAATAATAGAATTCGCAGACTCACACCAATTGAATGTGAACGATTACAAGGATTTCCAGATAATTGGACAGAAGGAGTAAGTGATACTCAAAGATACAAACAATGTGGAAATGCAGTAACCACAAATGTAATAACTGCAATAATGGAGAAAATCAATGAAATTAAATAGAATATATAATGAAGATTGCCTTGAAGGTATGAAACAGATGGATAGTGATAGTGTTGATTTAGTAGTTACTGATCCACCATATGGTTATAGTTTCATGGGTAAGGATTGGGATAAGGCAGTTCCAAAGGTTGAGATATGGAAGGAATGTTTGAGGGTATTGAAGCCAGGTGCATTTTGTTTTGTTATGTCTGCACCAAGACAGGATGTGCAAAGTAGAATGATTGTTAATTTACAGGATGCAGGTTTTGAGGTATCTTTTACACCATTATTTTGGGCTTATGCAAGTGGCTTTCCAAAGGCAGGTAATATTGGTAAGATGGTTGATAAAAGGATGGGTGTTGAATCAATAGATTTAGGAGAACACCCAACAATTAATGGGACTGGTAAAAAATGGAGAAAAAATGGAAAAGAAATTGAATATGTAACTAAAAAAGTTAGATTAACAGCACCATCAACAGATGAAGCCAAAGCCTTAGATGGCAGTTATAGTGGTTTTCAGCCAAAACCAGCAGTTGAGATAATCTTGGTTGCTATGAAACCATTGTCTGAGAAAACTTATGTTGACCAGGCACTATATAATGGTCATGGTATCACATGGCTTGATGATTGTCGGATTCCATATGAGAATGATGGTGATAAGTGGAAAGGAGGAGAAATAACAGGTTTTGCAAAAGATAAATTTTTTACAAATGGTGAAAGAACAAAATATAATGCTGAAATTAATAATTCTGGTCGTTTTCCTGCCAATTTGTTGGTGAGCGATGATGTGTTGAATGATGGTAATATAACAAGAAGTTCAATAATAGATGGTTCTAAATTACCTCCAACTGGCTCAAAAGGAATATTTGGTCATTATAATATTTTAAATACAGAGAGAGGTCATAATGATTCAGGTTCATTCAGTAGATACTTTGATTTAGACAAATGGTATATTAATAAATTGCCAAAATCAGTACAAAAAACATTCCCATTTATGATAGTACCAAAAGCAGCACGTTCTGAAAAGAATGAAGGATGTGAAGATAGAGTAACACAAAAAGTAAATGATGGTAGAAATATACCACCAGACAATGCATTCCAAAGAGGAAAAACTGAAAGACTAAATATACATCCAACTGTAAAACCAACAAAATTAATGAGTTATCTAATAACATTAGGAAGTAGAGAACAAGATATTATACTTGATCCATTTATGGGTAGTGGTACTACAGCCATTGCAGCAAGACAACTTAGTAGAAAGTTCATAGGTTTTGAATTAGATAAGGAGTATCACAAGATTGCAGAAGCAAGAATTAAGAAACATATGAATCAAACAAAGTTGTTTGAATATTAATTTCACAACATTTATATATAAGTTATAACTGAAATATAACTATGGCACATAAACCCTATATGGGAAGCAAAGCCAGGAGAAACAAAAATGGAAAACGAAAACATAGAATTTGAGGAAGTACAGAACGAAGAAGAATTTAGTTCTTTGGAGGACTTAGAAACACAATTTCTGAAGTCACCAAAAGTTGGAGAGAAAGTTGAGTTTACCGTGAAAGGTTTTCAAATCGTCAAAGAAAGAGACGAACTTGAATTTGCCTTTGAAAAGAACGGAAAACAAAAAACAGCAACTAATGCATTGTCTAATGTAGATTATGGTATTAAATTTACCACAACAGATAATGCAGTGTTTTGGGTTTCTAGTTGGGGTGTCTGGGGACAAATTAAAGCAATAGCTAAGAAACTGAAAACAATGACACTTAAAAATGTTGAGCTACAAATAGATCATGTCTTAGATGGCATGGTAGAAGCGAACAGAGATAAGTGTTGGGTTGTAAGAGTAAAGGTTGGTGAGAAATGGCAATCTTTAAACAGAGAAAGTAAAGAATGGGAATAAGATGGAATATACCATCTTTAAAAAAGGACGGAGGGGGTTTATCCGTCCTTTCCCTTCCTCTAATATTTCTAATCGTTTAGATAGTATGTTATCATATGAAAAGCAAGGTATAGAATTTATGCCTATTAAGAGATGGGGGATTGTTAAATTATATAGAATGAATACTGCATCTTTCCCTTGGGGGCTTCTTAGTAATGTTATTAAATGTTTAAATGGATATAGCATTAAAATTAAACTATTGAAACGAGATAGACCTACTATTGATATGGATCCTAAGTTAAGAGGCTATCAAAGATTAGCCATTATGAAACTAATAGATAATTATGGTGGGATTTTATGTATGCCAACAGGATCAGGTAAGACTTTTACTTGCTTAGATTTCTTAAAACACTATAAGCAAAAGACATTAGTGATTTGCCCTACTAGATATTTAGTAGAACAATGGAAAGAACAATCACCTAAATATGTAGATGTTAGAACATATCAGGGCATTAAGGATTATTCAATTTTAGATAAATATAAGATTGTAGTTTTTGATGAATGTCATCATGTGGCTGCATCAACATTATATAAATTAGCCATGAAATTAAAAGAGCAGATTGTTGTAGGTTTAAGTGCTACACCATATCGTGAGGATGGTGAGGATATGAAGATGCATGGTGCATTAGGTGAAATTGTGTATGAGGTCGAATTAAGGGAGTTAATAGATGATGGTTTCCTTTCAGAAGCTGAAGTTAAATGGATAGCATTAACACATATTGATGAAGATATAGAATATAAAACTTACCAAGAGATCTATAAGGAACGAATTGTTTTCCATAGTGAAAGAAATTCGAATATTATTGAGTGTTGTAAACATTATAAAGATAAGAAAATCTTAATATTGGTTGGTGAGATTGAGCATGGTATGATGTTGTATGATGATTTAGATGGTGAGGATGCTATATTCTTAAACTCTAAGTCTAAAGTTAAAGACTATGACCATAGGATAATCATTGCTACAAGCATCTTAGATGAGGGGATAGATCTACCTGATAGAGAAGTAATAATTATGGCGACAGGTGGTAAGTCAAGTATTAAGGTATTACAAAGAATAGGTAGAGTATTAAGGAAACATGAAAGTAAAGAATGTGCAATTATTGTTGATTTTATAGATAATTCTAAATATTTATATGACCATTATAAAAAAAGGAGTGAGATATATAAGAAACATGGTTTCAAGAACAGGCGCAAATTTTGAGGATAAATTCAGAGATTGGCATAAAGAGATAGATTGCATTACTTTTAAGTTCCCTGATTATAAGAGTACTGGTATCTTGAGAAAAGCCATATGTGATAGAGTGACTATCTATGATGGTGGTACTTATTGGTTTGAATGTAAGACTACTAAGAGTAATACTTCTTTTAGCTTCTCACAGATTAAGCTACACCAATGGGACTCATTATTAAAGATTAGTAAATATAAGAATAATCATGGTGTTTTTGTTCTCCAAGATGGAAGATATAATGTATATATGATCCATGCTCTAGATTTACTGATGTTAAAGGGAAATGACAAGAGAAGTATAAGATTTGAGTCCCTTTATAAATGGAAAGTCTTGAAACGTGACTTCCCGAGCCTCTTTATAAATGAATTTATCCGAAAATAGAAACATTTATATAGTTGTTATAACCTAGTTATATCTAGAGTAACCCAAAGGGTGACTCACGAGGTCTGAAAAAATGAACATAAAAAATACATTAAAGAACATTAGTATTTTTGTTTTTGGCGTTAAGCCTGTTAGTAAGCGTAGCGTAGATTATATCACTTATGGTTGGAGTTGTACTAATAAGTGGAAAAGTGAGAATTCAAAAATATTTATGAGGTGTTCAGAATGAAAGTAATACTAAACAAGCTTATGTGGGCAGATAATAATAATGTAGGGGTAGAACTTACCAGAAAGGAAATCTTTGCCCTATGCGGGGATATAGAGGGGTTCCTGATAAACAAAGGGATCATATCTAAGGGGGTGCAAGTAGAATGACTACAAAAGAAGAAATCATAGACATGGAACGTAAGGAACATATGATTGCACAAAAGACAGGTAACGATCAACATGGTGGTTATGGATGTCCTATTAACTTTGGAGATTGCCACGAATGTGAATACTGGGAAGACAATCAATATTGTGTATATATGGATAAACACCCAGAGGAGGATGAATAAAATGGAATTTGAAGAGTTTAGAGAATATATAGAACAAATCATTTTGGAGCACACTGCTCCAGATGTTGATGAAGTACAAATTGTAGACATGAAAGAATTTGATGCACATTGTAGAGAATTATTTGAAGAAATGAGCAGCACCAAACAGCTAACACGTATCGCAGATGTGTTAGAAAAAATAGAAAAGAATGGAATGAGGTTGCAAGGATGAAAATAAAAACAACTAAAACATATTTAACTGATGCAAAAACATTAGCGAAAAAGTTAGGAATCAAAGAAGAAATATCTCATATCATGTTTAGGTATAATGGCGATATTGAGATCGATGTTAAAACCAAATGATTTGCCCACATTGTAAATTCATAGGAACATTCGGACAGGAAAATAACAAAGATTGGTACTGTCCAGTATGCTTGAGGAAACAAAATGAGAACTTATTGTAAAAATTGTATGATTGAATGTTGGAAAGGAGGGCCTAAAGAAGTAATGGATGAATTAGGTCTAAAAGAAAGTGGGTTCAGTGAAAATTGTGGATGGTATATTGACAAGATGACCAGAAGAACAATAGAAGAGCTTAATGAGCTTAATGAGATTGAGGAAGATGAAAAAAGAGAAGATAATATGCATTAATTGTGGTGAGGTGATAATGGTAAGCATAACTTGTAAAATATGCCCAATGTGTGGTTTGGAAATATAAATGTCGTGGGAATAACCTCAATGAAATTCTTTTGTTCATGTAAAAATGAGCATCTCCTAAGTGTTTTTTTGTGTTTCAGACATGACCATTTATAAATAAACTAACCACCTAATCACCATTTATAAAGTAACTACAAAATTTAAATAATATTTAAATAGTATAAAACATAAATAGCTTATAATCGTAAACATTTAAGGAGGTAATCTAAAATGAAACGAAAAATAAAGAAAATTGCCAAAATACTTGGTGCACTATCTTTAATCGGTGTAACAATTTTTGGTGCAGTAGGTTGTGGTATCAAAGTAGACGACCACAATAAAGTGCTAGAAGAAAAAGCAGCACTTGGACA
>Ga0233440_1003017_pt1 | contig 13118 bp, 13 predicted proteins | sample SI_123_September_5_FD_182791 | JGI IMG/M metagenome (GOLD analysis project Ga0233440, IMG submission 182791) | Seawater microbial communities from Saanich Inlet, British Columbia, Canada - SI_123_September2016_120_MG | ecosystem: Environmental > Aquatic > Marine > Inlet | place: Canada: British... | reverse complement strand
CTGGCTTTGCACAAAGGTAAGTTATAGGTGCAACTGATGCTATCCATGTTGCGTCTGGAATTATTACCTCATCTTCAGGTTTTATACCTAAAGCTTTTAAAGCAATGTGTATAGCGCCAGTACAACTGGAAGTTGCAATAGCGTATTTTACATCTAAATATTCTTTATAGCTATCTTGAAATTTATAGATATAGTCATAACAAGAGTCGCCCCAACCATTTTCAATAGCATCGCAAACAAATTTTTTTTCTAATTCTCCAATACTTGGCTTGGAATATAATATTTTTTTCATTAAATAATCTCTAGTTGAGGAACTGCAACTACGAACTTACCACCATTCTCTTTAATATAGCTTAATTGTTTTATTACTTCGCTCTTTAAATTCCACGGCAATATTAACACGTAGTCTGGCTTATCATCTTTTAAAAACTGTTCTGTATGAATTGGAATACGACTACCTGGCATATATTTACCTTGCTTACTTGGACTTTTATCAACCACATAAGAAAGTAAATCTGGCCTAACCCCTGCGTAGTTCAATAATGTATTCCCTTTGGCAGCAGCACCGTATGCAACTACTTTTTTTCCATCTTGTTTAGCCTTTATTAAGAAATTTAATAAATCATCTTTTACTATATTCGCCTTCTCTTGGAAATTTTTGTAGAAGTTATCACTACCCATTCCTGCGTCTATTTCTCTCTTACGAAGTTCAGTTACTTGCTCTGACACCGTCTGCACTCCTGTATCAGAACGCTGGGCGAATAATCGCAAACTACCACCATGTGTCAGGTACTCTTCAACATCAAATATTTGTATTCCATTCTCTTTAAAAATAGTTTCTAATGCCGTTAGTGAAAGATATGAAAAATGCTCATGATATATCGTATCGAACTGATTTTCATTAATTAAGTTAAGCAAGTGTGGGAATTCAAAAGTAGCCACCCCATTTGGCTTTAGTAATGTAGTAAATCCTGATACAAAATCATTAATCTCTGGAACATGTGCCAAAACATTATTGGCCACAATAAGGTCGGCTTTCTTACCTTGAGAGGCTAACTTCTGAGCTAACGCCACACCAAAGAATTCTTCCACAATAGAAATCCCTTTCTCTCTTGCGGCGGCAGCCGTACTAGCTGTTGGCTCTATCCCTGTGCAAGGAATATTACACTCTTTAAAATACTGCAACAGGTAGCCATCATTTGCTGCTACTTCCACAACATGACTGCCTTCATTCAATGAGAAGCGCTCAGTCATATCTTTCATGTATTGCTCTGCGTGTTGTAGCCAGCTTGTTGAGAAGCTGCTAAAATAAGCATACTCCTTATCAAATAGCTCATCAGCTTGTGCAAAATCTTCTGTTTGCACAAGCCAACAACTTTCACAAACCAAAACTCGCAAAGGAAACCATTTTTCTGGTTCGTGTAGTGTTTGTTCTGTAAGGTAAGCGTTAGATGGAGGTGCACTACCTAAGTCTATCAAAGGGAGTGTTAACTCTGTATTGCAATGTCTACATCTCATTTTACATTTACCCCTCTAAATTCTTTAGTTATTATTTCATGTTTTAAATCTCGGTCTGAAATATCTGCTGCCTCTATAGGCCATTTTATCCCGATTTTTTTATCACTATACAAAACCCCTGATTCTGAGTTTTTGGCATAATTCTCAGTATGAAAATAAAGCATTTCAGAATTCGGCTTTATTACCTGAAAGCCGTGAGCAAACCCCTCTGGAATAATCATCATTTTAGAATTTTCGACACTTAAATATTCTCCATGCCATTGCAAGAATGTATCCGAATCTTTACGAAGATCAACAGCTACATCAAAAACTTCTCCAGATATACAGCGAACCATTTTTATCTCTGAATATGGAGAATTCTGATAATGCATTCCACGAATCGAACCTACAGTTGATGTTAAAGAGTGATTGATCTGCTTAATTGGTTTTTCAATGTTGATTTCTTCTAATTCTTTATTACAGTATGCTCTTACAAAAAAACCACGGTTATCGCTAAATGGTTCTAATTCAGCAACATACAATCCTTTGATTTTTGTCTTATTAAACTTCATTATTCATATCATTTGTGTATTCTTTGATCTCGGATAAGCACACAGCCTGCATATCTTTTTTATCAATCCAAGCCCCGTGCCAAGCAATAATTTTCTCTAATGTCTGATTTAATCCCCATACTGACTTCCAGTCAAGCCTGGATTCAGCTTTTGAAATATCTAGCTTTAAAAAATCTGCTTCATGAGGATTAGAATTTTGATCAAGTTCCCAGCTGGAATTAGGCCATTTTGTAATCATTTTATCTAAAATCCAGTCTACCGCTTTCACATCTTTTTCGTTAGGGCCAAAATTCCAACCTTCTGAATAATTTCCTTGATTTTCATACAGCTTCTGTGCCAAAATCAAATAACCTGACAATGGCTCAAGGACATGCTGCCATGGGCGTGTTGCTTTAGGATTTCGAATCACAACGGGCTCGTTCTTTTCAAAGGATCTTAAAATATCTGGAATCAATCTATCATTTGCCCAATCTCCGCCGCCAATCACATTGCCCGCTCTTACTGAAGCCAGCCCTACACCCTGATCTTGTAAAAAAGAACGCCTATAGGCTGAGGTAACTAATTCGGCGCAGCCTTTACTACTACTATAAGGATCATATCCACCCATTTTATCATCTTCTTTATAGCCTTCAGAGCGGCCATCATTCTCATAACATTTGTCTGTTGTGATATTTACAATAGCTTTTAAATGGACACAACTACGTGCTACTTCCAACACCTTGGCGGTGCCAATAACATTCACCTCATAAGTTTCAATGGGTGCATCATAAGAATACCTAACTAATGGTTGGGCGGCCATATGTATCAAAACATCAGGATTAAAAGTTGTCATGCTTTCGTAAAGTACATCTTGATCTCTAATGTCACCAATTTGTGAATCAACTATTGAGTCAACCTTTGCTTCAATAAACAGTGAAGGATTTGTGGGTGGATTTAATGCATACCCCTTAACAATAGCGCCCAAAGAATACAACCATAAAGAAAGCCAACTTCCCTTAAAGCCAGTATGGCCTGTTAAGAATACTCGCTTACCCTGCCAAAAATTTTGATCAACCACTCTTGATCACCAAGTTTTCCATAGTGCATTATCCTGATTCCAAAGCTTTTGCAAATACACTTTATCTCTTAACGTGTCCATGGGCTGCCAAAAGCCGTCATGTGTAAACGACATTAGCTCACCATCCATAGCCAAGCTCTTTAATGGCTCTTGCTCCCAAGTACAATTATCACCAGAAATTCGATCTAGGACTTTTGGAGAAAGTACAAAAAATCCGCCATTAATCAAAGCGCCGTCACCTTTAGGTTTTTCTGTAAATTGTTTTATTTGATTATCTTTTATGTCTAATGCACCAAATCTACCTGGTGGATATACAGAAGTAAGCGTTGCATCTTTTCCATGATCTTTATGGAATTCTATCAATTTTGTAATATTTACATCTGACACACCGTCGCCATAAGTAAAACAAAAAGCCTCCTCATTTTTTACATACTCTGACACCCTGCTCAGTCTTCCACCTGTCATGGAATTGTCACCCGTATCAACTAAAGTGATTGTCCACGGCTCTGCGCGCTCCTGATGTACTTTCATAGAATTTTTTTTCATACAAAAGGTTACATCTGACTGATGTAGAAAATAATTAGCAAAATATTCTTTAATAACATAACCTTTATAGCCACAGCATATTACAAAATCATTAACGCCGTGTGCAGAATACATTTTCATAATATGCCATAAAATAGGCTTGCCACCAATCTCTACCATAGGTTTCGGCTTTAAGTCTGTTTCTTCACTTAAACGTGTTCCTAGGCCACCTGCTAGAATTACTGCTTTCATTTTTTTATCCTATTTATTATTTTATTCGTCGACCATATCATGGTAGCTACCCACACATATAGTATTATTTTTACCTAATTTTACAATCTGATTGCAATTTTTCAATGTAGTTAGTCTATGGGCTATAATTAGAATTGTAAGACCATCCTCTAAATTTTTGATTGATTCCATAATTGCTCTCTCTGTTTTATTATCTAATGCACTAGTTGCCTCATCAAATATGAGTACATCAGCTTGTTTGTAAAGAGCTCTAGCAATACCAATCCTTTGACGCTGTCCACCAGATAATAAAACTCCACACTCGCCTACTATGGTTTGATAACCATCTTTCCACTCTTTAATTGTTTCTGCAATTTGTGCTTGTTGCGCTACCCTGTCCACCCGTTCATGATCGATCTGCTCTTTTGGAATTCCAAAGGCGATATTCTCCTCAATAGTATTATCTGAAAGGTAAATACTTTGTGGCACATGAGCAATATGCATCTGCCATGTTCTAATATTTTGAATATTTAACAACTGGCGGTCAATAGCTAAATTGCCATTAGTTGGCTCAAGCAGGCCCATAACAATATCAATCAATGTACTCTTACCGCCCCCAGTTTCCCCTATAAAACCTGTGCATGTTCCTTTTTCTAAAGATAGACTGATATTTTTTAACACCCAAGGAGATTTCTTTGTGTAACGAAAACTAAGATTTTTCAACCTAATTTCCTTCTTAAAAGGAATTGACTCTGGCGACGGCTGGTCAATATATTTTGGTAGTGGCTGATTCAATAAATCAAGCACATCTTCAAATGATGATTTTGATCCTTTTATAGAACTATAAGAGCTATAAGCTTGCTGCAGCACAGGGAGTAGTCTTTGAGCGCCAAGTGCTAGCGTTCCTAATATAGGAATTACCGTTACCACACTTGTCTCTTGCTGAGTCATTATATAGGCAAGTCCGGCAATAAGTGTCATACCGATTGCCTCCATTGCATATCTAGGACTTCCGCTGATAAACTGATTATTTCCTGATGCCTGGCGTAGTGGCAGATCTGCGTCACGATAAAGTTGACAGTAGAATTTCTGAGTGCCATCGATGATTATATCACGGATTCCACCTAGCCCCTCTTGGAGGGATTTAACCATCTTATTAGATTGACTAGCAATAATTTGACTATTATTCTTAAGCTGAGTTTTGGTATATCGAACAATCAACCAATAAAGCAAACCAAAACTAACAAATGCCGATAGTGCCATCTCAATACTGATTGTAAATAATACACCCATAATACCAATAAGTAGGATTATTGAGCTGATAAATACTAAAGCAGGATTAATAACTCCATTAATCACTATACCTGTTTTAGTAATAACACCATTAATTACTTCGCTACTATTACGTGTTATGTGAATTTTATACCCCTGGTAAAGGGTGCGGCGATAGACATCAATACTAAGATCTGCACCAGTGGCAAATGAGAGTTTAGTTATTACATAAAGTAAAGTTAAACGAACTATGCCTGCTATCAATACAGCAATTATAAACAATATAGTTACTGGAAGTAATAGCTGATTAGGCTTGGTTATCTCTAGAATTTTAATAAATGGCTGCATTAGCTCATGTTGAAAAGCCTGCTCTGGCGCAGTTAATACCCCTAAAAATGGAAATACTGCCCCTACACTAACAACTTCCAATATAGATGCAACAATCATTAGAATTAATACCATCCAAAATTGCTTTTGCCTGCGTCTTGATAATTTGTGCCAAATACTCAGAAACATTTTATCTTCAATCGCAAATCTTAATTTTATTATATTTCTAATCACTGATGCCTTACCTTGATATCATAAATATGCCAATCTATCACTTCATCCATCCCTTGCTCTATCATGTACTTCGGTTGGTAACCTAAAAATATTTGCTCCTTGTCTATATTAGCCTGAGAGTGTCTAACATCCCCGCTCTAAAATCTCTATAGATCGGCTCTTTCTTTTCTAGCCCTTGTGTTCTTTGAATGAGTATATCTTCAACCATTTGATACAGTGTATTTAGATCGGAAAACCATTCAATGTCTGCTATTTTTGGAGACTTCTTTCCAAAAAGATGATTTTTTAATAGCATCTGATACAACCTTGTGCCCCAACTTATTCCAATGTCCATCGTCAGAAAACTCAAACTTATCTCCATACTCCTGATAGTGCCCCTTAAATAGAGGATGAAGATCGATATAATTATATCCAAGATATTCTGCACGCGTAAGAAAATGTTGTCGCATTTTTGAAAAATAACTATTTTTACTTTCAATTGAATCGTCAGTGCTATTATAAATCTCATGCCTTAAGCCATCTACAGTGAATAAGATTCTACTCGAAGGCAAGTTAGAATAATTTGGTAAATCCTCAAAGAAAGTATTTATAGCAAGGTACGAATCTTGCTCTCGATCATAATTTACAATAGCAGGAACATTGGCAACGTAATCTTTATCTTCATTCAGCCATGCTGCTTTAATTATTTTTGTAAAGTTTTGTATGCCAATATTTGAAACTAGATAGGAAAATAAAGACGAATTTTTTCCAATTTTGCAGTATAAAATCTTTATCAGAAAAGATGGATCTCTATCACATACTTTTACAAAGTTACCCTTTATCAGTTCAAGTTTTCCATTTGATATTTGTTTATATCCATAAAACCCTTGTGATTTTTTGTATTTTTGTAAACTTTCATCAAAATCATTACTTACAATATTAATAATCAAATATTGATTATTATATTTATTTTTTGAGTATTGAGCCCATGCCAAATATTGGCTTAAAGGGGCTCCAGAAAATCCAAAACTATATATATCTAATTCAGGATTATCTTGCTGTAGTTTGTAAAAAAAAGTTTCATCATCTTCTACTTGTGCCGCTTCAACATAACTATCGCCTATTACAGAAACCAGTATCTTGCCTTCTTTTGATCTTTGATACTCTTTCGGACTAACAAAGCCATCACTGTTAATACTTTTCTTTATAGCGCGCCTCATGTCAAATTTAGAAGATACTTGGATTTTTCTTTTTTCAGGTAACGACCTAAATATTAAAGACTCTTTACTTACATTTTCAAAATTAAAGCTTTCATTTACCGGCATAAATCTTAATATGACCTCTATAATTATTAAAAATAAAATTACACTAATAAAGAAAAGAATTGTATTTTTAATCAAGATCATATTTTTGCTTATAATCTTCGATCAGAGTACTATTCTGTTGCTCCTTTCTAAGTACACAATTCCCAACTACCAATACATCCAACTCTGTACCCATAAAACACCTAAACGCATCTTCTGGCGTGCAAACAATTGGCTCGCCTCTCACATTGAATGATGTATTAACAACCACTGAACATCCTGTTTTTTCCTTGAACTTGGTTATTAATGCGTGATACTTTGGATTAGTTTCTTTATGTACGGTTTGGATTCTTGCAGAGTAATCTACATGTGTAATTGCTGGAATGCTTGAACGTTTAACATTAAGCTTATCGATACCAAATAAAGATTCTTCTTCTACAGTCATCTCTATGCGTTTATCTTTTTTAACATCGTCAACCAAAAGCATGTATGGGCTATCATAGTCCGCTTCAAACCAATCAGCTACATCCTCTCTTAATACTGATGGTGCAAATGGTCTAAAACTCTCACGATACTTAACCTTAAGGTTGAGAGTTTTTTGCATTTCCTCCGAGCGAGGGTCGCCTAGTATAGAGCGACTACCAAGTGAACGAGGACCAAACTCCATTCTATCTTGGAACCAACCAACAGCCTTACCATTTGCTAATGCTTGTGCAGTTTGTTCAATCATCTCATCTTCAGTAACAGAATCAAACTTAGCTTCACAATCTGACAGTTCTTTTTCAATAGAGTTTTGTTCATATGATGGGCCTAGATATGAACCCTTCATAGCATCATTAGGATTGACTTCTCTTGGATTGTTAAGCTCTTTATGCCAAACTGCTAAAGCACCACCCAATGCACCACCAGCATCTCCTGATGCAGGCTGAATCCAAATATCTTTAAAGACTTTGTCCCTAAGTATCTTACCATTAGCAACACAGTTAAGTGCAACTCCACCAGCCATACATAGATTTGGAATACTGTATTCTTTTGCCAGTGACCTGGTCATTGTTAATATAACCTCTTCAGTCACAGCTTGCACTGATGCTGCAATATCCATGTGGAACTGGGTCAACTCGTCTGTATCTGGTTTTCTAACAGGCTTACCAAATAAATTGGCAAACTTTTGATTAACCATGGTTAATCCAGTTGTGTAGTTAAAGTAGGATTGATCCAAACGGAATGAGCCATCTTCTTTTAAATCAATTAACTTATTTAAAATTAAGTCTTTATATTTTGGCTTACCATAAGGTGCGAGACCCATAACCTTATACTCTCCACTATTAACCCTAAATCCTATGTAATAAGTAAATGCAGAGTAGAGCAACCCCAGAGAGTGCGGGAAATGAATTTCTTTAACGATATTAAGCTCATATCCTTTTCCAATAGCAACAGTAGTGGTTGCCCATTCTCCAACACCATCAAGTGTAAGAACGACCGCCTCTTCAAAAGGTGAGGCGTAAAATGCACTGGCAGCATGACTAAAATGATGCTCGCCAAACATCATCTTGGTATCATCAAAGTTTTTATCAATTTTTTTGATTTCTTTGATCAGCATATCTTTTAAGAACAGCTTTTCACGTAACCATATCGGCATCGACATTCTGAACGATTGCAAGCCTTTGGGCGCTAAGGCAATATAAGTTTCCAATAAGCGCTCAAACTTTAAGAAAGGTTTATCATAAAAAGCAATATAATCTACCTGGTCAAGCGATATATTAGCTTCTAACAGGCAATAGTTAATTGCATTAGATGGATACGACGGGTCATGCTTTTTACGAGTAAAACGCTCTTCTTGAGCAGCAGCAATTATCTTGCCGTCAACTATTAATGCTGCTGCACTATCGTGATAAAAGGCAGAGATACCAAGTATTCTCGTCACTACTTAAAACAATGTATAAATAAACGGCGCTACTGCAGAGCCTTGACTTAAAACAATCAATGAGCCAAATAATGCCATCATAAGCATTATTGGAAGTAGCCAAAACTTCTTTCTAACGCGCATAAAATTCCATAATTCTTTAATAAAAGACATGATCTACACTCCTAAAATTGATTTTTCATTGAGCCCATAGGTTCGCTACGCTCAATCCAATATGACTTAACATTTTTATCTAACTTTTGCTTAAGTAGGTCCTTACCCAAAAGACGCATAATAAGCCCAGTAGGCAATACAGTAACAAAATAAACAAGCGCCATAACAATTGGCGCGATAATAGAGCCAAGCAGTATACCAAGCTTAAACCACAGCTTATTTGGAAGAATTAACATCTTAGGCAATGCAAAAGCCAGCAATAAAAATATAGTTGACACAATCAGCGCCCAAATTCGGAAATTTTCAGAGTTGATTAACGGATATATGGCAATGATTAAAAATACAATCGAAAACACAATGCCGAATGATTTTGGCGAACTTTTGTTAATCTCCACAGTTTTTTTAATTTCAATCACATTTTACCTTGATGTTGTAAACATACCAATCTATCGCTTCATCCATCCCTTCAGATACCATGTACTTTGGCTGATAATCTAATAATACTTGTGCTCTATCTATATTAGCCTGAGAGTGTCTAACATCTCCCGCTCTAAAATCTCTATAGATCGGCTCTTTCTTTTCTAGCCCTTGTGTTCTTTGAATGAGTCTATCTTCAATCATTTGATACAGTGTATTTAGACTTGTTCTGTCATTAAGAGCCACATTATAGACTTTATCAGTAGCCTTATTACTGCTGGTGGTGGCTGCTAGTAAGTTCATTTGCACTGTGTTATCAATATAGCAAAAATCTCTACTGGTCTCTCCATCACCATTAATAAATACATCATCATTGTTTAGAATGGCCGCTACCCATTTTGGTATCACTGCTGCATAGGCGCCATCAGGATCTTGTCTTTTGCCAAATATATTAAAATATCTTAGGCCTATAGTCTTAAATCCATAGGTTTTAGCAAAGACACTGGCATAAAGTTCATTAACAACTTTAGTCACCGCATAAGGACTTAAAGGAGCGCCAATCTTATCTTCTACTTTTGGAAGATCTGGATGATCGCCATAAGTAGAACTTGAAGCGGCATAGACAAAACGCTTAACTTTCGCATCTTTACTAGCAACCAGCATATTTAAAAAACCGTCAATATTAGCTCTATTTGTATTTATTGGATCTTCAATTGATCTTGGTACAGATCCTAATGCTGCTTGGTGCAGAACATAATCAACACCATCACATGCTTGCTTACAATCATCTAACTCCCTAATATCACCATTAATAAACTTAAAGTTACCACTTAAATCTTTACCAGTTGCCTTATTAGCATCTTCAATAGCTTGATCGATGTTGTGTTGATGGCCTGTATCAAAGTTATCTAGGCCCACTACTTTTTGGTTAAGTATCAGTAGCTTTTCTAGCAGATTAGAGCCAATGAAACCAGCAACACCAGTAATTAGCCAAGTACTTTGATTATCTTTTAAGTGTTCTTGTAGTTGTTCGTATTTAGTCATTGTTTTTATAATCTTCCATCCACTTCATTGGCTTTAAGTAAATATTTGATATCATAAAGCACGTGATTGTCTTTGCCGTAGACTCTAATTTTTTCTGCTGACAATTGCTTAAACTTATCATGTGCAACTGCCAAAATAATTGCATCATACTTACCTTCTACTGGTTGATCAATTGGTTTAATGTTGTATTCATGAGCAGCTTCATCTTTATCGACCCATGGGTCATAAACATCAACATTACAATTAAAGCTTTCAAACTCTTCAACTAGATCAACTACACGAGTGTTACGCAAATCAGGACAATTCTCTTTAAATGTTAGACCCATGATCAATATATTTGCATCCACAACGTAGATGCGCTTTTTAGTCATAAGCTTTGACACTTGATCAGCAACATACAAACCCATGTTGTCATTAAGTCTGCGCCCTGCAAGAATCATCTCTGGGTTGTAACCAACCTCTAGTGCTTTATGGGTTAGGTAGTATGGATCAACACCGATACAGTGACCTCCCACTAGTCCTGGACGGAAGGGCAGGAAGTTCCACTTAGTGCCTGCTGCTTCTAATACTGATTCAGTATCAATACCTAGTTTATTAAAAATAAGAGCAAGCTCATTAATAAGAGCAATGTTTACATCTCTTTGGGTATTTTCAATAACTTTAGCAGCTTCAGCTACTTTAATACTGCTTGCTTTGTGTGTACCTGCAGTAATGATCTCTTGATATAGTTCATCAACCTCAGTGGCAATTTCAGGAGTTGATCCTGCAGTAACCTTTTTAATAGTAGTTACACGATGCTCTTTATCTCCCGGATTAATACGCTCAGGAGAATAGCCACAGTAAAAGTCTTCATTAAAAGTTAAACCAGATTGTTGTTCAAGTATAGGTACACAAACTTCTTCTGTTGCACCCGGATAAACAGTTGATTCATAAATAACAATATCACCTTTTTTAAGAATGGAGCCTACTGACTCACTAGATTTTTCCAAAGGAGTTAAATCAGGCCTTTTGTGTTTGTCAATTGGAGTGGGAACAGTAACAATAAAAATGGTACAGTCTTTAACATCTTCTAGGTTAGTTGTATAGCTTAAATGAACTGCATCTTTTAGCTCTTCAGTGGTGGTTTCAAGAGTTGAATCAATGCCATTTTTAAGTTCATTAATCCTAGATTGGTTAATATCAAAGCCAATAATAGTACGCTTTTTACCAAACTCAACAGCGAGAGGCAAGCCTACGTAACCTAGTCCAATTATGGCTATTTTTTTATTATTTATCATTATTTTTTTATTATTTATCATTATTTTTTTGTTAGAAATTTTAAGTATTTTTTTTATTTAAAAAAATTACCACTCCTGTTTCATTCTTCCTATATCGCAATCTAAGATAACTAACACTTTTTTTAACGCACTATTTTAATAAGGGGTGACCAGCTCATTCACCGGCTAAAGATTATTATACTGCTTATACCAAACCGCAAAGTTCTCAATACCCTGCTTAACACTCATACTCGGTTTGTAGCCAAACTCTTCAACCAAGTCATCCACATCTGCATAAGTATCTGGCACATCGCCAGGCTGGAGTGGCAATAGTTCTTTTTCTGCCTTCTTGCCTAATGAGGTTTCTAATGCTTCAATGTAATCCATTAACTCAACTGGATTGTTATTACCAATATTATAAACTCTGTATGGAGCGCTAGAGGTGGCAGGATCTGGATTATTACTATCCCAGTTAGGGTTTATTGGTGCTGGCCTGTCAAGCACTCTGATGATGCCTTCAACAATATCATCAATGTAGGTGAAGTCTCTACGGTGCTTACCGTAGTTAAATACCGTAATAGGCTCATCATTCATAATAGCTCTAGTGAACTTTTGTAATGCCATGTCAGGTCTATCATACGGGCCATAAACGGTAAAGAATCTTAAGCCTGTAGTCGGTAAATCATACAAATGAGAATAGGTATGCGCCATTAGTTCATTAGCTTTCTTAGTGGCTGCATATAAGCTAACTGGATGATTGACTGCGTCATGCGTTGAGAATGGCTGTTTGGTATTAAGTCCGTAAGTAGAGCTTGATGAAGCATACACAAGGTGGCCTACCTTATTGTGCCTGCAACCTTCTAATATGTGGGCAAAGCCTACTAAGTTAGTATCAATATAAGCTAGAGGATTCTCAATAGAATATCTAACCCCTGCTTGCGCTGCTAGATTAACCACGCCTTCAAATTGATGATCTTTAAACAGCTTAGCCATAGCTTCACGATCTTCAAGATTCATTCTAATATGCGTATAGTTTGGATGATCAGCATGTCTTGCTAGGCGTGCTTCTTTAAGTGCTGGATCGTAATAGTCATTATGATTATCAATACCAATAACGGTATCACCCCTATCTAATAATCTGATTGAGAGTGCTGAACCGATAAAACCTGCTGAACCTGTTACTAATACTTTCATATAATAATTGGGTCATGACAACTTAAGCGACTCTTTTCTAAACATTCCAAGCAAAACTTTATAAATATTTTGCTTGCGATTATTAAATCTAAATTCGCATTCTTTTAAGTGTAAATTAAACATACTTTTATC
>Ga0233440_1003002_pt1 | contig 13157 bp, 7 predicted proteins | sample SI_123_September_5_FD_182791 | JGI IMG/M metagenome (GOLD analysis project Ga0233440, IMG submission 182791) | Seawater microbial communities from Saanich Inlet, British Columbia, Canada - SI_123_September2016_120_MG | ecosystem: Environmental > Aquatic > Marine > Inlet | place: Canada: British... | reverse complement strand
ATTGTGGGTGTGGTGAAACCCCATCATTTTTAGGAATTAAAAAGGGTTTTAGAGATTTTATTCATGGTCACGCTTCTAGAATTAACAATAATTGGGGTCATAATACTGACGCTCAGAAAAAGTCTAAAGACACTCAAAGAAGATTGTACGGATCTGGTGAGTTAGTTATATGGAATAAGGGATTAACCAAAGACGATGACGAAAGATTGGACTATGGTGAGAAAATATCTAATAATTTAGAAAGGAATAAAAAAATATCTGAATACAGAAAAGGAAGGAAAAGACCACAACATGTTTTAGATAGTCTCGATAAGGGTATGAGGGAATATTGGAGTAAAGAGGAGAACAGGGAAAAACAACGTAAAAAAAGGATTAAATATTTAAAGGATTATCAATATAATAATAAAACAATATTAGAATCACGTTTTGGTGATTTATTGGAGTCTATTGGGGTGGATTTTATATTCCAATATACTATTTGTGGGTTTAATTTTGACTATTATTTACCTAAATATGATCTGGTGATAGAGGTAGATGGTGATTTTTACCATTGTAACCCTATTAAGTACCCAAACGGACCAATTTATGAAACACAAAAAACAACAATTAAAAATGACGATAAAAAAAACAAAATTTGTGAGAGTAGTAATGGGGTAACATTACTTCGTTTTTGGGAGACGGATATTAACGATAAACCCGAATGGGTCATAGGTGAACTCAAAAGACATTTATCTTAATATTTATTAATCCTCTTTATAATATAAACTTATAAAGAGGATTTTTTGTATATAAGTGTTTTTTTTATAATAATTTAATATTTATAGAATACAGATAAAAATATAACATTATGGATAAGTCAAATAAAAATATTAACGAGGAAATAAATAGGATTAAATCACTGTTTACAGAAGAAAGAATGTATGGTAACTTGGTTGGGGATGGTGACCAAGAAGTTATAGAAGAAGGTGTAATTAAAACAGGGTCAGAACCTGATGTGGTTAAACCATTACAGATACTTTTGGGTGTTAAAGATGATGGGATTTTTGGCCCAAAAACAAAAGAAGCCTTAATGAAATTCCAAGATGATAGTGGTTTAGAGGATGATGGTATCGCTGGTGAAGAAACTGTTAAGGCTTTACATAAAAAATTTAAAATTAATGAAAGTAATTATTCAGTTATATCTGAACAAGATGGTGTGGGAGAAAAAATAAAAGCAGCTTTAACTAAAATTACAAATTTTGTTACGAAACCCATAAAAAATATTGCAAGCAAAGTTGGGGGTAATAAAAACCCTGAGATTCAAAAGGTTAAAGACTTTAAAAAAAAACTTAAAACAAACGCTGTAAAAGGGGACCCGAAACCAACAGACACTTCAGTCGAAGGGGAAAAAGAAACAGATAAAATGATAAAAGTCTGTAATAAAAGATTACAGACTTATTCCGAACTCTTTTTTAAGTTTCACAAAAATAAGAGGGTTAATTATGGTGAATTGGAAGTTGGGGATAAGGGTAAAATAAAAAAAGGGTTTGAGGGGTGTATTCAGAAATACTGGAATGACGACGCGAAGGAATTGAGTCTTTACAATTGGGGGGTTGATAAATCGGGGAGAGTTATAGATAAACTAACTGAAGTTATAGTAAAAAATAATACATCGTATTTATCAGATGGTAAAGGTGGTGATATTGACCCAAGTAAAAAAGAAACAAGAACCCAAAAAACAGAGGCAGATACTAGTTTTAAAGGTTGTAAAGCAAATTTAAGTAAAATAAGTAAAATCACTAGAAAGTATGGGTCAACTATTGAAGATTATGTGCAAAAATATCCCGACAGTATTTTGGGACCTGATGGTGACCCTATTGTGTTGTCGAAAGATATATTGGGGGCGGCTATTCAAGGATGTCTTAAGGGACACTTTAGTAGATTGGGTCTTTGGTGGGATGCTAAGAAAGGGAGATGGTCGGGAAGTAATAAAATGGGGGACGCTGTGGTAGATATTATTCAAGAATGGGATATTGACTTTGAACAAGAAAAAGGTGGTACAACAGGGAACGTATACGATGTTATGAAGGGTAATTTACCAATCGGTAAAGTAGAGAAAACAGGTAATAATATGTATAAATATACAACAAAATTTAAAGATTATGCATTTAGGGGTGAAGATATAAATGATAAGTATGTGGCTTTAATAAAAAACTCTATCAATACTGATAAGGAATTAAACGTTAAAAAAATAAAAGGTGGTACAGCAATTTTTAGTTTAATATAATGGGTAATAGAATAGTAATATCGGAATCTCAGTATAGTAGGTTGTTTTTAAATGAACAACAACCGATACAACTTGGGGTAAATAAAGAATTTGACTCTTATGGTAAATATAATATTGTTAATCAGAATCCCATCTTAACTGAACAGTTGGATTGGTGGGGTAAACTGAAGGCAGAATTTGGGATTTCTCCCGGTACACAGTTTAAAAATGGGGTAGTAGCAGTCGCTAAAAAACTTCATCCAGACACAGCTGTACCAGAATTAAAAAAAGGGGCTGAGGAAATATATAAAAAGTTTGATGATGAAACTATTAATGATTTAGGAAAAGGGTCTGAAGAATTAGCGAAAGAAGTTTATAATGAGATTATATCTCCTACGTATGAATATGTAAAAGATGTCGATTTACAAAAATCCGCAGTTGAATTTTCTAATTGGTTAGAAAAAAATGTGGGTAGAACCATTGAGGATTTTGGGGAGTATCTCTCTGATTCGTTTAAAGATGCTTACTATGTTCTCGGTAGAGATCTTAAAATGGGTCGTATTACTAAACAAGTAAAAGACGCGGTTAACTATTTCATACAACAATCCAATTCAGGTTATGGTGGTCAAGAATTAGTAGATGGGGTAAAGGAACTATCTAATAAATTTGATGAAAAGACTGCAGATAAGTTATTGGGTGGGCTGGTAGAATTAGGACCAAAAATTAAAAATGAATTCGATATACTTGGTAAACAATTATACGAATACAGACACGAAATAATTGATGTGTTATCAGTTGCGGCTTTGTTTATCCCTATTCCGGGTGTAAACGTTGCATTATCTATGGCATTAGAGGGTATTAATGGTGGATTGTACATTGCAGAGGGAGATGAATTATCGGGATATCTATCTTTTGGGTTTATGTTCATCCCTTTGGTAGGTCCACTCTACAGAAGGGTAACACAAAAGGGAATTATGAAAGTGATGAAAATTATAAAAGTTTCAGAGACTTTAAGTAAAACAAAAGGTGGTTCAGCAGCATCTAAATATTTACTTGAAAAATCCGGTAAATTAACGGCTAGCGAATTAGAATTATTAAACAAGTCATTGAAGGCCATGAAGGCTAATAGAACCACAGTTGGTAAAATGTCAAAAAAACAATTTATGGACAAGGCTAAAAAGGAACAAAAAGAATGGTATTCTGAACACAAAAAAGTTGAATTAGGCTTTGGTAAAGGTAGTAGGTTTTTACATGAATTAATGAACCCCACTTTATTAGAGAAATATATTTACGCTGGTACCATAACTACTATGATAACATTAGATAAAACTGGTGCAATATCATCGGTCGCTGATGTTGTTGTGAAAGGATTAATCTCTGCGGGTTTAATGGATAAGAATATTACCGAAGAAGAGGTTGATCAAATTGGTAATGATATTATAAACTCTTTGGAGGAACATATGGTAAATTATGGTACTTCCGATATGGATTATAAATCACAAGAGGATATGTTACTTAATATCGATAATATGGTAAAAACCACCATATCTGTATTAGATACAGTCCCTAAAATACCATCACGATTAGAGGTTTTAAAATTACCTATTAATAAACAAAAAGAGATTGTTAACAATTTACAGAAAAAAGGTATATCTTCTGATATGGAATTAAGGAATTTTAATATTTTTAAATGGGCGGAGCTATGTAAAGGTAAAAATAAATTAAGTATTGATGTGGAAATTGATGAGGAGAAAGAAAGTTGGTTAAATGATAGAACTTTTAATTATAGATATATTAAATCACCAGAACTAGGTTCTGATTTTGAATACGCTTCTGATGAAGATGGTTTATGGTATTATAAAAAGGGAGAGGGTGTAAAGTGGAAATTAGTATCCGATTGTAATTCCTTATTAAAAATAGAAACTGCGTTAGAAAAATTAAACGATAAAGATATCGACACTGAAGGTGAAGTGTCTGATATAATAAAAACATATTATTAAAAACATTAAAGATGAATAAAAAACATAATAACTTAAACGAAGAAATTAATAGAATTAAATCTTTATTTACAGAAGAAAGATTATATGGTAACTTAGTAGTTGAAAACCCAATCTTATTAACGGAGGGCAAATCGAAAAGTTTAAAAAATATAATGGATGACGTTGCAAAGGCAGTTTTAAAGAATGTCAACGAATATCAATTTAAACCACCTAAAGGTATGGAGGGGAATCCTAGACTTATAATTAAAAAGAATAAAAATGGTGACATTATATGGTATAGAGGATCAAAAGAGATTTCCCCTACTATTAATAATATGGTTTCCTCCACCACATTAAGGGAGATTCAAGATAATATTAACAAAGTCATTAACAGAAGCGATTTAGAGAGTTTTTTGAAAGGAGATGGGTATTATGATGTATACAATAAAATTTTAAAGGATTTACAATCACAATCTTTAATAGATGGGGAGTCAGCAAAAAGTCTATTATCAACATTTAAAAGGAACCAAATAGGGTTGAAAATGAATAATGACTTACTTGGGTCAAATACTGAAGATTTTTTTAAAGGTGTTTACTCTATGAAGGATCTTAAAACTGTACATCCCGATTTCGGAGCGTTAGTTGGGGATATCCCAGGTTTAGAAAATAGGATAAAGACTATATTAAGGGAAACCAAAAAAAATTTTTATGATGATGATGTAGTGGAGGTCACTAGATATTTTAAACGTATGGGAGAAGAAGGGGGATGGTTAGGGAGTGATATCTCAACCGAGTTAATTGGGTCTAAAGGTGTAGTTAAATTTATCGTTGATAAATCTGACCCTTTACTTACTTCTAAAACATTTAGCAAAAGTAAAAGAATATCATATAAAACCAATGTGTCAAATCCAAATGAAATGATAGTGACATTAGATATGAGAGGTTTTGATAACTCAGACATTAAACTTTTAAAAGATAATCTACCTGATTCCACTGGGAAATATGTAGATGATATTAAAAAGGCTGGCAATATTTCTGGTGTGGAAAAATATTTAGACTATGAGTCTTTATCTGATATTTCGAATCAGACAAAAAAAATTGCTGATAATATACTAAATAGTAAATATAGAAGTAAGAAAGATATAATATCCTATGCAGGTTATGGTAAGAAAACATTGCATAGAATAAAGTTATCAAAAATTTTTAGAAATGAATGGTGGGATGTAATCGACACATATAAAACAGCATTTAAAATTAAATTCAGAGAGAACTTTAATGTAGGTAAATGGAAAAAAAGTGGGGCAGGAATCGGAGATTCTATAGATGAGAATTTAAAATTAACATCCTTAGAAAGTCAATATGTAGAAGATTTTTATGAGGTAATTATACCTTCTAGGTCAGATAAAGGTGCGTGGATTAAGTCTACTGATTTAAAAACTGATAAAGGGGTGGATACAGATTTAGCTAAACAAGGTTATAAAGAAGGGATGATACATCCTAACGCGAAATTAAAAATAGACTGGAAAAAAGAGATGTACTATACTATTGGATGGGGTGATAAAGGAAGATGGAGAAAAGCTCTTTTTAGTAAACATTCAAATTATAATTCATGGAAAAAAACAACGGGTCGACTTATTAAATGGGCGGGACTATCATTACCAATCTTTAAAGGTGGGATATTAATTTTACAAATAGCTTCATATATCTCAGATAGAGTTGTTAGATGGTTGTTCATGAACAAAATAAATGACGTATTAAAAGGTGATATATTTATCGATACAGTGAAAGGGGCTTACAAATTATCTTGTCTTAATATGGTTACTACTAATATTAAAGATTCAGAATTATTATCTGATGAATCAAAAAATAAGTTAGTTGGTAAAATTGAGGCAGAATTTCAAGGGGTTAAAGGTACAGAGAAAAAGGTAACGACTGGGCTATTAAATGAGGTACTTCAAGATGTTGGTGAGGTTAATTTGGAAGGTGCTATTGAAGGTGACCAACCTGTTTATACTGCTATTGATGTGACAAATATAGATGATGATTTGTGGACATGGATTGATGTTATAACTAAGGATGATAGAACAGTAAATGAAGGAATGGTTAAATATATCATTAAAGATAATAAGGGTGCTGGAGACAGTTGGAAGGTTATTGAAGATAATAACGAAACAATGGGTCTGGTGGTGAAAGTGGACGATAGTGGGGATCTTTGTGTTGGAGAAGAATGTAAGAAATTATATTTTACTTTAGAGTGTGGGACTACATTTGCTGATTTCTATGACAATTTTAAGAGTGAAGATTGGAAAAAAGATTTATATAATATAGGTTGGGATGAGGCTATGTCAGTATTAATGACGGATAGTACTATTCAGGATGAAATAATTAAAAAATCCACAGATATCTATACAAATACTTTAGAATCTCTTGATGTCGATGATAGTGGATCAATAAATCTTGATGATGCCGCAGCAGCTGGAGACGCGATACTTGGTACCGTTATTGGAACAGGGGTAAGTGGAAGTAATGATGTATCAAAAGATGAGATGGGAACAGATTAAACAATAGAAAATTTTTAATATTTACTAAATTTTTTAAAACTATATATTTATTATAAAAGTTTTAATATGGAAGATCAGAAAGACAATCAGATGTCACCAAACTATGTACCCGAAGAATTTAGGATACCTTATGACATTATAGAATTACCATCTCAAGGTATATTATATAAAAATAAAAAGAGTAGTGTTAAAGTAGAATACTTAACCGCTATGGATGAAAGTATTCTTACTTCACCAAACATCATAGCTAATAATAGAGTTGTAGAGGTTCTATTAGAAAGAAAAATTAAAGATTTAGGGTTTGACCCTTCAGAACTTTTAGAAGGTGATAGAATGGCTATTTTAGTTTTTTTAAGAGTGACTGGATTTGGAGAGGAATATAAACAATTGGTTTTTAATGATGCCACAAATAAGTGGGAAGAAGGGACTGTTAACCTAAGTGAGTTAAAACAAAAGAAACTTGAGGTTACACCAGATGAGGATGGTTGTTTTGACTACATATTACCACAATCGGGTAAAAAAATAAAATTTAAGTTTTTGACTAACAAAGAAGAAAAAGATATTGATGATTTAGATGAACAACAAATGAAAAGAAGTAATAGTGACATCTCAAATAAATCTTTATTAACGTTAGAAAGACAAATTATGTCTTTAGATGGTGAAAAGGATAAATTAAAGATTTCACAAACACTTCGAAACTTAAAAATAATGGACACTAGGTCTTTAAAAAAATATATAAGTGAAATTGAACCAGGATTAGATTTAAATATATCCGCAAGGACTCAGGGGGGTGGGTCCGTAACTACCTTTCTTAAATTCAACAGATCTTTTTTCTGGCCTGAGCTCTGAGTATTTAAGTTATCTTCATAAGGAAATATCTATATTAGTGAAATATGCAAATTTTTCTTGGACAGATATAATGTCTATGCCCACTTTTTCTAGAAGAATATTTTTATCTGATTATAGGTCAAATGAATAGTTTTTTTATTAAATCTACATATTTATTAATAAAATAGATTTATGAAGTATCTTATTTCAGAAAGACAATATAATATTATAATTAATGAGGCTTGTGGGGATGACACATATTCATCATCTAACTATGTAAAACCATCAAAGTTATCAGGACTTGGTAACGAGGCGGGTAATAACTACCCTGTTTTTTCTTGTGTTAAACTTGAACCTATAACTATTATGGGTAAATCGATATACCCTAAAAATGCCCCTAAAGATGTGGGATATTTTTGGAAAGAGGTGGGGGAAGAAGGTGGAAAAAAATATAGGAAAGACATTAATTTAATATTTAATAAATATAAAGATCCTAGTGTTAGAGAATTTCATCCTTGGATTAAGGTAAAGGCTAAAGTTCAGATGGAAGGTAAAAAAACGGTATATAGTGAAATTTCTAATATAACAAATACTTTTAAATGTGGGGCTAATTTTTGTATAGATATTAAATTTAAAAACAATGATGCAAGTTACGATAAAAGTCCCAACATAGTGGATGATTCTTTTAGAGGGGGAGGGTCGTTGGCGGCTTGTTCAGATTGTGATGATGTTATTACCTTCCCTAATTTTGGAAATTACGACTCACTAAAAAAATTCGCGTCAGACATAAGTAAAATAGAGTTTAACTTAAATAAACTTACTACGTAAACTAAAAATTAAATTATGAAATTATTAAATAAATTAGAACAGATTAACGAAGATATTGAAGGGATTAATAAAACAATATCTAATCTATTGTCGGAGCAGACAGCAAACCCTTTAATTAATTGGTGGTTAAGGAGAAAAATAAGGAAGAGTTTAACACCTGATTTAAATAATGATGATAGTTTTTCTGATGCTTGGGATAAATGGGATGATTCAGATAAAAAAGAAACTGATATCACCGATACAATATCTGATATTAAAGATAAGGTTGGGTTAAATAAGGATAAGGAAGATGAGTTAAGGGAAATGTTGCAAAATATTGTTAATAAACAAAAAAAACTTGTAGATGAATTATCTTTAGGGGAAGATTTTGAAAGTATTAGAGTAACATTTAATAACCCTATAGAGTTTGAGATTAAATTTGGTAAACAAAAGGGTAAAGAATTAAAATTAGAAGGAACTAAAAGTTTTGACGTTTATAATGTTAAAAAGAAAGGGAAAAGTAAAATTATCTATTTTAATTATGAAACTAACAAAGAGAATTGGTTAAAAGATTATAATATATTATTTACTATAGAAATTAAAGACCCAGAACCTAATAGAAAATATGAAAGAGTATCAATAAAAATTGTATATGTAGATGATACTGCTTTGAGAAATGGTGAAATAGAAATAATAGAAGAAAAAATTCTTACCCATAGATCTAAAATTGAAATTAAATCATTAAAATAAATTATGCCAACATCACCCGAGGAAAATTTAGAGAATCAGATAAAACAGATAAATGATGCACTTGCAAAATTAGAGTCAGTAACTAATAGTGCGGATAGATCCGAACAGTTAAAACAGATTAAGGATTTAACAAAGGCTGCTGAAGATTACGCAAAAGCAAATAATATTTCAGCTGGTAAATTAAACGATCAGTTGAATGATATTAAAACTACTAATACAGAATTATCAAGCATGTTATTAGTCAATAAAAGTATTGTTAAGACATTTAAAGAAATGTCTAAAGAAAGTAGAAATTTCGCTGTTAGTACTAGTGAGTGGTTTACAAAAGGCGAGGAGTTAGCTAAACAATATTTATCAGTTTCTAAAAATATAGGGATATCAGACCAAAGAACCAAAACATTATCAAAAAGTTTTAATGCTACTGTGGGTGAAGCATTAAAATTAGGAATTGGTTTAGATGGTGTTAGAGAAATTTTTGACACTTTTGCTGAATCAAGTGGTAGAGCAAGGATATTAAGTGAAGAGGAAGGAGAAAATATTGCCAAAGTCGCTGCTGGTACAGGTTTATACGCAAGTGAAGCCTCTATACTAGCAGAACAATTTGACTTAATGGGAATATCTTCTGAAAAAACTGTTGGGTTCATTAATGAAGCTATAGGTAGTTCTAGAGAAATGGGGTTAAACTCAAACAAAGTTATTAAAACCTTACAGAGTAACATGAAATCTATGCAACAATATAGTTTTGCTAGTGGGGTTAAAGGTATGACTAATATGGCGAAACAATCTGTTAAAATGAGAGTAGATGTTTCTGAAATATTACAAATGGCTGATAAATTTTATCAACCGGAAGCAGCAATTGAAGCTGCAGCAAACCTACAACTTTTAGGTGGAGATATTGCTGAAGCATTTGGTGATCCATTTCAGGTAATGTATGAGGCAAGGAATAAACCTGAAGAGTTAGCAAAACGAGTTGGTAAAATGACAGAAAATATGGTGTCATTTAACGAACAAACTGGTGAGTTTGATATGCCAGCAGAAGCTAGAATGCAACTTCAAGCCGTAAGTAAGGAATTAGGTATAGGAATGGATAGTTTAACTGAGATGACACGTCAAGCATCTAAGATTAAATCCATAAGGATGGACGTATCGGGTAATATCTTAGATGAAGATATGAGGGACGGTATTGCTGGAATGGCTAGAATGAAAGATGGTAAGTGGGTTGTAGATTTTGAAGAAGGTGGGAAAACAATGACAAAATCTATAGACGATTTAAGTCTTGAACAAGCTAAGTTGTTGGTAGATCAAAAAAAGGAGTTTGAAGATAAATCTGAAAAAGATTTATTACAAGATATTGCGTTAAATACTCAAACGTTTTCAGAAAGGATGAAAAATGTCCAATCCTCTAGACAATATGATTTTGCTGGTCAAATAGATGTGTATGAAGCCACTATGGAGGGGTTTTTAGATGAGACTATCACAACTTATGATGATGGTTTGAAAAATATGTTTTCAGCATTAAATAAGTCAATCGGTGATAATGGTGGAATTGGTCAAGTTATGAAAGACGCTTTTGCTGTTGATGCTGCATCAGGTGAAAACGTAATTTCAAGTGGTATTAGAACAATATTTGATCAAATTACAAATACTATAACTGAAGCGGGTGCGAGTGGTGATGGTTTTAGTGTTGATTCTATGAGTAGTAAGGTTACTGATGCTAAAATTTATGTTAAGGGTTTATTTGGGGCAGAGGATGTTTCGATGGATGTCGGTGGTAAAACTTTAGTTACAGGACCCGCAGGTACCTTTACATTAGATGATAAAGATGAGTATTATGGAAAAGATGGGAAATTTACCGCTGGGACTAATTTAGGTATGGATGAAAAAATAAAAAACGTAAGTACATCTAAATCATCGGCTAAAACATCATCAGAACTGAAAGTTAGTGGTGCGGCAACCATAAATGTAAATATAACCTCTAACACGCCTATTAGTTCTAATATGGAACCAGCATTAATCACAGCCATTTCTAATAGAGTTGGTCAGATAGCGAACCAAAATGGTCAACTCGACGCTAATTTACCCCCACCATCTAATGGTTATATAGAAACAATGGCTTAATTAAAAAAAAATTCGATTTTACTATTGACTTATTAAATATTATTTCCTATTATTACAAGGACCAGATTAATACTTAAAATAATATACAAGAAACAAAAACAAGAATTAAAAAAACTTGAACAAGTATATAAATTATTAATTTATCCCCTGAAAATTTAGTATCTAATATTTATATAATAAGAATTATTATATATGGCTGGAATATTAAATCATCAAGGATTATTTTATCAATTAGGACCACTTTCTACTGAAGACTTTAGAAATAGGTTATTAGATAGAAATTTACCACCTCCTGTAAATGAAACATTAACACAATCTGGACTTGTATCTAAATTAGATGATATTGGGAATATTATTAATGTACCTATTCTTGGTGTTTCTTCTGAGAATATACCTATTCATTATGATGAAAATGAGAAAATGTTTCCAATCGGAACGTTTTATAGAACTACACAAAACATTAATCTTAATAGGTTTGCGCCACAAGATGATGATTATAGAACATATGAATTAACAGTACCCCCTAATTTAGGGTATTCCACACCCCAAACTTTTGGTATTAAGGAGAAAGGGTCTTACCCAACATCTTATAATAGTGAACAATTCTATCTTATTAACAAAGGGGTAACTAAAGGTGTTCCATATCCATTTAACGTAATTGATACATATAAAACATTAGATTTCCAAAGGGAAAGTTCTTTGGGGTTGGTAGGTGGTCAAGAACTTGAAAAAACAATTATTAATAAAATCGCTCAGATAGAGGATGAAGCTAATAATGGGTCACCAAGTACTGGAAATATTACACCACCTATAGGTAAAGATGGAGGGGTTAGTAGTTATGTTAATAGGTTAAGGGGTTCAGAACAATATTTTAATACACTACCAAATGGGGCTGTTGGTTGGAATGAGTATAATGAAAATTATGGTCAAACAACTGGTGATCAAAAAGAAGGTGTTGCACCAACGTTAGGTACTGAAATTAGAGTTAATACGTTATTAGGTAGAACCAGTGTCTCACAGGTAACGTTTTTATTCGATTTACTGAACCAAAATAAGTATAAACCATTATATGAGGATAGAAGGTTACAGGGGACGGGAGATGAAGGTACAAACGGTAGGTATTATATTGGGTCAGAGAAAAATACCAATAGAGGGTCATTAACACCTAAGACATTTGACGATTCTGATTTTAATGGTGGACCAGACACTAGTGGTAACCAACAAAGAACGGATGTTGATGAAAAGTTCTTTTGGAGTACTGGTGGTGAGGGTAATTTTAATGAAAAAACACTACTATATAAAACACAACAATTAGTTAATAACAGTGAGGATGAGGTTTTTATTAACCAAACAAAAAAATATTTTAAAGATAAAAAACAAGATAGGCTTATTAGTAGGGGTAACGCTATTAGTCCTTTAGCTTTAATAGACGCTGAAGCCAATGGTAATTATTGTAGAGTTTGGACGGTGAATGACGACTATAACTATTTAAAAGCAATAAGAAATACTGGACTATTTCCATCAAATAAAGAAGACAATTCTGGATTTTCAGTTAGATCTGGTGACGCTTCTTTAAGTGTATTAATGGAAAACGGATTACCAAAATACCACCCTACAAAAGAAGATGGAAAAACAACCCTTAAAAAATATATGTTATCTATTGAGAATTTGGCTTGGGCTGACAATCTACCTGATTTACCATTAAGTGAAATTGGTCCTGGAGATATATTAAGTGGTAATAAAGGTAGGATTATGTGGTTCCCACCTTATGGGTTAACTTTTGATGAAAATACTAGCGCCAATTGGACAACTACAGAATTTATAGGTAGAAGTGAGCCTGTTTATACGTATAATAACTCCAAAAGAAGT
>Ga0233440_1002997_pt1 | contig 13170 bp, 10 predicted proteins | sample SI_123_September_5_FD_182791 | JGI IMG/M metagenome (GOLD analysis project Ga0233440, IMG submission 182791) | Seawater microbial communities from Saanich Inlet, British Columbia, Canada - SI_123_September2016_120_MG | ecosystem: Environmental > Aquatic > Marine > Inlet | place: Canada: British... | reverse complement strand
CTTCAAATGATCTTCAATCATAAAAGTTTGGAATAGAGCGACTATGCCTACACTTTTATTCAATCAGATCATTTGAACCTAACATAAATATAAAACCAAGAACGGGAAGTTATTTCGTGCCTGTTCCTAACTTCCCGTTCCTTAATTCAATCATCTTTAGCCTTCATCTCCAATGCTATTTTATAGACTCTATTTTTAGCTATCTGCAACAATTTACACGCGATATTAACCGCTTGCTTCAGAGGAAGTTCATGCAATAAAACATCAAGTGTTTGCCGTATTTCAACATCACCTTGCTCTTCATCCAACAACTGACAACCCGACAATATAACAACAAACTCACCTTTTCTGTTATACTCAGATTCTAACAACCATTGAAAACATTGCTCTACTTCACCACGAAAAATAGTCTCAAATTTCTTAGTCAATTCTCTTGCAATCACGCAAAAACGGTCTTTGCCAATAACAACTTCTAAATCAGCCAGCATATCAACAATTCGATGACTGGATTCATAAAAAATTAAGGTACGTGATTCATCAATAAGGCTCTTAAAGTATTCTTGACGTGCCTGCTGTTTTCTTGGCGGAAAACCTTCAAAAATAAATTTATCAGTCGCCATTCCTGATGCTGACAATGCACTGATCAATGCACAAGCACCTGGTACAGGCACAACTTGGCCACCGCTTTCCCAGACCCTATTAATCAAAGTATAACCTGGATCACTAATCAACGGTGTCCCAGCATCAGAAACCAAGGCCACTTGCTGACCATTTTCCAGCTTTTTTATAATTAATTGAGACATCTCTGACTCGTTATGGTCATGCAATGGTATCAAGGGACAATTAATGCTATATTGCTGTAGTAATTTTCTACTGTGGCGTGTATCTTCACAAGCAATGAGATCAACTGTTTTTAAAATATAAATGGCTCGCTCACTGATATCTTGCAAATTACCAATAGGCGTTGCAATCACATATAAAATTCCATTAATTTTCGACACACAACCTCCAAACTTTTTAACATGAAAAAACAAACGCTAAAACTACTGACCATTGTTTTTATTTTACTACTATCTGGTTGCCCCACCCCCCCAGAAATAACCAAACCCGACCAAACAGTCATTACTGAAGAAAGCGCTTTTAAGCACTATCAAAATGGCCAATATGAACTGGCGGCTAAACATTATGAGCAATTAATAGCATCAACCTCTTCACCTGACAAAGAAAAATATCAATTATTAGCTGCAGAAAGTTATATCTATACCCATAATTATACTCAAGCATCACAGATACTTGATAATATCAGCCCAAACACAAATGATATCTCTATCAAATACAAAGCCATCATATTACGAGCTTGGGCATCACTCAAAAACAAACAACCTGAAGAAGCTTTAAAATCACTACAGACTCCTTTCCCGCAAAAACTCGATGTTGCCATTATACAAAAATACTACCGTTTGCGTGCGGAAGCTTTTAAATTAAACGGAAAACCTATAGAAAGTGCTACAGAACTGATGTTTCTGGAGAAATATTTAGAATCACCACAATCAGTCATTGAGAATCAAAAGAATTTATTGAGTGGACTACAAACATTGACCGATGCCAGCTTAAAAATACTACAAGTACCACCACCTGATATTTTCAGCGGCTGGATGGATCTTGCCATTATATTAAAAAACACTCAAAACGATACCGCCAGACAAAATTTATTAATCAACTGGAAACTGGCATTTACCAATCACCCCGCCATCAATAGCGAATTATTGTACGAATACATTGATAAAGACATTAAAACAATTGAAACCATTCATACAATTGCCTTATTACTTCCCAGTCAAGGCAAATGGAAAAATGCGGCCATCACATTAAGAGATGGATTCTTATCCGCTCACTACAATGAAACCAAAGAAAATAAACCAAGCATCAACTTATACTACTATGAAGCACCCGAAAAAGTAGTTGAACAATATTTACTGGCCGTTTCAGACGGTGCAGATATTATTGTAGGTCCTATTGATGAAGAATCTGTCGCCTTACTGGCACAATCCAATACGTTAAAACCCCCCGTATTGGCATTGAATAATTTAAAACCAGAGGCAATTATTCCTCCAAGATTTTATCAATTCAAAGCGTCATCAGAAGATGAAGCCCGATTAACTGCTGAAAAAATTTGGCGCGATGGGCATACAAAAGTCGCCACCATCGTACCTCAAGGCTTATGGGGCAATAAAGTTGCCTTGGCTTTTGAACAACGCTGGATTGAGTTGGGAGGAATTTTGCTGGAACAACAAAAATATCCACCACGCCAGACAGATTATGCATCATCCATCAAATCGCTACTCAATCTGGATGAAAGCAACCGTAGACAGAAAAAAATTCAGCAATACGTGGTCAACGACTTTCAATATGAACCGAGAAGACGTCAAGACGTCGATGCTATTTTTATTGCCGCACTCCCCAAACAAGCCAGACTAATTCTTCCCCAATTACAATTTTATAGAGCCAATGATTTACCTGTTTACTCTACTTCTCATACCTATTCAGCACAATCGGATGAAAACAATGAAGATTTAAATGGGCTACTTTTTTGTGGAATTCCCTGGCTACTCACCAATGAGCCATCAGCGGAACTATCCAAAGAACGTTTATTAGAACTTTGGCCTGAAACCAGGCAAAGCTTTTTTCAATTATTTGCATTAGGCATTGATTCTTATAACATTCTTTCACAATTAAATTTTTTACAGCAATCGCCTGTCAATATGTTTCAAGGCAGAAGCGGGCAACTCTATCTTGATACCAAACAACGCATTCACAGACAACTGGTTTGGGCCAAAATTGCTCGTGGAATGCCCAGCATCCTAGAACCCTCACCAAGAATGGACATTATTTCTGAATCCATTGGAGAATCACCATTCTCCATAAATAACAACAGCCAAGACATGAACAACCAAACCCCATTGCCAACAGAATATATTGAAGCAAAAATAAATTAACATGAACCTTGCTGGCTTTAAAAACAGTCGATTACTTGGCCAACATTACGAACAAGAAGCCTGTCAATTCTTAAAAAACAAAGGATTTAAACTCATTACTCAAAATTTTCAGTGTAAATCAGGTGAAATTGACCTTATTATGGAAGATTCAGAGATGCTGGTTTTTGTTGAAGTTCGTTATCGAAAAACACAAAACTATGGTGGAGGCACACACAGTATCAGTGCCTCCAAACAGAAAAAAATTATTCAAACTGCATTATTGTATCTACAACAACACAACAAATATGAAGAACAAGCCTGTCGTTTTGATGTCATCAGTATTTGCCAACAAAACAATCAGTCAGATATTACTTGGATACCCAGTGCGTTTACTGCTTAAGAGATCACCTCATGCCAACTAACCCCAACCTACCCAATACATTTATCAAAGACTTACAACGTTTTGTAACCGATGATCAACTACTACTTGAACCAGAAGACTGTTGGTCATATGGATATGACAATAGTAAGCGACACGAATTACCTGACGCCATCGTCTTATGTCACCACTCCGATGAAGCCAAAGCCATTGTGCAATACTGCTTCAAACATCAAATCCCCATTGTGCCCAGAGGCAGAGGAACAGGCACCACAGGGGCTGCAGTACCGATCAAAAAAGGCATTGTTTTATCATTAGAACAAATGAATAAAAAAATCATCATCAATTCTGCTGACCGTTATGCCATCGTTGACCCAGGCGTTACTAATCAGGAATTGCAAATAGAAGCTCAAAAACATGGTTTTTTCTGGCCTCCCGATCCAACCAGTAGCGCATATTGCACTGTTGGTGGAAATCTTGCCTACAATTCCGCAGGCCCTCGAGCAGTAAAATATGGAACACCAAGAGAAAACACACTGGGCGTACGAGCCATTATCGGTACTGGAGAAGAAATTCAAACGGGCGTTTATACCACCAAAGGCGTGGTTGGTTATGATTTAACCCGACTATTGATTGGTTCAGAAGGCACGCTTGGAATAATCACTGAAGCCACCTTAAAACTCACTCCTCTAGCAGAAGCAAAATGCACCATTCAAGCATTATATACCGACATAGATGGGGCCGCAAAAGCCATTTCAAGCATCATGGCACAACCTATTATTCCATGTGCTTTAGAACTTATTGATCGCCCTGCACTACAATGCATTCAACAATATTCAGGCATTAATTTTAACGATAACATTGCCGCCATGTTAATGATTGAAGTAGATGGCTCACAAAACCACCTCATCGAAACAGCAAACCAACTATTAAAATCTGCTGAAAATGACAGTTGTGACTCCATTATCATTGCGGATACCCAGGAAAAAATTGATCAATTATGGAATACTCGAAAAGCCTTATCTCCTGCTTTAAGAAATATCGCACCTAAAAAAATCAACGAAGATGTGGTCGTTCCTGTTTCAAAAATCCCTGACTTAATTAAAGGACTGGAACAACTTTCAACCAAATATCAAATTAAAATCGTCAACTTTGGCCATGCTGGCAATGGCAACATTCACGTCAATTTACTGGTTAACCCAGATGACCAGGCAGAATCAAAACGCTCGCATGACTGTTTAGAAGATATGTTCAAACTTGTTTTATCATTAAAAGGTAGTTTATCGGGAGAACATGGCGTTGGCATGGAAAAACAACCGTTTGTTGGCTGGGAAATTGACCCTGTTTCATTGAGGCTAATGCGAAATATTAAAAAACAGTTTGACCCTAAGAATATTTTGAATCCTGATAAGATGTTTCCACTGGAGGAATCAGAATAAGAGGGGGGATGTAAAACTGCTTAAGAAATTATCATCTCATAACAGACTCATGATCAACGAAGTCTGGAGGCAAAAGGTCGAGTAAATGATAAGGTTAATTTTGAATCAACCAAGGAATGGGCACGAAATAACTTCCCAATCTTAATTCCATCTTCTCTTCACTTTCAAATGATATTCAATCATAAAAGCTCAAAATATAGTGACTATTCCTACGCTTTTATTCAATCAGATCATTTGAATTTAAAATAAATATGAAACCAAGAACGGAAAGTTATTTCGTGCCCGTTCCTTAGGGGATGCGCAATAAATAAACATCCAACTTGCTTGTATTTTTGTCCGCCTTTTTTGTTGTAAAAATAGTTGTGTAGTTCGACTATACGCCTACTTTTACGCCTCAAAGGCGAACAAAAATCCTGCGCAATTTGGACATTTATTTATTTCGCTTCCCCTTATCATTTAATCACGAAGAAACACCTGAAAAAAACCAAATTAAGAAGACCCCTAGTATCAAACGATAAATCACAAATGGCATCATTCCCACTTTATCCAAAAACTTAATAAAATAGTGAATACAAAAAAATGCACTCACCGCTGAGATTGCCACACTTAGCAATAACGCTCCCCAGTCCACTGCAACAGGATTAGATATCAATTCGATGGTTTGCAGACCTCCCGCCAAAACTATCACAGGAATCGACAACAAAAATGAAAATCTTGCAGCCGCTTTGCGAGTCATTCCTAAAGCCAATCCAGCAGTCATGGTAGTACCTGAACGTGATGCACCAGGAATCAATGCCATTGCCTGCATTATTCCAATCATAACAACCATTTTCCAGGTCATTTGTTTTTCTTCTAGTTGACCTCGCCCCTTAACATCAGCCCACCACAATAAACCTGCAAAAATAATGGTTGATGCGGCAATAACCATGGGAGAACGTAATTCAGTTTCTATGATGCCCTTAAACATCAACCCTGCCAATCCAACAGGGATTGTTCCAATAATAATTGCCCAAGCAAGACGAGCATCGGCCGTTAACTGGCGAGTTAAAATTGATCGAAACCAGGCGCTGACCAATGGAATTAAATCATGGCGAAAATAAAACATCACCGCCAACAATGTTCCCACATGAACAGCAATATCAAAAACCAATCCCTGATCAGACCAGCCCGTTATTTTTGGCACTAAGATCAAATGAGCAGAGCTTGAAATTGGCAAAAACTCAGTCAAGCCTTGCATCAGTGACAAAACAATAATTTGCATCAGTTCCATAAATTAAACCTTTAGAAATTTTAAGGGGCTATCCTACCTCAAATTTTATTTTTATTCTGAAATTCTTAGAATTCACATAAAATATACAATGAAAAACTCGTATTTAGAAGTCTGTCCGAAAACTCAGCTTTTCGTTAAATCAAAGCATTAAATTGTCGAAAAAGTGCAGTTTACGTATGTAAATGAGCATTTTGAGACCATTTTTAATGCAGAGTTGGCGGAAAGATGAGTTTTCGGACAGCCTCCTAGTATCACCCAATATGGGTCGTTTATTTATTGCCTGTTGCCTGAATCTAATTGTCTTTCATCAATCGTTCCTATATCCTATTCTCAGATTATTAATGGACATATCTTAACCAATGCCTCCCGTTCTCGAAGTTAAAAACCTGTACAAAGTTTACGGTACAAAACCAGCAGTTAATCACATTGATTTCAGCATCGATGAAAACTGTTGCTTTGGTTTATTAGGTCCTAATGGTGCAGGTAAAACCACCACCATTGAAATTATTGAAGGCATTACCAAACCCACCAGTGGCGAATTATTCTACATGAACCATCCCATTGGAGCAGAATTTCGCCAGCAAGCGGGTATTCAATTTCAAAACACAGCACTACAGGATTTTTTAACGGTTAGAGAAACATTAATTCTATTTCACAGTTTATATCAAGACACGCTTCCCATAGAAAAATTAATAGAAATGTGCCAACTAGAAGAGTTTTTACACCAAGGGGTGAAAAATATTTCTGGTGGTCAACGTCAACGCCTATTATTAGCCATTGCTTTGGCAAATAATCCTAAAATACTCTTTCTTGATGAACCCACTACAGGTTTAGACCCTTCCGCTAGACGAATCTTCTGGGACTTAATAAATGAAATTAAAAAGAATAAGACAGCCATCGTATTAACCACTCACTACATGGAAGAAGCTTATTATTTGTGTGATGAAATTGCCATTATGGATCAAGGTAAAATTATTGCTCAAGGCACACCCAATTCATTATTAGCAGATTATTTTGACCATGTCATTATCCAAATTCCTAAAGCTGATTTTACCTTGCCAATAGACCATTTTAATCTCCCCGTATTCCAACAAGATGAATCAGTTGAAATTCATACTGATAATGTCAACATGGTCATTGAAACACTGATTTCAAATCAAATTTCACTCAATAGACTGCAAATACGTTCAAGAACCCTGGAAGATTTATTCATTGAATTAACAGGAAGCAAACTAACATCATGAAAAAATTCTGGGCTATTTTTTACGCACGCAACATCGAATTCTGGAGAGATAAAGCCTCACTGGGGTGGAATTTCATCATGCCATTTTTTCTAGTTACCACCATCTATTTCATTTTTTCTGATGGGCAACAATATCAATATAAAGTCGCACTGTATCACTCGCCAACACAGATTAAAGACACTCAAAAACTGTCATTTTTATCCACCAAATATATCCACTTTATTCAAGTTGATGTTCTTCCAGATGCCATAAAAAAAGTCAAACATCATCAATATGATTTACTCATTGAAATAGGCTCAAGTTATAAATACTGGATAAATTCTAGTTCTCCAAAAAGCTATATTTTGGAAAAAATTTTATTATCTGATCCACCAAAACAATTAACCCGACAAATTCTCAAGGGAGGCGAAACCAACTACATTGACTGGTTTATTCCTGGAATATTAGGCATGAACATGATGTTCAGCTGTTTATTTGGTGTTGGATACACCATTGTCAGGTATCGAAAAAACCAGTTTTTGCGCCGCCTAAAAGCAACACCGTTAACACCATTCACATTTATAACAGCCCAGGTTGTTTCACGATTATTCATCGTCTCAACCGTCACCAGCATTATCTTTTTTGGCTGTAAATTATTTATAAATTTTAAGGTCGAAGGCAGTTATTTATTATTACTTCTTATTATGCTACTGGGCGCATTTTGCATGATCTCCTTTGGAGTAATGATGGCTGGTCGCACCAAAAGCGAGGAATTGGCTGGTGGCATTCTCAACTTAGTCACCTGGCCAATGATGTTATTGTCAGAAATTTGGTTTTCATTGGATTCAGCAATTATCCCAAATATTTCCATTAACTCATATTATCAAAGCCGCGCGAGCCGTTATGACAGAAGGGTCTGATTTTGCTACAATATCGCCTCATTTAATCACCTTAACCATGATGAGCATCTTTTTCCTGATTATCGGTGCTTATTTATTCAAATGGGAATAACAAATGACAACAGAATTTATACCTCGAAACGAACTTGAACAACAGTTAATGGATGTTCATCAAGGCAAAATATCCACAGAGGTTTTTATGCAATTTTTACAGTCATCTCAAGTATTTATGCCTGCCAGAAATGATGACGAAGAAGAAAGAACCTACCCATTAAAATTAAATGATGAAGAAGGCATTGATGTCTTAATTCTCTTCACCAGCCCAGAAAGAGCAAGACCCTTTGTCAATGATTTTCCAGGCTATGAAAATGGATTATTGGCTGAATTTACCTGGGTTATTGAAAAAATGGGAACAGGTTACGGTATTTCAATCAATCCTGATTCAGAAATAGGCATTGACCTTGAACCTGACATCCTCAAACAACTAGCAGCAACGAACGACTGATGGATTCATCTCAACAACATACGCCCATGATGCGCCAGTTTCTGGGCATCAAAAAAGACCATCCTAACGTCTTATTATTTTACCGTATGGGTGATTTCTATGAACTATTCTTTGAGGACGCTGTTCGTGCCTCAAAATTATTAGACATCACCTTAACGGCACGCGGAAAATCCAATGGCAAACCCATTGAAATGGCAGGTATCCCTTATCATTCTGTCGACAATTATTTAGCCAAGCTAGTTCGACAAGGTGAATCTGTTGCCATTTGTGAACAAGTCGGTGACCCAGCAACGGCAAAAGGCCCTGTTGAAAGAAAAGTGGTTCGCATTGTCACCCCTGGAACCATTACAGAAGAAAACTTACTGGAAAATAAACGAGATAACTTTCTCGTTGCAGTCCATCAACAAAAATCTCATTACGGACTCGCAATACTAGACATTACCAGTGGCCATTTTTCTATCCAAGAAATGTCATCATTAGAAATCATGCTGGGTGAACTTGAACGAATTCGTCCTGCAGAAATTCTGTTTAACGATGAAAATATAGAACTGGAAAAACAAATCAACCGCTACAGTTTAACTCGTCGCCCCAGTTGGCATTTTGAGCTTGAAAATGCAGTTCGATTACTGACCAAACAATTTGGCACCAAAGACTTAAAAGGTTTTGGTTGTGAAGAAGCCACTGACGGATTAATTGCTGCAGGTTGTTTGCTGGAATATTTAAAAGAAACTCAAAAAAGTGCTTTACCTCACCTGCGTTCCATTGTTCAGGAACATCAAGAAGACACGGTTATCATTGATTCATCCAGTCGTCGTAATTTGGAACTAGAATTCAATCTCAACGGCACAACAGACAACACCTTAGCACAAGTCATGGATCAAACCGACACACCGATGGGTAGTCGTTTGTTAAAAAGATGGATCAATCGCCCGTTAAGATCCCACACTGTTTTAAAACATCGTTATGCCGCCATAGCAATTTTACTCAATAACCTAAATCACCAAAGCACTTCCGAAATCCTTCGACAAGTGGGTGATATAGAACGAATTTTATCCCGTATTGCTTTAAAAAATGCTCGCCCCAGAGACTTGGCTGTTTTAAGAGACTCTTTACAGCTATTGCCTGAGTTACAAAAGTGTATTGAGAGCTTTGACGCCCCCTTGATTCAATCATTATCAAAAAATATTGCCGAACACCCTGAAACTCATCAATTACTCGAAAATGCTGTCATCGAAAACCCACCCATGTTAATTCGTGACGGTGGTGTGATAAAAACAGGGTATGATACAGAATTAGATGAATTACGCCAACTCAGCACTCATGCTGATCAATTTTTAATTGACCTTGAAATTCGTGAAAAAGAACGCACAGGAATCACCAATCTAAAAGTAAATTATAACCGTGTTCATGGTTACTACATCGAAATCAGCAAATTGCATTCCGATAAAGCCCCTGAAGACTATATTCGTCGACAAACGCTCAAATCAGCCGAACGTTTTATCACACCAGAATTAAAAGCCTTTGAGGACAAAGTTTTAAGCGCTAAAGAACGCTCACTGTCCAGAGAAAAACATCTTTATGAGGAATTGTTAGACAAACTAATGGAGCAGCTACCTCCATTACAAACCACTGCAACCGCCATCGCCGAACTGGATGTACTGTGCAACCTTGCAGAAAGAGCCGAAAGCTTAAATTTACAACCTGCCAGCCTTTCAAATGAACCAGGATTAAAAATTACCGAAGGACGGCATTTGGTGGTCGAACAAGTACAAGACATTCCTTTTGTTGCCAATGATCTGGCATTATCACATCAAGAAAAAATCGTCATTATCACTGGCCCCAACATGGGCGGTAAATCAACTTACATGAGGCAAATTGCTTTAATCGCCATCTTGGCTCATATCGGCAGTTATGTGCCTGCAAAAACCGCTGAAATTGGCCTGATTGATAAAATATTCACTCGCATTGGTGCGTCTGATGATTTAGCAAGTGGTCGCTCAACATTTATGGTAGAAATGACAGAAACTGCCAATATTTTAAATAATGCCACTGAAAACAGCTTAGTATTAATGGATGAAATAGGACGTGGAACCAGTACCTTTGATGGTTTATCATTGGCATGGGCCGCTATCATTCATCTGGCGACTCAGATCAAATCATACACTTTATTCGCCACCCACTATTTTGAATTAACCACCTTACCCGAAGAATACAAAGCCATTAAAAATGTACATTTAGATGCCATTGAACATGGTGACACCATTGTCTTTTTACACAGTTTAAAAGATGGCCCCGCCAATCAAAGTTATGGATTACAAGTAGCGTCACTGGCAGGTGTACCTAAAGCAGTCATCAAACAAGCCAAAAAACATTTAACTGAATTAGAAAATACAGCCCATCAACAGGTGAGCAATAATGATAAAGAAACAGGTGTTTACCAGCTTGAATTATTTCCGTCATTAGATCACCCAGTCATTAGCACTTTAAATAAACTGGATGTAGATGATATTTCACCTAAGAAAGCATTAGAAATATTGTATGAATTGAAACAGCAGGTGAATTAAACCTGAATTGATAAAAATGCCATCACATCATTCAATATGACTGTGATATTGAAATTATTAATCCATCTTATTTTTCAAATTTTTGAATCTTATGCAACGTACCAATAAGATGGGTAGTTTCTTTATTGCGCATCCCCTTAGAATGGGCACGAAATAACTTCCGTTTCTTGGTTTTAGGTTTATGTTAGATTTAAACGATCTGATTGAGCAAAATTGACGGTGTAGTCGTTCTACATCAATATTTTGTGATTGAAGATCGTTTAAAGATAGCATGAAGATAGAGGTAAGAACTGGAAATTATTTCGTGCCCATTCCTTAATTACGGCTTCTTATCCTCAACCACTAAATACCCTCGAAACTTATCCCCATCTTTGGTATTCATTGACAAATAAAGGTCTTTCAAAGGTGCCCACAACCAAGGATTAAGATGTCCCGATACATCTAACACCAAAACAGAATCCGTCACTTGATCATAAGCAGCAATCGGTGAAATATGACCTCCACCTGCCTGACCAATTTGATTACTTTTATAATTAATAATGATAAATTTTTCAGACTCACTTAAAACCTTTTTCAAATGATTTCGGAACTTTTCAATACTTACTGTTGAATTATCCTGCGCATAAACCAAAAGAACCTGAACTTGGTAAGCCTCTAAAACCCCTTTTAACTGTGACAAAGTTAAACCTGGATCAAATTTTGAACCATCATTTTGATTCTGTGCTGTTATATTTTTCAGTTCAATAATGTCTTGTAGTTTTATAATGTCTGTTTTTTTATTGAGAAATGTACTCTGTGAATATAATTTGTAAGGGATACTATCACCACCCCAAACAACTGGCTTCTGTACTTCCAGCGTTGACTGGCTAGGAATATTGCCTTTGGCAATTCGCAAAGCATTTAACACCATTACCGAACTTGCAATACCACAATACAATGGATTAGCTTGTGGCTGGAAATTATGAGCTAATTGAAAAAAGTCTTCATTATATTTTGACTGAAATAAACGTTTTTTACCTTCAACAGAATTCCAGTTAACCAACATTGAATAATTAAGTTTTGAAAAATCACTTTTACCATAATACCCATATTGGTTTTCTGCGAATGCTGACGGCGGATAAAAATAGCAAGAAAAATAAACCAGCGAATTAAATAAAACTGAATTAAATATTTTCATTAAATCAACCTCTATCTTTAATTAATTCCATTATATAATTTAATACTCAAGTCGACACTAAATCATTTCAATATTTTTGCTCTCAATTAATTAACAATGTCATATAGTCTTGATTTTTTGCTTACATACTAAGGAAAGGGGCAAGAGGTATACCTTTGTAGCCGTATGGCTGTCATAAGGATATGACAAATCTCTTTAGCAATCTTAACAACTCTACTTAATGCTTTGGTTTTCCACCCATAATTGAAGGCTATCAAATCATTACTTTATAATTAAGTATAGAAGCCAGCCCCTTTATGACCCCTTTATTAATTATATGACTAAAGCAAAGATTTGATAATCATATAGCGAAAGAGCCAATCACCTAAACTTAGTATATACAACATACAAGTTATAAAAGGAGACGAGTCATGTCACTATACTGCGGAATTGATTTACACTCAAACAACAATTACATAAGTATCATTGATCCAAATGACAAAATTGTTTTTGAGAGAAAACTGACAAACAATATCGGTGCTGTTACCGATGCATTGGCAAGAATGCGTGAATCCATTACAGGCATTGCAATCGAGTCCACCTATAATTGGTACTGGCTAGTCGATGGTTTGCAAGAGCTGGGTTACAAGATTCACCTAGTTAATACGTCAAAAGTTAAGCAATATGAAGGACTGAAATACACAGATGATAAATATGATACCTATTGGTTAGCACATCTGATGAAACTTGGAATTTTGCC
>Ga0233440_1002995_pt1 | contig 13175 bp, 25 predicted proteins | sample SI_123_September_5_FD_182791 | JGI IMG/M metagenome (GOLD analysis project Ga0233440, IMG submission 182791) | Seawater microbial communities from Saanich Inlet, British Columbia, Canada - SI_123_September2016_120_MG | ecosystem: Environmental > Aquatic > Marine > Inlet | place: Canada: British... | reverse complement strand
ATGAATTTGAATCAGAGAAACAACTACAAGAGTTTGAGTTCTATACAGAGTTTGAAAAATGGTTAGGACGTGAAATGAATATGGGTCCAGGTGAGACTCGAGAAATGTACATGAATGAAAATTATTGAAAAGATTTAAAATAAAAAAGGAGAAATAATATGATTAGTCAATCAGAATTAATAGAATTAAATAAGTTAGAACCTAAATTTGAACGTGGTGATGCCGTACTATTGGATTCAACATCTTGTGTAGTTTTGGGGATATACTTAGATAACGATGGTGTGTTTTACAATGTAGCCACTTTGGATGTTGTGCCAACAGTATCAATTGTTCCTGAGATAAGACTTTCATTAGGACTTTCATTGAAGGGGAAATAATATGATGGTTGTTGGAAATATAATGGCTAATGCAGAGTTTGACTCTGGTAAGTTTATGAATAGATTTGAAGTGTACAATTACAGTAAAGGTAAGAGTATGTACACTGAAAAAAATATCCAAGAAGTATATGATTTAACAACGGAGGACTTTGAAGCATTATCATTATCAATTGCTTTGGTTGTTAATGAATTCATCGATAAGAAACAAAAGGACAAGCCTGGTTTATGTACTTCTTGTATGCGCAATAAGGCTACTAAACCTCACCCTTGCCCATTTCAAAAAGAAATTAACAACATGCCAGATACGTTATGTACATGTTGTTCTGATTGTCAACACGAATGTTTTATGGATATTTAAGGAGAATGAAGATGAATAAAATTATTAAAGAAACTAAATTAGACTTTGGTGACCAGAATGAGGCTGATAAGAAGTTTCTCAGTGTTGAAGTTTTCAAATATGATGATGATACTGGTGATTACCAAGTCACTATTTACAATGACGATGATGTAGAATTTGAAAAAGACTTTGAATCTAAGGAAGATGCTATGAAAGTCTTTGATGAGATTATTGGTGCTACTTTAATTACTTGGAAAGAAATTGAGTTACTAGATGAGGCTGAAGATGAATGAAGAATACTTATTAATAGCAGAGTGGTTCGATGAAGAAGAAGGCAAGTGGAAACCTGTCCTGTCTAAAAAACCTGTAATTTTATTAAAGGAGAATGAAGATGTCAATTGAAGACGATACGTACTTAAAATATCATGTATCCCAACTAAGGGACTTAGATGATGATGTGGTTAAACTTTGGAAGAAAGGACAAGACCGTTGGTGTATGAGAATACACGGAATGTCATCCGAAGATTACTATAAGAAACTTGATGCTAAAGTAGAAGCAAGTTATAACTTTGATAATGACGGTGTTGGTGGATACGGAAGTTCTGGTAGAAAACCATTACCTAAAGAATTCCACGGCGATGGCACACAAGCAGGTATGGTAGAATCCAAAGAATGGAGTTTAGGCGGAACATATAAAGTCGACACTAACGTTACACCATTGCCAAATGACTTCGAGTACATGGAAAATGTCGCAGATTGTACTGTAGATGTAATGGATAACTTCTTGTACTCATTAAAAGAAAGTTACGGTATCAGACTATCAGACGAAGATGAAAACCATGTGTACAATGCAATGTTACGTGTCTTAGAGCGAAGATGTCGCTCTGGCATATACAAAAATCAAATGGGTTAACCTAGTGTATAATTATTTAACATAGAAGCACTTACGTAAAGGATATTTAAGCGATGCAATTTAAAAAATTCGGCAGAGGATTCAACCTCCAATTAAGCACTAATAAAAACATTGAAGTCGAGTGGGATGATAACCGTGCTTGGTTTTGGTTCCAAACTGGTATCAACACAGGTGACCACTGGGGATTTGAGATGTTCTTGAGTTTGTTTAAGTACAGTATCCATTTCATGTTTTACGATAGCAGGCACAGAAGCGATGCAGAATAAACGAATTGTAGAGGTAATTGATTCTAATGGTGTTGAAAGATACTACCCAGAGAAGAAAGGTTTATTATGGGGTTGGAATAGAATCAATGCATTCGAAGGTTATGACTATTTAAGTTTCGATACATTTACAGAAGCAGAGAAATGGATATGCTATGAGCATACCGCAGAAATTAATATTATGGAGGTCAATTGTGAATAAGTTTATGGAATATATGTATAGTGGGGATTGGGTTTTTGGAGTGACGATGGGTATAGTTTTATTAGCACTAGTAGCATTAGTGGCAAAAGAACCGAAGCCAGAACCACCACCAAAGGTGCAAGAGATTACATTAGAAAATGGAACTAAGTGTGTAGTATTAAAGGGTGTTTACTCAGATAATGCTATTACTTGTGAGTGGGGTAAATGATGAAGTTACCTCATGCGTACGGAGATACGTTACCTAAGCAATATGAACTACCAGGACAATCCGATAAAGAAGTACCTTGCTCTGACCATCCGTCTGCACCTCACGGATTCCTTAGAAACGCAAGTCACAATAACAATAGGTACACTTGTGAATGTGAAGGATGGGAAGAACGAATGCACAAGGATGTTATAGAAACATTGAAGGTAGAACGAGATGATTTAAAGTCTGATGATTGGTCAACTGACGACATCGATGAACAAATTAGTTATATGAAAGGGATAAAGTAATGATTGACTTAGAAAAATACTCTGAAACAGCAATACCAGTATCAGACATTGGTGACCTATTATCTGATGTCCTTAGAGCGGTTATAGAAATTGATAAGAGACTTGATAAACTTGAGAACGAAAAACATGAATGGCGTAATGACCCAACTCTGTGTTATGAATGCAGTATGCCAAAAGACGGACAACATAAAATGGGTTGCCAAACAGGAAAGGAGTTAAAATGAACAGACAAACACCAATGATGAAATTACATTGCATCTCGGACACACATACTAAGCACAGAGAGTTAAAACTTCCTGGTGCTGATATATTAGTGCATGCAGGGGATTTTATGTCAAGTGGTCGTAACTTAGATGAATTAACAGACTTCCTTAATTGGTTTGAAGCACAAGAGTACGAACATAAAATCTTCATCGCTGGAAATCACGACAGACTATTAGAAGATGGAGGAGAACCTGTTATTAACATAATCACAGATGCGTACCCTTCTGTTACGTACCTACAAGACTCTAGTGTTACTATTGATGGCATTAACTTTTACGGTAGTCCTTGGACACCTGAGTTTTGTGGTTGGGCATTCGCTACACAAAACGATGCAGAAGCAGAAGAAAAGTGGAGTCAAATACCAAAGGATACCGATGTTCTTATTACCCATGGACCTGCGTACGGATTCTTAGACCAAATAGACCCGAGCCAAGCGCATCTAGGGTGCAAGGAATTACATAAAGCAATAGATGGGATTAATCCTAAATTGCATATTTTCGGTCACATACATGGTTCAAGTGGTGTATTAGACGGATACAGTGAAATTACAACACATATTAATGCATCGTCGTTAGGCGAGGATTATAAATTTAGAAATGATAACGGGTACATTGAATGGGTAGTATAAACAAAGATAATATCAAGGATTTAGATACACTAAGTGGTGGAGAACATTTAATAGTACAACAAAAACCCGAAATATGGGTTACAGACGATATTGCTATTACATTTAAGAACACAGACTCGGTGCGTATTGATAGCCAAGTAACATTGGATATTATCGAACGAGCATCAAGTTTATTACGCACATTAGAAACAGTTAAACGATACGAAGGAGATTATTAATGAAAGTAGAAACTAAGTTCCACCCAATAACAATTACATTAGAAACATCACAAGAGTTCGATTACTTGTGGGACGCATTAGAACAAGCGTTGCCTACGTACGAGATTAATTCTCCTGTACGTAACTTTATTATCGATGCAATTAACACAATGGGTGAAGTACATAATCAGCAATTAAGTGTTGATGAAGTTAGTGACTTACTTAATGGTGCTAAAGACGAAGAAGTAGACGATGCGAGTATATGGGACGACTGGAAATAAGTGGCAGTACAAGTGGGCGACGACGATTTAGATTTTGGGACAGCATTTACTAATGTAGTAACAGCGACGACAAACTCAAGTACATTGTGGGAAAATACTACAACGTACGCAAATGCTGATTCAGCATTAACAGTTAATGCAGATGGCAGTACCGAGTTTAGCAACGGATTCTCCGTCAATGGTGATGTTACAATGGATGGATTATCATTAATTGAACGTTTAAGTATAATTGAATCTGTACTTGGTATTCCTGCTCGCGATGCGGAAATGGAAGAGAAGTACCCACATTTAAAAGCATTACACAACGAATGTGTTGAAAAAATAACAAGTGCATTAGCATCTCAAACATATGCAGAAGAATTAGAAAAACTCCGTACATTCGAAATACTAAAGACAGACAATGGCACTAACAGCACTATCTAAATTACGCGATTCAACAACATGGCCTACTGAACCAGTACATGGTGATATTTGGATTGATAGCAACAGCAGTAAAGCATATGTTTACACTAATAATAGTTGGTCACATATAGCGTACAATGTAGACGAACTATCGCATTCTTGTGATTGGGCATGGGAACATAATACTATTAAAATCCACAACGACAAGTGGTGGGTTAATAATAAATTTGAAATATTTGATTGGCTACTAGATTGCGATATTAAATGGAATTGGAAGTCTACAGATGAGTTGCAATTAAAGGAATTATCAAACGAACTTAAAACGATGTTTACACTGAGGTGGAAATGAATGATTGGCGAATATCACCCGAAGATGGGTACAGTATACAAGTACAAAGAGCCGGAAAGTGGGCAAACACATGGCATCCAAATGATTTGCCTGATTGGGCGTGGGTAGACGATACTATAATAATCCACCACCGTGAGTGGTTTGATAACAATTACATAGAAATCAAAGAGTGGTTTGTTGAACAATGCTTAATAACACACTTAACATTTGAAGGTTCAAGTAAGATACATATTAAAGGTATAACACCCGAACTTAAAACGATGTTTACACTGAGGTGGAAATGACACAAGCACCACCTTATTTAAAGAAACCCACGTACAGAGTAATGACCATGTACGAAGGCGATGCTGACCCATCGCATCCACTTAACATTGTAGAAGAAGTGTACGAGCGTGTAGTTGTTGCTACACAATGGGTTTCTGACCTTTCGTATCACAATAACCAAGAGCAAATAGAGAAAGATATATTTCGCTTAATGATGGAACAAGAAGAAGTACAGTGGGCACGCGATAACTCATTTGATGAACCGCACTATTCAACACAGTACATTGTTGAAAAACAAGCAAAGTGTTTCCGAATAAGTATGTACTTAAAACCCGAGCATTGTACTTTTTGGAGATTGCAGTTTGGCTAAGATTGCACCATCAGAAACTACAACTACTAGACTTACAGAAGACGATAAACAATTTTATATCACTGATGGTGTTTCTATAATTAAACGTGCAGGGTTTGAAATAACTGAAGACTGCCCAACAGACCACACATGGATAATACACAACGCAGTCCACAAAGGATATATAAAAATCTTTGCGAACGTAAAAGACGAAGAACTAACTTGGGCTAAATTAAAGGATTGAATATGACAATAACTGTATACATTGGCAATAATGATACCACCTTATCAGATACTGCAAAAAAGCACGATTGTAGTGCTTACCTAATTCATAAAGGAAATTATAAAGAGTTCTTGGAACAATGCCCGCCTAATACTACTGTATATACTTCATTAACGGACTTGCCTAAAATAAATAATAAGCGTTGTGTTTTATATGACATCCTACAAAAAGCAGATAACATTGTTTTCTGTCAGCCATCAAAATGGTCCGATGATAACGGTGAGTTTAACTTAACTAGTCAACAAATGCTAATAGAATATTTTCTATTGTTAATTAACAATAGAAAGAATAATGTGGTTGGTTTAATGAATATAGCCAAAAACAAGTATCTAAATTTAGAAGAAAAACGTACAAGTACATCTAATGTTTTATGGGTAGCCGGATGTAGTATATCATATGGGGTTGGTGTATTGCCTACGGAAAAATTCGGAACTATAATTGCAAAAACTCTCGCTATTCCAATGGTCAATATCGCCAAAGGTGGTAGTAGCATTGAATATGCATCTGACCAAATTTTGCGGTCAGATATACAAAAAGGAGATATTGTTGTATGGGGGTTAACTTCGGAGTACCGAGCACCATCGTGGAATCATGGAGCAAAGGCAGAAAAAAACAGTGCTATTCTAACAGAAGAAACTAGAATGTACAAAGCAGTTACCTCTGTTTACCAAGTTATTAATTTTTGCAATAAACTAAAAGTAAAATTAATATTGTTGCCATTGATTTGCTCAGAGCAACTACGAGTGTATTTAAATAACGAGAAAGATTTCTATCAATTGCCGTATCAAACAGAACCATTGGATTATGGCACAGACAATGTCCACCCTGGTATAAAACAACATAAATTTTGGGCAGATTTTTGCATAGATTCCATGAATTTAAAGTAATCTAGATAAAAACGCATAAATACAGTTTATGCTTTATCATTACACATATTTAATTTGGAATAAAATCAATAAGAAAAAATACATAGGTGTCAGAACACCTAAGTGTTTGCCCAAAAACGATAATTATTGGGGTTCTTGTAAAACGTTAACTGAATCTATTGCACACAACGGAAGTTATAGTTTTAAAAAGAAGGTTCTTGCAATATGGAATACACATAAACAAAATGTTTCAAACAAAATGTTTCAAACGGAATGAAGGGTGTTGGGTTAGGAGAAAGGTATTACAATAACGGCATTGTAATACGACGCTTTGTACCAAGAACAGAAGATGTTGGGTTTATATTGGGGAGAAAATTTTAATGTTGCTTGCTATTCTATCTTTAATAACCTCGTTAGTTATATCAGCAGTTGCTATATTTTATTCAGTTACTGGATTAGCAACAATATTTGCCGCGTCTGTTATTCCTATTGTTATTATGGGAAGTGTGCTTGAAGTTGGAAAACTCATCACAGCGGTATGGTTACATAGAAATTGGCAAAAAGCAGTATGGTGGCTTAAAACATACCTAACAGTAGCAGTAATAATCTTAATGTTTATTACGTCTATGGGTATCTTTGGTTACTTATCTAAATCACATATAGAACAAGCATCCGCCTCGGACGACCAAATAGCAAAGATTCAGATATTGGATGAAAACATTGTACGTTTAGATACAAAGATTAAACGTTGGGATGATGAAATTACACGTCTATCTTCTGGTGATATAGGCAACACACGAGTAGATAACTTAATTAATCGCGAAGAAGATGCACTTAACAAACTACTAAACACAATAGACAAAGAGAAGTCACAGTACAGAACACAAGCAACTACTGATATTAATGCTATTAACGACAAGTTAACGCAGTACAGAGTAACAACAGACAATGAAATAACTTCAATTAATGAACAACTTAAAACATGTTTTTCATGTGCAGACGAGAGACAAGCACTTACTGATGCTAAGTCTAACCTAAGTACAAAGGAAGATAAAGCAGACAATAGCATTGTTGTCATTAAACAACAGTTAAGTAACGATTTAAGAAACGTTGCCAATGGATATAGTTCGCAGTTAAATCCTATTAATGCCCGTATTAATGAGTTAAAAACACAATCGAGTTCCAAAACACAAGACATTGATGAGCGTGTATTAACATTAGAAACAAGCATTGGTACAGCACAATTAACATTATCAACGTACAGAGAAGACAAGTCAGTAATAGAGAGTCAATTCCGAAAACTTGAGGCAGAAGTAGGACCTGTTAAATATATAGCAGAATTTATATACGATAAACAAGCAGACAGAGGAATGCTCGAAGAAGCAGTACGTTGGGTAATTGTTACTATTATCTTTGTATTTGACCCACTTGCTGTACTGTTACTAATTGCTAGCCAATATTCATTTGCAGAGCACAAACATAATAAACCAAAACCACCGACAATACCGCCCACTAACCCACCTAAGCGTAGGGATAGTTATAAGGACATGGTGGGCAAAACGTTTAAAGGTAAGTACAATGAGGCAGATGCACCTAATTGCAATGATAATAAGGAATTGGAGAAAGCAGTACAAGAAAAATTAGCACTAATTAAAGATATTTTTAAAGGAGCCCAACATGAAGAAGATGTTGCAGACACTAAAATACCTGTTAAACCCAAAGCAGTTAAGAAGAAAAAGAAAGTTACAACTAGTAATAAGATTGTTACGAAAACACCAAGCAAGGTAAAGCGTGGGATTATGAATCCAACATCAACCAAGTACAAAGTATCTGATAAGGATGTTGATGTAATTACCGACATGATTGAAAAGGTAAGTGATGACAGTTATATTTCGTACGAAAACAAGATGCATCGTAAACAAGCATTCGCAATAATGCATCCCGAATTCATTACGGATGTCAATACTACAGTAGATTTTGGCGTGAATTTTCCAGAAAATATCCCTAATGCAACCCTGTTTTTAAGAACTGATTTCTTACCTGTAAAATTGTTTAGATTTAATGGTGAGAGTTGGGTTGAATTGCATAAGAGGTTACTTAAAGAAAGTGCGTATAGTAGAAAGTACATCAAACATTTGATTGAGAAGATTAACGAGCATGACTACGATAAGGTACTACTAGATGCAGTTGTAGCAGAAGGGGTCGACCACGATACTACCGCAGTGTTTAATGAAATTGAATTAAAACACATTAATAATTTTAAAGTATAAATAATATTTATGAAATCTAACCGAATAATTAATATCCTATCGTCTGAAAGTTATGGTGGCACATTTTTGGATTGGTCATTGCATTATTTAGCAGGGCATGAATACGTACATAGTGGTGGAAACGCTGCATTTGGTAGTGACGGTATTGTTCGACATCGAGAATTAACCTCCTCTCCTCTCACTACCAACAACAATGCACACGGTTATATGAAAAATCATCCAATTGGGTATAAAGAAACTAAGGAATTACTACGGATATTGGGTCAGATAAATACGAGTGAGTTTCATACTACGTATACGATACCATGTCGCATTAATGAAGGTGACTATACTATATCCCCCGATGTTGATTATGAATTATTGTTGAAGTTGTTAAGTGGGTGCGGTAAGACTTTATGGGTGTCTATGCCACCTGATAGCATTTATCAATTGTATACTCGTGATAGGCGAAGTAGTAGCCGACGACGACCATTGATACCAAGTGATAGTGATTATGATTACACCCTTAATAAGGGTGAAATAACAAATATATGGGATAAACGTGAGATTTTGGCATTGAGTAGACTGCCATTTCATTCTTTATGGAACCCCCCATCATCCCCATCATATATATCGCTCCCCGCAATTGATTTAATGACACGATTTGACGAGATAGTTGACAGTATGTTCGATGAATTAGATATAGTAATTGATGAACGACGAAGAGATAAATGGATGGAAGTGTACCATGAGTGGAAAAAACTGCATCATAAAGGAATACAGTGGATTTATGATTTTAAAGGGATAATGGAATTCATTATTAATGGGGATTCTATGGATATATCACAATATGAATTAGACTTTAGTATGGAAGTAGTGATACAGCATGTGCTGATATATAAATATGGATTAAATCTTAAAACATGGGGATTAACAAAATTTCCAAATAATACAAAGGATATACACGTATTATTGGAACCAAACATACACCCAATTAAAAAATATGATATTCCTAATCTAAGTGTATAATGTATATAAATACAACATATAAATTTACTTTTTAAAAAGGAGAGATAATGTCAGATGCGTCAACTGATGTAGTAACAAAAACTAAATTAGATTTAGATTTAACGGAACCGTCGATGTACAAGGTAATTTATATAAATGATAGCCAAACAAGTATGCAGTTTGTCGTGGAAAGTTTGGTTGATTATTTTGGACATGGTGAATTGTCAGCGGAAAAAATCACAGAAGATATCCATATTGAGGGGTCTGCAATTGTTGCCGTACTTCCTTATGAAATTGCGGAGCAAAAGGGCATTGAAGTCACAGTGGATGCTAGAAGTCAAGGATACCCATTGCAAATTAAACTAAAAGAACACACACATTAATGTATTGCTTGTAGTAAATGATTATATTTTTTGATAATTTTATCACCAACATCATTTGATTTAAAATTAGCATATCTAATGGCATTATCCATTGGTATTGGGAAGTGCGCATTACCAAATTTTGCTTTATCTGACTTGTACGCCAAATCATAATAATGAAATAATGGTCCACCGGGATTATTAAAGAAACTTTCTTCTTGCAATGTCATTGCAGTTTTCATGTTATTGTGTAATTCATTCAATAAAGTATTTTTAAATTTCTCACTATAGAAATGCTTTCTATTAAAATTTACAATATTTTTCGTTTTTTCTATTAACCTATTGTAGTCGTGTGTATTCATTTGTGAAATATTTTTGATTAGTTCTATTACTTTATTATATCTAATCTCGGAATCATATTCTAAGTCATAACTTTCGTCCCAAACATCACTAAATGTTTTAAATCCGTAGTTACGTAAGTATTTGAGGCTTTTCGGTCCTGCGAATAAAATGAATGGTTGGTACATTACAATTGGTTTGAATATTTTTTCAGTTAAGTGCACTTTCTCTGTATTAAAAATGGTTTCTGGAACTATGTGTATGTCGAATTTTGTATGGTCTGTCCAATCTATCGATGCACTCATGTCACTGGATACTATTTCTCCCTCATGTAATATTGGGCAATAGCATTTTTCCAGTATATGTAATTTTACAAAATCTAAAATATTTTTTCTATAAGTTCTAGTACCACTAGTATCTCTAATATATACGCCAAATCGCTTGGGGCTTGTTACATTGTCCTTCTGTAATAATTCATAATGCAAAAACCAATACCGACTGGTTATTGCATTTGCCCAAAAATACATTGGTATAAAATGATTATCTTTGTATTCCCGAACATCATTGCTATCAACCTCACTGTGTGCTAGTATAGGAGAATATAAAGTTGCTGACTTTGCAAAAACATAATCATTTTGGTTTAGTAAAAATCGAAAACTGGTTGGGGTATGCTTTTTATTATTTTCATATGAGGCATTATAAAATGCATGAATATCCAAAGGTTCTTGTTCGAACATTTCCATAACCCCAAAATTAGACGAATAATCATTATTTTCTATGATTGGTGGAATATATATGCTGGAAAACGTTGACACTTGTGATAAATCCTCGAAACATTTTGACCCGTGCTTAATAAAATTCCTAACTGTTACGTTTTTTTTATTAGTGTAGCAGTAGTAGCGTAAATAGTCGTATAATTGATTAGGAGAAAACATAAAATGAATATTGGTATGATTGGCTTAGGTAAACTAGGTATGGATGCGGCAGAAGTATTTGCTACAAAGAACACAGTTTACGGTTATGATATTTACCCAAGAAAGTCAGACACCGTAAATGTTTGTGAAACTGTAGAAGATTGTGTAAACAAAAGTGATTGGATTTTTATCGCAGTTGAAACCCCACATAGCAAAGAGTACGATGGTAGTGTACCAAGTGCTCACCTAAAGCCAAAAGATTTTAACTACGATGTTGTTAAGTCTGTGCTTACACAAATTAATAAGTACGCAACTGCTGATAAGAATATTGTACTAATTAGCACAGTACTACCAGGTACCACACGAAGAGAGTTTGATAACTTACTAGATAATCACACGCTAATTTACAATCCGTACTTAATTGCAATGGGTACAGTGAAATGGGATATGATTAATCCCGAAATGTTAATTATTGGTAGTAAAGATGGGCATGACCCACGCGTTACTGAATTGATTTTGATGTACGAAGAAATCATGGAAAATAATCCACGTTACGAATGTGGAACATGGGAAGAAGCAGAATCAATTAAGATTTTCTACAACACATATATTTCGGCAAAGGTTGGCATCGTTAATATGATTCAAGACTTTGCTATGAAGATTGGACATATGAATGTGGATGTGGTTACAGGCGCTATGGCACATAGTGATATTAGATTACAAAGTCCTAAGTACATGACTGCAGGCATGGGCGACTCGGGTGCTTGCCATCCACGCGATAACATTGCATTGCGTTGGTTAGCAGAGGAATACGACCTTGGGTATGATATGTTTAGCACTATTATGGGCGCGAGAGAAGTGCAAGCAAAGAACATGGCAAACTTCTTGGTAGACCAAGCAAAACCACGTAACTTGCCTGTTGTTATCCACGGCAAAGCGTACAAGCCGGATATTGAATATTGTATTGGTAGTTATAGTACATTAATTGGACATTACGTTACAGAAGCAGGTGCTGTTGTTAAGTACCTAGACCCTCTCGCAGACGACCAAGCAGATGTTGTCTCAACATTGGATAGTCCTGCTGTAGTGTTATTAGCACATAACAGAAAAATCACATACGGTTATGTTACTGAACACAGCGATAGTGATTTGGCAGATAATTTCTACACTGATATCCCTGAAGGAAGTATTATTGTTGACCCATGGAGAAAAATGAATATCAATTCAGACAAGTACACTGTAATTTATTACGGAGATACAAGAAACATTGAAGGTTAATAGCAACAATGAGTGGGGTAAGTTACGTAGTATCGTTGTAGGTACTGCAGTAAATGCTAACTTTCCATTGTACGACATCTTGTACACAACTTCAATGTCTGCAGGCGGGTGGAAAGAAACACCTCCTCCTAGTGGGCTAGTACCGCAACAAATTATCGAGGAAACCGAAGAAGACCTTGACTTACTAATACATACATTGGATAGGTTTGCAGTTAGTGTTTACCGACCAAATACGTTAAACTTCAATGAAATTGTATCAACAAATGATTGGAAAACAGACGGTCAGTATGCATATTGTCCAAGAGATACACACTTAGTTATAGGCGACATGGTTATTGAAGCACCAATGACTACACGGGCTAGGCAACATGAAGCAGTATTATTAGACACTATCCGCAGGCAAGCGATACGAGATGGTGCAAGGTGGGTAAGTGCGCCAAGACCGCGTTTATTGGATAGTGAGAACTTAGTAGAGGGTGAGTTTAAGTTAACTGAAACAGAACCTGCATTTGATGCGGCTAATGTATGTAGATTAGGAAAAGACTTATTGTATTT
>Ga0233440_1002990_pt1 | contig 13195 bp, 10 predicted proteins | sample SI_123_September_5_FD_182791 | JGI IMG/M metagenome (GOLD analysis project Ga0233440, IMG submission 182791) | Seawater microbial communities from Saanich Inlet, British Columbia, Canada - SI_123_September2016_120_MG | ecosystem: Environmental > Aquatic > Marine > Inlet | place: Canada: British... | reverse complement strand
TGGATCTTCTTTCCATGTCTACTGGCCATGACATTGATAAAGGCTGACCTGGGAGCCATTGAATTTGGTCCATATACGCTGACCCTTATATTTACGGTGTCCTCAGTGGCACTATTAACCCTGGTTTCATGGCCTGTGCTGCACAGGATCTGGGGAACCACCGGAGGCCAGTTTTCCACCATTTTTCAAACGACTACACGCTGGCATGGATTTATTGCATTGGCTATCGTGATTAAGCTTTTCAATGAAGAAGGAGCAGCTCTGATAGCCGTGTCATTTGCGGTGATGGTGCCGATCTTGCAGGTATCCAATATTCTTGTGTTGACGGCATTTTCTGCAAACCATCGACTTTCTCCATTGCAGGTTACTAAATCAGTGATTGCAAATCCGATAATCTGGGGTGTTAGTTTTGGATTATTTATTAACTTGACCGGTATCAGTCTCTGGCAACCTGTTATGACTATGTTTGACCTTTTAGGGCGGGCAGCTCTGGGGGCTTCATTGCTGGTTCTTGGAGCTGGTTTAAGTTTACAGGCAGCACTCAAGCCGTCTCGTGAATTGCTGGTTGGTGTATTTGGGAAACTTATTTTAACACCTGTGGTGATGGCTGGTTGGGCTTTATGGTTTGGTGTTAGTGGCTTGGCTCTGACTGTTCTTATTGTCTGTGCTGCCGTTCCAACAGCGATGAATGGTTATCTGTTTGCAAAAAAAATGGGTGGTGATGCCGAGTTATATGCAGCCACTTCAAGTATTCAGACAACACTATCATTTTTTACTATTCCCGTTTTTCTATGGCTTGCACAGAACTATGGCAGCGGGTTAGTATAGATAAGGATCAAGCGCTGATTTGTTTCTCGGCTTGCAGGCGCTTTATAAAACTAGCTAAAGAGGGGGAAGAAACTCTTCAATAAATGGCCGCCTGGCTAACCGAAGACCCTCCCGAGTTAACTTGATTGGGAGAAACCCTTGTCTGAAAATACTATGTCTAATAATGAATTTAATTTTGATACCCTCGCTATTCGAACGGGTCATCAACGTACCGCTGAATCTGAACACGGCGAACCGATATTTCCTACCTCCAGTTTTGTTTTCAATTCTGCTGCTGAAGCGGCTGCCCGATTCTCTGGTGAACAGCCGGGTAATATTTATGCACGTTTTACCAATCCGACGGTTAGAACATTTGAACAACGTCTTGCGGCACTCGAGGGTGGTGAAAGCTGTGTAGCTACTGCTTCCGGTATGGCTGCTATTATGGCTGTGTGCCTGGCGGTGTTGAAATCAGGTGATCATATTGTTTCATCGCGTTCAATTTTTGGTACGACTACCATGTTGTTTGATCGTTATATGGGTAAATTTGGGGTTGAAACTACATTTGTTGATTTAACCGATCTGGCCGTCTGGGAACAGGCAATTCAGAAAAACACCAAATTATTATTTCTGGAAACACCTTCTAATCCGTTAACTGAAGTTGCTGATATTGCTGCTCTTGCAGAACTTGCACATGCTCATGATTGCCTGTTAGTGGTTGATAACTGTTTTTGTACCCCGGCTTTGCAGCAACCGTTAAAACTGGGTGCCGATATCATTATCCATTCGGCGACAAAATATCTGGACGGGCAGGGGCGTATAGTGGGTGGAGCTGTCGTTGGGGATAAGGAAACTGTAGGGACTGATGTGCTGGGTGTGTTACGCACCACCGGCCCGACAATGAGTCCATTCAATGCGTGGATTGCGTTAAAAGGTCTGGAAACACTTTCCCTCAGGATGAAAGCTCATTCCAGTAACGCGAGTCAGTTGGCACATATGCTTGATCAGCACGCTTCAATTGAGAAAGTGTTTTTCTCTGGATTAAGCAGTCATCCTCAGTATGAATTGGCAAAACGTCAGCAAAAAGATTCTGGCGGTATCGTTTCTTTTCGGGTTAAAGGTGGTAAAGAAGAAGCCTGGAAGTTAATTGATCAGACAAAAATACTATCAATAACAGCTAATTTAGGCGATACCAAAACAACCATTACACACCCTGCATCTACCACGCATGGACGTTTGACAGATGAGCAAAAATCATCGGCTGGCATTACCGATAACCTGATTCGCATAGCTGTGGGCCTGGAAGACATTGAAGATATTATGACGGATGTCAGTAGAGGGCTGGAAAGCTAATTTGAATAAACTAACTTTTACCACGAAGCTCACGAAGAGCACGAAGAAAAAAATAATTGGGTTGAAAAATCTTCGTGTGCTTCGTGCCCTTTGTGGTGAAAGGCTCTAATTAGTTATGAATCTATATGCTCGCCTGTATCAGGCCATCATGGAAAATGATCCGATACAAAAATGTCTATTAACGGATGAGCTGTTTGATGACTGGCAAAATCAACGACTAACAAGAGTTAATGATTGCCCTGTCGAGTCTATCGATGTTCCGGGGCGTCCGGTTAAACCAACGCTGGTCAATCCTCGAAAAGTACCTAAGCGCTCAATGATTACTGAGCTGGGAAAAAAAGTTCTGCTGCATTCATTTGCCCATATTGAATTCAATGCAATAAACCTTGCGCTTGATGCTGCCTATCGTTTTCGTGATATGCCCGATGAATTCGTCACAGACTGGTTGCAGGTCGCATTTGAAGAAGTTAAACACTTCAAGTTACTAAATGACTACCTGGTTGAACTGGGTAGTTTTTATGGTGAGTTTGATGCGCATAATGGATTGTGGCATATGGTCTGTAAAACACGTCATGATGTTTTACATCGTATGGCACTGGTTCCACGCGTGATGGAAGCCCGGGGTCTGGATGTTACGCCGGGTCTGATGAATAAATTTTCACAAATTGGTGATCAAACAGCAGTTGATATTCTGCAGGTTATTTATCAGGAAGAAATCGGTCATGTTGCCATTGGTAATCGATGGTATCTGTATTGTTGTGATCAGGCAGAACTAAATGCCCAAACGACTTTCCAACTACTGATAGATGAATACTTTGGTGGAAAGTTGCGCGGGCCTTTTAATCGGCCTGCGAGATTAGCCGCCGGGTTTGAAACTGATGAACTGGATGAGTTGGAAAGATATTTATGAGGCAAAAAACACTTTTATCACTGTTACCATTTATGCTGATGATACAGCCATTTTCTATGTTGCTGGCCGAGTCCAACAATGAGATAAAACTGGATATAACTGAGATTATTTTTGAGGAAATTGAACCGGGAATTGAACCTTTTAAGTCTCGTTTATTGCTGGGTGAATTTTTTCTTCGCCTGGATGATGACGATGATCAGGGGGATTTTCTGTTATTTGATCGAAAGACTCACGAAGTGCATAGTTTTAATCATGAAGAAAAGTCACACCTGATAATGAAACCCCTAACTGCAAAAGCTATGGATTTTAAAGTTGACTTCAAAGTAGAGCAGAATAAGTTACAAGGTGCACCAAAAGTGAATGGAACTTCAGCCGTGCAACACCTGTTTTATGCAGATGGTCAGTTATGTAAAAAATCAATAAATGTGCCGGATTTTTTGCCGGAAGTTACCCTGACATTAATAGATTATGAACAAGCCATCGTGCAGCAGAATAATCAAACTCTGTCACGCATTCCTAATAATGTACGTTCCAGTTGTTATATGGCAAATAATTATTTACATGCCAGTGATTACTTAAAAGTGGGTTTTCCATTATTTGTTTCTGATGATCAGGGGCGGCAGAAAAAGCTGCTTGGGTTTCGTCAGTTGAAAAAACATCATTCAATTATGTTACAGCCTGAAGGCTATAGTGTGTATTACCCGAATTCAGCCAATCTGAAAAACTAAAGCAGATTTTCATGGACTCTTTTAAAATAATTATTGAACGAGCGGAAAAACGAAAGGGTGGAAAGAAAGCCTTGTTAGCGCTATTACCTCAATCAATTAATGCTGAAGAACTAAGAGCTAAACCCGATAGTTTTTTTCTGGAAGAAATGACCCGAAGTATTTTTCAGTCGGGTTTTGTGTGGAGAGTCATCAATAATAAATGGCCGACATTTCGACAAGCATTTTTTGACTTTGATATCGGTAAATTGATGAGGCTATCGTCGGATGACTGGGATAATTATATGCAGGATACTCGCATTGTAAGGCACCGGCAGAAAATTCAGGCAGTAAGACATAACCTCTGGTTTGTGAATGAAACAGCTGGCTTCAATGGTGATTTTGGTCAGTTTTTACTCGATTGGCCTAAGTCTGATCTGGTAGGGTTATTTCGTTTTTTGAAGTCTAAAGGCAGTCGACTCGGAGGAAATACCGGGCAGTATTTTTTACAACATGTTGGGGTAGATAGTTTTGCCTTAACCGGTGATGTCGTTTTATGTTTGAAATTATCCGGGTTAGATATCAATGACCGGCCGTCAAGTCAGAAAGATTTAAAGCTGATCCAGCAGGCATTCAATGGATGGCATGAAGAGACTGGATTTGATTATTACAGACTCAGTATGATTATGGCTTACTCGGTGGGTGAGAATAAAATTCATGCTGATGAATCTTTTAAGCCCGATCATTAAACTCGCGGGTCAATAAGCTTCAGCTTTCCATCTAACCAGCTTATATAGCTCGGTTCCGGGTTCCAGTCGCCTAATACAATGCGTTGACGGTTTTCTTCCAGAGAGTGAATGCCCGGGCGGTGAGTGTGACCATGGATTAAGGTATCGACATTGAGTTGATTGAATATCTGCGATACAGCAACTGGGTTTACATCCATAATAGCAGTTGTTTTATCACCCATTTCAGATTTGCTTTGTTGTCGAAGTTGAGCAGTAATTTGAAGCCTTTCAGCAAGAGGTTTTGCCAAAAAATCATGTTGCCACCCTTTTTCTCTTACCATTTTTCGAAACTGCTGGTAAGCAGCATCATCGGTGCAAAGTTCGTCACCGTGTAATAGCGCTATTTTATGAGTCCCCAGATTGATAATGTGGGGTGATTTAATAATTGTAATGCCTAACTTTTTAGCAAGTTGCTCTCCGACAAGAAAGTCTCTATTGCCGTGCAGGAAATAAATCTCTGTCGATTTGGCAAGATTTTGTAGGGCATCGAATATTTCTCTGAACTCTTTGGCAGGATCATCATCACCAGACCAGACTTCAAACAGGTCGCCCAGAATATATAAAACCCGGGCAGTGGATGCCCGGGTTTTTATAAAAGCTAGAAAATGTGAAGAAATTTCCGGTTTATGTTGGTCCAGGTGAAGATCTGAAATAAACAGGATTTCATCAGTCATGCTAAAAAGATGATTACTGTTTTTTTACACCAGTGATAGTAATAGTTTCTAGTGGAACATCCTGGTGTCCACCTTTGTTTCCTGTTTTAACGGCTGCCATATCATCTACAATATCCATTCCTTCAGTGACTTTACCAAAAACAGCATATCCCCAGCCTTGCATCGATTCACTCTTGAAGTTTAGGAAATCATTATTTTTGTGGTTAATGAAAAATTGTGAAGTTGCTGAATGTGGATCATTGGTGCGAGCCATTGCCAGTGTTCCACGATCATTTTTCAGGCCATTGTTAGCTTCATTTTGAATAGGAGCATGTTTGCTGGGTTTGTCACTCATGTCTGCGGTAATACCACCACCTTGAATCATGAAATTAGGGATTACACGGTGGAATGTTGTGTCAGTAAAGTAGTCGTCGTCTACATAAGCCAGGAAATTGGCTGTAGAATTCGGTGCGTTTTCTGCATCCAGTTCAACTGTAATGTTACCCATAGTAGTTTCAATAATTACAACAGGGTTGTTTGATGTTTCGTCATTCATAGTTTTTTCGCCTTTAACAGAGGTAAATAGAACAAGAGAAAGAATGGCTGTTAGCACAACAGAAAAAGAGAGTAGTGATTTTTTCATTAACTTTCCGACAGTGTTTTGGTTTAAAGAGGCAGGATTTTACCTGATTTATTAGGCAGGATGGAAGAGCTGAGTAATATGTATTGTTGTGCAATGCAACAAAGAGTGATTTACTCTTCATCCGAAAAATAGTTAGACAATTAAATTCACAGATAAGCACATGTTAAAAATTTACAACAATTTGACCAATAAAAAAGAAGTTTTTGTTCCCATCGAAGCTGGAAAGGTCCGCATGTATGTGTGTGGTATTACTGTTTACGATTATTGTCATATTGGTCATTCACGCGCTTATATTGTTTTTGATATGGTAGTCAGATTTCTTCGGCACGCCGGTTATGATGTTACCTATATTCGTAATATTACGGATATTGATGACAAAATTATTCAAAGGGCAAATGAAAACAATGAAAATTTTCATGAGCTGACGACACGTTTTATTAAAGCCATGCATGAAGATTTCGATAAGTTAGGCATTTTGATGCCTGATCTCGAGCCAAAGGCTACAGATCATATTCCTGCCATATTGGTAATGATTGAAACATTGATAGAGAAAGGGTTTGCCTATCAGGCTGAAAATGGTGATGTTTATTTTGCGGTGAATGAATTTAATAAGTATGGAGAGCTGTCGGGAAAACGAATTGAAGATTTACGCGCAGGTGAACGTGTACAGGTCGATACCAATAAACGTGACCCAATGGATTTTGTACTGTGGAAAATGGCTAAAGAGAATGAGCCATTTTGGGAATCGAATTACGGTAAAGGTAGACCTGGCTGGCATATAGAGTGTTCAGCCATGTCGACAGAGATGCTGGGCAATCATTTTGATATCCATGGGGGAGGGCAGGATTTACAGTTCCCTCATCATGAAAATGAAATAGCACAAAGTGAGTGCTGCACCGGTGAAAAATTTGTTAACTACTGGATGCATAATGGTTTTGTTCGTGTTAACGAAGAAAAAATGTCCAAATCTTTGGGTAATTTTTTCACCATTCGTGATGTGTTAAAAGAATATCGTGCAGAAGAAATTCGATTTTTCATTCTAAGTAGCCATTATCGTAGCCAGATAAATTACTCTGACGAGCAGCTGGATCAGGCCCGTAGTGGACTTGAGAGGTTGTATGCTGCACTGCTGGATATTGAGGTTGGTGATGTGCCTAAGGACACTGAGTACCAGCAACGGTTTGAAACAGCAATGAATGATGATTTTAATACGGCAGAAGCAATTGCGGTGTTATTTGATCTGACTCGTGATTTAAACCGCGCCAAAGCAGAAAACAATTCTGATGTTGCAGCTCTGGGTAGTTTGCTTAAGTATCTGGCTAACCTGCTTGGGTTTCTTGAATTGAATCCAGCTGAGTTTCTGAAGTCATCCGTTACTGAAGAAGGTCTGAGCAATGCAGATATTGATTTGAAGGTAGAGCAACGTCAGCAGGCCAAAAAGGATAAAGATTGGGCTTTGGCTGATAAAATTCGTGATGAATTAACTTCTGCAGGCATCATTCTTGAAGATAATGCTGAAGGTACTCGTTGGAGAAGATAGCTATCTTTTACGGATAAATAAAAAAAACTTCTTAAAACTGTCAAATTAGTTAAAAGGGTGATTGACGGGTACAAATGATTTGCGTATTATTCCGCGCCTGCTGATTGATTCAGCAGAATTCGGGGTGTAGCGCAGCCTGGTAGCGCAACTGCTTTGGGAGCAGTGGGTCGGGGGTTCGAATCCCTCCTCCCCGACCAAATTGAAAGAAAGAAGTTTTAGAATGAACTGAAAGTTAGTTCAGTCTGGGAATGGGATGAGAAACCCGAAAGGGGTTCGACAAAATCGTCAGGAACGATTTTGAACGCACGAAGTGCGGCCCGTCAGGGCAAAATGCACGGACGCATTTTGTAATCCCTCCTCCCCGACCAAATTTGAAAGACCAGCCTTTAAAGGGGCTGAGGGCATGGAGCCCTAATTATCTTACTTTAGATAGTAGGAGCGCACGCGGAAGGTGTTGTTTCTGCGCCCGTAGCTCATCAGGATAGAGCATCGGCCTTCTAAGCCGAGGGTAGCAGGTTCGAATCCTGCCGGGCGCGCCATTTTTTATTGGTGGGCGTAGCTCAGTTGGTAGAGTCCCGGATTGTGATTCCGGTCGTCGTGGGTTCAAGCCCCATCGTCCACCCCAATTAATTGGGCCTGTTACTCTTAATGAAGAGCGAGAGAAGCAGGTTTATTTATTTCCGGTTAAGGAAATAAGGCAGTGAAATGCCATTGTTCTAAAATAATGAAAGCAAGTTAATTGCTTCATCAATATCATAAAATGTCATATGCGAGAGTGGCGGAATTGGTAGACGCGCTGGTTTTAGGTACCAGTGGGGTAACCCGTGGGAGTTCAAGTCTCCCCTTTCGCACCATTTTTTTTCAATTCCCAATCTAATAAATTTCAAGAGTTTTCATCATGCAAGTATCTATCGAATCCCTGGAAGGGTTGCAACGCAAATTAACTATTCAAGTTCCTTCCGACATGATTGCGACAGCGATTGACAAAAAGCTAAAGAAGTTGAGTAAAACGGTCAAGATGGATGGTTTTCGTCCCGGTAAAGTGCCTGTTAGCGTGGTTAAGCAGGCTTATGGTGCTCAAGTCAGACAGGAAGTGATCGGAGACGTAATTGAATCTTCATACCATGAAGCTATTTTGCAGGAAAAACTTCGCCCTGCTGGAATGCCTGAAATTTTACCTATTAGTGATGCAGAAGATAAAGATGGTATTGCCTATAGTGCTACCGTTGAAGTTTATCCTGAAATAACTTCTGTTGAACTTGAATCTCTTGAGATAGAAAAGCCGATTGCTGATATTTCTGAAGATGATATGGATAATATGATCAAGAAATTAAGCGAACAACGTAAAGAATGGAATGAAGTTGATCGTGCTGCTGCAGATGGTGATCAGGTTACCTGTAACTTCGATGGAAAAATAGACGGAGAAGCATTCACAGGCGGTTCTGGAAAGGATATGGCTGTTGAAATTGGTTCTGGTCAAATGCTAAAAGAATTTGAAGATGGTCTGTCTGGTATGTCAAAAGATGAAGAAAAGACTATCGATGTTAATTTTCCAGAAGATTATCATGGTAAAGATGTTGCAGGTAAAACAGCACAGTTTACGCTGAATGTCATAAAAGTATCGGAAAGTAGTATTCCTGAATTGAATGAAGAATTGATTAAATCATTCGGTGTTGAAGATGGAAATATTGATACTTTCAAACTGGATATCAAGCAGAACATGGAGAAAGAGCTTGGTCAAAAGATCAAAACTACGCTGAAAAATACGGTAATGGCTGCATTACTGGAAAAGAATGAAGTTCTGGCACCTAAAGCTCTGGTGGCTGAAGAAATAAGTAACTTAAAGCAGCAGATGGCTCAAAACATGGGTCAGGGTGCAGAAAAAATGGATACCAGTAATTTCCCTGATGATCTATTTGAAGCTGAAGGAACAAAACGTGTTCAGTTAGGTCTGTTGGTAGGAGAGCTCATAAAACTTGAAGGTATCAAACTTGATCAAACTCGTTTTGATTCTACCTTACAGGAAATGGCTGCTTCTTATGAGCAACCTAAGCAGGTTCTTGAATACTACACCAGTAATAAAGAAGCACGCGTAGGACTTGAAGGAATGGTGCTTGAAGATCAGGTTGTTGACCATATATTAGCTAAAGCCAAAGTATCTGAAAAGAAAACTAACTTTGATGGGCTAATGAATAATACCAAGTAACCAGGTTGAATTATCTGAAATTCAGAAAGCAGTCTGGACAGTCAATATTACAAAGGTCAAGATATGAATACAGCGTTTAATCCTCAGGCTAACCTTGTACCCATGGTAGTGGAGCAATCTGCAAGGGGAGAGCGATCCTATGATATATATTCACGATTATTAAAAGAAAGAGTTATTTTCGTGGTTGGTCAGATTGAAGACCATATGGCAAATTTGATTGTGGCCCAGCTATTATTTCTTGAGTCAGAAAACCCGGATAAAGATATTTCACTTTATATCAATAGTCCTGGTGGCGTTGTTTCTGCTGGTCTGGCTATTTATGACACCATGCAGTTTATTAAACCGGATGTGAGTACACTTTGTACCGGACAGGCTGCCAGTATGGGTGCTGTATTACTGGCTGGTGGAGCTGAAGGTAAACGTTTTGGCCTTCCTCATTCGCGAGTCATGATTCACCAACCTCTAGGCGGTTTTCAAGGGCAGGCTACTGATTTTGAAATACATGCAAAGGAAATTCTGTCTACCCGCTCCAGATTGAATAAAATTCTGGCTAAACATTGTGGAAAGGATGAGAAAGCGCTTTCTAAAGATACTGACAGAGATAATTTTATGAGTGCCGATGAATCTGTGGAATATGGATTAATCGATAAAGTTTTAAGTTCTCGTGCCGATTCATCTGAATAGACTCGTTACTGAAAACAATTCAAATATAAAAGCCTTGTTTCTTAATGGTTGTGCTATTAGTAATGGTCTAATAAGATAAACCTGTAGAATTGACCAGTGGATTAATTAATGAGTGACGATAAGACTAAAAGCAAAGATGAAAAATTACTGTATTGTTCATTTTGCGGTAAAAGCCAGCATGAAGTAAAAAAACTCATTGCAGGTCCTTCTGTTTTTATCTGTGATGAGTGTGTTGATCTTTGTAATGACATCATTCGTGAGGAAATTCAGGAACAGAGTGATTCGGGTGATAGTAAATTACCCATCCCCCATGAAATATTTGACGTGCTTGATGACTACGTTATCGGGCAGCCTAAAGCTAAAAAAGTATTGTCAGTAGCGGTTTATAACCACTATAAACGCCTTGAAGTCGGTCATATTAAAGATGATATTGAGCTGTCTAAATCAAATATTCTTCTTATTGGCCCGACCGGTTCAGGTAAAACACTACTGGCTGAAACTCTAGCCAGAATTTTAAATGTACCTTTTACTATCGCTGATGCCACCACTTTGACCGAAGCCGGTTATGTGGGAGAAGATGTTGAAAATATTATTCAAAAATTACTGCAAAAATGTGATTACGATGTAGAGAAAGCCCAGACAGGTATAGTATATATCGATGAAATAGATAAAATTTCACGCAAATCAGATAACCCATCGATAACCCGTGATGTTTCTGGCGAAGGTGTTCAGCAGGCATTATTGAAGCTTATTGAAGGTACTATTGCTTCAGTTCCACCACAGGGTGGGCGTAAACACCCTCAGCAGGAGTTTTTACAGGTTGATACCAGTAAAATATTGTTCATCTGCGGCGGCGCATTTGCAGGGCTGGATAAGGTCATTAAGGATCGTTCGGATAAAGGTGGTATTGGTTTCTCTGCGGACGTGAAAACTAAGGATGAAGATAGTCAGTTTGGAGAAGTTATTGCAGACGTTGAACCTGAAGATTTAATTAAATATGGTTTAATTCCTGAATTTATCGGTCGTTTACCTGTCGTCACAACGCTGGAAGAGCTGGATGAAGAGGCTCTTATCAAGATTCTGACTGAACCTAAAAACGCAATTACCAAACAATATCAGAAGATGTTTGAAATTGAAGGTTGTGAAATAGAATTCAGAAAAGATTCGTTAAAAGCTGTAGCAATCAAAGCGATGCAAAGAAAAACAGGTGCTCGTGGTTTAAGAACTATTCTGGAAAATACATTACTGGATATTATGTATGATTTACCCGCCATGGAAAATGTAAGTAAAGTTGTAGTTGATGCTGCCGTCATAGAAGGTGATGCTCAGCCGTATATACTTTATGAAGGTGGCGAAATGCAAAGAGCAGCGTCTGATCAGGCGTCTTAAGTAAAAACCGATCAGACTTTAGATCAAGATTTGGGGTTGAAATTAAACCGTCCACCCCCACTTAATCCTCACCATAAATTATTGAGGCGCTTATGTCTGACCAGGAAATCACACCTCTGTTGAGTGAAAACAGTCCGCAACTTGTACCGGTTTTACCGTTACGTGATGTGGTGGTATATCCTCACATGGTTATTCCACTGTTCGTTGGTCGGGAAAAGTCCATAGAAGCTTTGGATGCCGCAATGCAGGATAATAAAAAAATTCTGTTGCTGGCTCAAAAAAATGCTGAAGTTGATGATCCTTCTCAGGAAGATCTTTATAATATCGGCACGCTCTCCACTATTCTTCAAATGCTCAAGCTACCAGATGGAACCATCAAAGTTCTTGTTGAAGGTGGTGAACGTGTAATTGTTGACAGTTTACTTGAAACTAACGGTTATTTTTCTGCATCCGTCCAAAACCTGGAAAAACCAGTGGTTATAGACGAGCGGGAAGCTGAAGTTCTGGTCCGTTCAGTGCTCAATTTATTTGATCAATATGTAAAATTAAATAAAAAAGTACCACCTGAAATTCTCACATCATTATCCGGAATTGATGATCCGAGTCGCCTGGCAGATACCATTTCTGCACATATGTCACTAAAGTTGGATGAGAAACAGGAGATACTGGAAATTAGAGACCCTCGAGAACGCCTTGAACATATCATGAGCAAAATTGAGGGTGAGATTGACCTTATGCATATCGAAAAACGCATTCGTGGTCGAGTTAAGCAACAAATGGAAAAAAGCCAGCGTGAGTATTATCTGAATGAGCAAATGAAAGCTATTCAAAAAGAGTTGGGTGAGATGGATGAAGTACCCAACGAAGTGGACGACTTGCAGGACAAAATAGAAAAATCCGGCATGACGGGTGAATCCAGAGAAAAGGCCGACTCAGAGTTAAATAAACTCAAAATGATGTCACCTATGTCTGCAGAAGCTACTGTAGTTCGTAACTATATTGACTGGTTAGTTGGTGCTCCGTGGAAGAAAAAATCTAAAATTCGTCGTGATTTATCTGCTGCAGAAGATGTTCTGGAAGCTGATCACTATGGACTGGAAAAAGTTAAAGAGCGAATTCTTGAATATCTTGCCGTCCAGCAGCGTGTTAGAAAACTAAAAGGGCCTATTTTATGTCTGGTTGGTCCTCCTGGGGTTGGTAAAACATCACTGGGACGTTCAATAGCCAGAGCTACTAACCGAAAATTTGTACGCATGTCGTTAGGTGGCGTTCGAGACGAATCTGAAATTCGTGGACATCGTAGAACTTATATTGGTTCTATGCCCGGTAAAATTATTCAGAACCTGTCTAAAATTAAAGTGAGAAACCCACTCTTTTTGCTTGATGAAATTGATAAAATGGCCATGGATTTTCGTGGTGACCCAGCATCTGCTTTATTAGAAGTTCTCGATCCGGAACAAAATAGTAGTTTTAATGATCATTATATGGAGGTCGACTTTGACCTGTCTGATGTTATGT
>Ga0233440_1002985_pt1 | contig 13208 bp, 13 predicted proteins | sample SI_123_September_5_FD_182791 | JGI IMG/M metagenome (GOLD analysis project Ga0233440, IMG submission 182791) | Seawater microbial communities from Saanich Inlet, British Columbia, Canada - SI_123_September2016_120_MG | ecosystem: Environmental > Aquatic > Marine > Inlet | place: Canada: British... | reverse complement strand
CGTCTTTAATTAATATTAATTTTGAATTACTCCATCTTTTAGCCATATTACTCTATCAACGTATTTTTTATCGTCCGGCTCATGAGTAACCATTATAATAGTTTGACCGATTTTTTTATTAAGTTCTTTAAATAACTTTAGAATAACCATTGATGATTCACTATCAAGATTTGCTGTTGGCTCGTCGGCAAACAAAATTAAAGGGTCGTTTACTAATGCCCTAGCAATGGCCACCCTTTGCTGCTCACCTCCTGACATCTCTTTTGGCAAATGATACAACCTATCAGCAAGGCCCACCTTCTCCAACATTTCAGATGCTTTTTTTATGTATTCTTTTTTACCAACGCCCGAAAGCATTAAAGGTAAATAAACTGATTCAAGGGCGGTTAGTTCTGGCAACAACGCATAAGATTGAAAGACATAACCCAGTTTTTTTAAACGAAATTCAGATTTTTGTTTTTCGGAAAATAACATAAGATTGGCTCCATCCATAATAACTTCTCCAGCCGTTGGTATGTCCAATAATCCAAGCTGATGCAAAAGTGTAGATTTTCCAGAACCGCTCCGCCCCATAAGAGCAATAAATTCACCCCTTTTTACTCCAAAATTAATATCTTTAAGCGCATAAGTTGGAACCTTTCCTTCATATGTTTTTTTTAAATTTTTAACTTCAATTATCATAAAATATATAAATTATTAACCCCAAATTGATTTTAATATACTTTCTTTTGCTCCACGATATGCGGGGAAAAAACCACCAATTAAGGCAGCCGCAATCAAACTAAGATTACTTATTCTTATAATATCAAATGTCACTTTCAACGACACCCATCCTACGGGAAAATCTAATGGATTTGATATAAAATATGGTCGTATGACAAATAAAATTAATGATGCACCAAAAATAACTCCTATAACACCGTAAAATAAAGCCTGCATAACAAAATATAAAACAATTGTATTTTCTGTCATGCCAATTGCTTTTAATATTCCAATTTGCCTTCTTTTGTTTACAACACTTACAAATATTATAATAAATATAGTGATCCCAGCTACGATTGTTCCAATTACTCCAAGTATAATACTAATCATGGTAAAACTAGTACTAGCACTTGATGTAAAACCCATCAAGTCGCTCCATTTTTTTATATCTTCATCTTTTAAACCCAATCGTCTTATTTCACCTATATAATAATCCTCATTACCAGTGTCTTCAATTTTAACTAGTATTTCTGATGCTCTATTATGCACCTGCAAAACAGACTCCATCTCTTTTTTTGTCACAAGAACCATTTGGTCAACCTGAGTGCTCTTGGTACTAAAAATACCCTTAACTGTATATGATCTTTTTATCTCATTATTAAAATATACGTCTATTTTATCACCGACTGAAACTCCAAGGCTTAAGTGGTTCAAGCTGCCACCATAATTACCGGCTACTTCTTTTCCTATTATTATCTGATCTCTGTCCATTGTTTCCAAAAAAGAACCTTCTATCATAGATTCATGAATTTTTGTGACTTTTTTTTCTTCTAATGGATCTATAGATTTTAATGGCCATCTACCACTTTTTATGTTTTTTCCGTCATTATATTTATCGTATTTGATAATAGAATTATCAACATAATGATCAGACCTTCCAATAATTCCTGGGATTGTTGTAATTAATTCTATTGCCTCACTATTGTTTATATACTTTTCATCAATCGCTGGCTCTATTACAATGTTGCTATATTGATTATCAATTGATTGTGTGTTTATAGCCTCCACTATGCCACCAAAAACAGATGAAATAAATACAAGGTTAACATAGGCAAGTGTCATAATTAATATAGTCATTGCCAATGTCCCTTTATTTCCCCTTTTTATAGAAGTAAGTGCTAAAAAGAAAGATGTTTTTATATTCATTTTATAATTTTTAAATTACTCAAAAAAATCTATAATTTTATTTTTACAAATCTTACTCCAATTCTACCACAAAACAAAAACAGAGCCTAGTAGCTCTGTCTTTTATATGTATAATATATGTCTGCTCCCCCTATTGGAAGCGTTTAGAACTTTTAATTGGAATGAAATTAAGAAAAAGATTGAAAAGTTGACTATAGACATTAACTAGCGACCAAAAGAGTGTATAGCCCATGGAAGTGAGAGTATCCCTATTAGTATTAAAACTATTCCTAATACATTTAAAATAATATATATTTTTATTGTCTTCTTATTTGGAGGAAAAATATAAAAGTATAAAGCTGGAATAAAAATTACAAAATAAGAGGAAAAACAATTAAATTGAAACATTAAAAAAGTAGTCGCACAATTAGCCTTAGGTATATAAAGTCCCGCCTCTACCATAATAATGTCTAAAAAAGCCCAAAGAACCCAAGGAAATGCACTCAATATTATACTTAGTACTTCAAGTACTAAAAATACAAATTTAAATCCGATGTAAAAAGGAAAGGAAAACAACCAAGAAATTAAACCAATTGAAAGGCCGAAAATTAAACCTTGTATTTTTTTTGGAACCCTATTTATATCAATCTTTTTATTTATGTTTAATTTTTTTGAATTTTCTTCAATGTTAGTATTTTTTTCAGCTGCCTTATAATCAAATAAACTACCGCCATTCTTCAAATATAAATCGCACAATTCTTTATTGCAAAAACCCCTTTTCCTGTTTTCCTTTATCCATTCAATTAATTCTTGATTTGCCATAAATTAAAAAATATTGATATTACCCTAATTTTACCACAAAAAAATACCAAAACCAACACTGGTTCTAACTTCGCAAATATTCCTATTCGGGGTATAAAAAAATACCGCTTGGTTAAACGATATTTTAGTGGCTCTAACAAGAAGGCTCGAACCCCAAACCGGTCGGTTTCACGTATTTTTAACCTTTTTTAATTGTTCAATAGGCTTGAGTCCAATTAAAAAAGGGAGCCACGTATTTTATACGCAATTCCCTTTTTGCTTGCCTTTTTCAGGCTTTTTTAGTATTTGAATATTTCTCCATTACCAAACTTTGATACAATCGAAACTGTATGATCTTTCTTTCCGGTTATCTCTCCGGCAACCTTAGCCTCAATACCAAACTCACTGGAAAATGAAACAAAATCATCTGCCTGATCAGCATCCACGGCCACAATTGCTCCCTGGCCTCCATTCCAGGTCTTATAACAATCCTCTGGTTTCATGCCCCGCCACTTTGCGCATTTTACCATTATCTCTGGCGGTTCAAATAAGTCAGTCAATTCCGCAGACAAGGCAAGTGGCTTAAGTAAATCACCACCTAATTTAGACTCAAAAGCACCGCCAGATAAATGCACAATCAAGTGCATATTAAACCTGGCCTTCATAGGATCATCGTCAAACCAACCATGAGCGGTGTTCAACATTCTGTCATATAGAACTGACGGTGAGGAACAGGCTAATATATCTTCTGTTGCGTATGGATTGTTCCACCAATCCGGTCCATATTTCATGGCCAGAGCTTTTCTAACCGAACTAATGCCATTGCTGCGGAAATCATCACGAAGAGCAATAATAACTTGCCCGGGCTTCAGAGTATCACCTAAAATCATCTTTTCAGGATGATAAACCCCCATCATAGCGCCACACCAATTAAACATCAGACTCGAGTTTGGATTTTCAGATCCGATACAAAGACCGAGCTCAGCAGTTTCTCCAGTAAACAGAACATAATTCTCAGAATGTGCAATATCCTGAAGCCCTTTCATGACATCCTGGCATAAATGAAAAGTTTCTGAATTAACATCGCCCAACGACCGAACATCAAAGGTGTTCATAAAAAGAAGTGGTAATCCGCCCCACCGAGTGATGTCCATGGCAGTCATAGCAATAACGTTACTGGCAGAAGTAAATACGTTCCCAGTTGCCACAATAATTACAACCTTTGTACCGATTCCATCCATTCCGCCTGTATGCTTACAGCCTTCGGGCAAATTAATGAATTCATAACCTTTGGGTCCACGAAAATTACCACGTGAGAAATCAAATATCTTAACATGTTTTGAAAGCTCGTACGTACTCATGTTAATCCCGTTACAAAACTTAGAAAAAACATCTCCGGCATCAATATCTACTCCATCCTGCTTATACAAATCTATCATACTCTTACCTCCGTTAATAATTGCGATCCCCATCCACCCAGTGAATAGGGACCGATTAAGGGTTATCTGTTTTTCATACACCACTCATAGGCATTCTGAAACATTTTAAACCATGGTGATTTTGCGTCAAGATCTTCCTTGCTCTGTTGCGACTTATCGTGCCATTGCCAATTAATAAATGCTCGTTCTGGGTGTGGCATCATTGCTGTGTGACGACCATCAGTCGTGCAAAGGCCAGCTATACCCAATATCGATCCATTGGGATTAAAAGGATAATCTCCTCTTTCTGCCAAACTCCCGTCATCATTGGCATACGTAAGGGCAACATGACCATTTTCTGAAATTTCCTTCAACAATTCTTTATCAGGACACTTAAATCTTCCTTCGCCATGATCTACATGTATCCCAAGAACACTGCCCTCCATGCCTTGCAACATGATGGAATTATTTTTTGGGATAGTCACAGTTGACCATCTTGATTCAAATCTGCCAGAGTCATTATGAACAAATCTTGGCTGATTCTTATGATCTATATTCTTCCAAGGCACCCACCCTAGAAGACCAAACAACTGGCAACCATTACAGATTCCAAGAGAAAATGTATTCGGACGATTATAAAAATCATCAAACATCTTTCTTAGTTTATCGTTAAATAAAATAGCAGCCGCCCAGCCTTTAGCACTCTCTGGGGCATCGGCATAAGAAAATCCACCAACTGCTGCCAAGCCTTGAAACATATCAAGAGAAACGTCTCCGTTAAGAAGATCGGTCATAGTAACATCGTATGGCTCAAAGCCAACTTGAAAAAATGCACTGGTCATCTCACGATCACTATTTGACCCTTCTTCGCGAAGTATGGCAACTTTTGGCTTATCTTCTAATAGAAAAACTTCTGGTGCGGTTTCTTTTAGCTCAAATAAAAGGTTATACGTAGGTCCAGTACGGTCAAAAATATTTTCCTTTTCCTTCTCTACGCATTCTGGATTAGCCTGTAATCTATCGAGCTGATAGCTGGTTTCTTCCCAGATCTGTCGAAGAGATATCATAGATTCATCAAGGATTAATTTTCTAGTCATATCCATATGGGCAGTGATTTGTTTCTTTTTGATTGTTTCAGCAACCTCACTACACAAAATGGTATTATCCCACAAAAAATACTCCATGATTTCCATTACTTTCTTTTCTTCACACTCAATTACAAGGCCAAGTTCTTCAGCAAATGCAGAAGAAAATTCATCTTCTCCGTCTAATGAAACTTTCAAGCCACAATTTCCAGCAAATGCCATTTCAAGCAATGTGGTAAATAAACCGCCATCACCAATATCATGAATTGACAATATCAGCTCTTCATCTATTAAGTGTTGTATAGTATTAAATACCTCAACAACAATCTCTGGATTATCCATATCAGGAGATTCGTCCCCAATTTGTCCATATACCTGAGCAAGCGCTGATCCACCTAATCGACATTTATGATCAGGTGAAAAATTTATATGCAATAGAACAGTTTCTCCTGGCTTCTTAATATCTGGCGTAACAACCTTAGTAACATCCTCCATCGTTGAATAAGCAGAAATTACCAGTTCACGGGGCGATTTAACAGTTTCCTTACCAACTCTGGTAGCCATTGAAAGGCTATCCTTGCCGCCATCTACTGCAACGCCAAGTTTAATCATAACATCACGCATAGCTCCGGCCGCTTCGTATAAAGCAACTCCTTCGCCAGAAAGCTTTGGTGCCCACATCCAGTTAGCTGAACATTTAACCAAATCAAGTCCATCAATTTTTACTCCAGCCATATTAGTTACTGCTTCACCAACTGCCATTCTTGCTCCGGCTGCTGGATTAACTAACATTTTAATAGGCTGTTCTCCAATTGATATAGCTGCTCCAGAATATTTACCGTTTTTATTTGGAAAATGACTCTGAGCAATAACTGCTGAATCACTAACAGTTAACCCAAGGGGTCCACAACATTGTTGTTGAGCTACAAGCCCTGTTACGCATCGATCAACCTTGTTGGTTAAAAATCTTTTAGAACCAACGGATGGTAATTTAAGGACTCTTGTTAAAGCGTCCTTAAATGTTTCACCATCAGGCATTATAAATGGTTCAAGCTCAGGATCAACAGTTTTGTCTTCAAAGGTTTTTTGAGGTACATCCTCACCTAAAAGTTCTTTCAGATTAAGCTCAACTGGCTTTGTATTATCAGCTGAATCATAGGCTATAAAAATACCATCATCAGTTGCCTCGCCAAGAACTTCACAATTAACCTTTTCCCTTTTACAAATTGCTTTAAATTCTTCAATTCGATTAAAAGAAATAAGAAAGCCATTTCTTTCCTGAAATTCGGCTACCCAAATTTCAAGAATCGACATGGTAGGATCGCCAACATTAATCTTTCTAATGTCAACTCTCCCGCCTGATTTTTCAACAAGCTCCTTAAGAACATTAGCTGGTCCACCGGCACCTTGATCATGAATACTTGCTATAGGGTTATTGATTCCCATTTCAACACAAGCTCTGATAACGCGATTCATCTTTTGTTCCATTTCTGGATTTCCTCGCTGAACTGCGTTAAAGTCAAGCTTAGCAGCTTGATCACCCTGAATATGGCTGGAAGCAGCTCCGCCACCAAAACCAACCCGATAAGCTGGTCCGCCAATTTGAACTATCAACATACCTTTTTCTGGATCATCTTTTTCTGTGTGACCATCTGCAATCTGCCCCACTCCGCCAGTAAACATAATCGGCTTTAAAAATCCCCAACGTTGTTTATTAGGCAATCTCATGTCAAAAGATCTGGTAAAACCCTGAATAAGAGGTTCACCAAATTTATTACCATAGTCACTAGCCCCATTGCTAGCCTCGAGCTCAATCTCTAAGCCACTTGCCAAAGTGTCGGGACGTTCATGTTCATGCTCCCATGGAAGCTCATAGCCAGGAATAAACAAATTGGATACACAGTACCCAGCAGTTCCAGCTACAACTAAGCTTCCCTGACCAGTTGCCTGACCATCACGGATTCTTCCGCCTGTACCAGTTGCCGCTCCGGGAAATGGAGCAACTCCGGTAGGAAAGTTGTGAGTTTCGGCAGTAAAAGTAATATGATAAAGACATGTTTTCTTTTCAAAAGATGTCGTTCTGCCAGGAGTAATAGGAATAATTGTCTGAATTTTTCGTCCATATATTCCGCTAGAGTTATCCTTAAATGCAATAACACTATTTCCTGAATTGGCCTTCCAAGTTGATATAACAATTTCAAACAAAGTTTCTGGCATTTCCTTGCCATCTAAAACATGTTTACCTTTGAAATAACCATGGCGAGAATGCTCACTGTTAGCATTGTTTAAATCCAAAATTTCAACGATAGTTGGGTTTCGATTATACCTTTTCACAAAATAATCATAATACAACTGACGATCCCAATCATCCATAGAAATTCCAGGAATTTCTCTTAGTATATCAGGACCTTCCATTAGAGGAACTTCATATACATCTTCCGGGACTAATCCTGTTGAGAATGTAGTTAAAGGCGCAGGATATAAGCACTCTGTCATTCTATCATGATGACCTGCAATAAACAGATCATTTGAAGCACCAACAGGAACAACGTGTCTTCTTGATCGTTCAATACGAGTTACTTCCTCAAGGCCGATAGATTGACAAATTGAAACCATATTGGAAGACCAAGGGGTTTCAAAATTCATCCTTGGGCCAACTTCAATAACATTTCCATTAAGCCCAGAACTATTTACTACCCTATCTTTGTCGAATCCATTTGCAAGCAGGAAAAATAATATCTCCTCTTTGTCTGGGGTTAGCGGTTTAGTTGTTTCAACATTAAAACAACGCTCAACATCATCTCCATCTTTTCTTAACCAATGATTAACATTACTCATCTTGAATCTCCTTTTCCAAAAAGTTTTTTTGCTTTTTCATGCAAACAACTACAAGTTTTAGCGATAACCTCACTTAAATCATAATTTTCGACCAAACACTGATCACACACGCCTTCTCCTAAGGGCCATAAACTTTCTTTTAACTCTTTACACTTACCACAAGAGACATTAACTGGTTGACACATTCTTTTCTCCTTTTTTAAGGGTTATAAATTCAATAAAATACATTAAGTTGTAATGATCAATTTTAAACCATAAAAAAATCAACCCTCTTTTCTCGTCAGGTTAATTTTATTTAAGTTTACATTTTTTAACCCAAAAGTCAATAATAATAAGGTGTTTAGCGGTTCGATTCCGGTTTCTGTCCAAATAAATAACTTATTTTGTTAAATTTTACCAAAATAAAAATGCCTTAAATAAGGCATTTCTTCGAACTCACTTCGGTCAGTCTCACCAAAGTTACTTGCTCCGTTGGCTAGACGACGTTCGAACCTGTTTTGGTTAAATATACGGAATTTTTAACGATGGTCAAGACTTACGCTTAATTCTTTTTTACTGTTTTTATCACTATAATCATCATTTGCCAAAATAATTAGTAATTTGGCTTTCCCCGTTTTCATTTCTTTCTCAAATTCAGCACTAAAAGCACTACCTTTCCATTCAAGGTCTCTTTTCCATCCAACATTTTCTGCATTTTTTATTGCATTATTAAATACTTGTTCACTTTCTTCCTGATTTATAATTTTATATCTTAGAAGAATTGTCGCGTATAATGGCTTTCCTAAACTTTTACCCTCAGGTTTTTCAAATTTCCTAATCAGCTCTGCATTATCATATGTCATATTAACAATAGGGTCATTTTTTAAAGATTTTAATTCTGGCTTTAAATTACCTGATAGAAAAAAAGATAATCCAAAGATTGTCAAGGCTAAAATTAAAACAAATGTGATTACAATATTTTTTTTCATATACTAATTCTACCACAAAACACCCCTAAAACCAACAGCGGTTCTAACCTTGCAAATATTCCGATGAAGGGTATAAAAAAATACCGCTTGGTTAAGCGATATTTTAGCGGCTCCGTTGGCTAGACGACGTTAGAACCTGTTTTATCTAATTATTATTTTAAATTTTTACGAATAGCTTTTGCATATTTAATTCTGTCCTTTGGTTTGGATTTTTTGGCCTTAGAAAATTCTTCGTTAAAGTTATCTCCTTTAAATCTAGGGATTATATGTAAATGATAATGAAATGCGTGCTGGTCAGCTACGGGTTCATTATTCTGAACAAAATTTACTCCGTCACATTTTCTAACCTCTTTTAAGGTAACAGCTATTTTTTTGCCTACATTAAAGACATAACAAATAAATTTTTCTGGTATATCGTAAATATTTTCAAAATGCTTATTTGGAACAACTAAAATATGGCCTTCGTTACCCTTAATAAATTTAGAGCTAATAAAACCAGTAACAAAATTATCTTTATAAACAATATCCGCTTGCTTTATCCAAGTATCTCTTGTCTCTTTTTCAGATATTGCAATACAAATTGGGCAAATATAATTATTTGGTTCGTGATTGTACATAATCTTCTACCTTTTAATACATTCTATCACAAAACACTTCCAAAACCAACAAAGGTTCTAACCTTGCAAATATTCCTATTCGGGGTATAAAAAAATACCGCTTGGTTAAGCGATATTTTAGCGGCTCCGTGCGATGGACGACGTTAGAACTATTTTAATGCTTTCTTATTAGAATTAGGGGGGTCTAGCCACCCAACAACCCTACTTTATATAGTATAGTTACCCCACGACTATATATATGCAAAATCCGCCAGGGATTTAATAAAAATATATTGTCGATGATGTCGGTGTTGACATTAAGTAATAAATAATTTTTACCGTACAATTATATTTACTTTCTTGTCTTTTTTTTGAACGCTAAATAACCAATGCTTATTACAAAAAGAACCAAACATAGAATGACAACATTGATAATGTTTGTATAATTTGAGTTAAAACCATCTTGCGAAGTATGCTTTAACCAAATACCAGCATAGGCCCAGACCAAGACTAAACCATAATAGATATTTTTATCTTTAACCATTCTTGTAATACCTATAACTGTTCCAATTAATAAAACAATAATTGTCCAAATTTGTTCTGAAACCCCAAAGCCATCCCAGCTAATACTTTGTAAAAAAATCGTTACGTTTGCAATTGTCGCGATGGTAATCCAGCCAAAATAAATACTAAAAGGTAAACGAATAAATATAGTATTTAAAATTGAGTATTCATTATTGTTAATAATATTGGCAATTTTAATAAGAAGTGATAAAAGAACAATCATAATTAAAAGTGCTAACCAGATTATACCGTAATGCCAAGCAAAAATCCATGCAATATTAGCAAGAGATGTTAGTATAAAGTACTTATTAACTTTTATAAATATTTTTTCTTGTTTATCACTTTTTTGCCAAATATTAAACTGGTAAATTGTGTATCCCAAAAGTAATAAGTAGATAAGCCCCCAAATTGAAAAAGTTATACCAGCTGGCGTAAAGAGATTAACAAAATTATCTGACGCCTGGCCAGTTGTTACTCCACCAATAGGTAAAGCATTAGCGAGGTAATTAACTGATAACATAGCAATATAGGCAATAACAACAAATATTTTGAGTATTAATTCTTTTTTCATATTTTTAAATTAATAGTTATTTTGATAACTCAATTCTACCATAAAACAAAAACAGAGCCTAGTAGCTCTGTCTATAGTTAATTATGGTGAAAGATAATTTGCTCCCCTTGTCGGTTGAGAACAACTAATTAGCAAGTATTTGAGGGATTCTTCGGGTAGCATTTTAGACGTATCTCGGTCGGGGTCAAAAACGAGAAAATGAGACAGTATAAAAAGAAATTAAATTTGTTTAATTCTTATTGCAGCCACGCCAAATTCTTTTTCCTGCTCTGGAGTATAAAATTTATAATAAATATTAACTGCGTCATTAATATTTTTTTTATCAGGGATTACGTTTTTAACACCTTCGTTTTCAATCATTTCTCTAAAAGAAGAATATATTATTTTTCCGATTACCTCAAAATCAACATCCTCCGGAGATAAAACTAAAATATCTCCTTTTTCAATCTCACTAAATTTTCCCTTATTTAATCTACCCTCAACTATTTTTTCGCCCCTTAAAATAAGAGAACGGTAAGGCTCTTGAACGTTTAATGTTATTTTTTTCATTTTTTAAAAAATTATCAAATAAAAAAGGTGGTACTAAGAAAATAATACCACCACTTGTTGAAAAAATCAACTTTTTAAATTTATGCCGGAATAAGCTCAAAAACAACTATTCCTAATTTTTTAACCTTCCAATTAGGGTAAATCTTCTGATATTCCCGAAGTGCTTTATCAAAACTCATTCCCGGAACAAGTCTTTGGACGTTCTCTTTCGTTAACATTTCCCGAAAAGTTTTGTAATACCTAATATCTTTTATTTTTACATTATAACTTTCATCTTCCCAAAAGCATTTTACAATATCCCCTTTCTTAATTTTTCTGATAAAAGGATAATTAATTCTGCACTCCAAATCTTTCGCTCGGGAGGCTACCATTTTAAAATATTTTCTTTTAAATCTCAGGTCTTCCATTACAACGTTCTCCTTAAAATGTATTCTGATATACCTTTAATGTATTTATCGTGGCATTTTTTTACTAGGCCAAAACCGGCACACATAAAAAATCCCAATGCATCCTCTTTCATTTCGGAAACGGTTACTATAACGTCTCGGTAGTTATTTTCTAAAGCAAATACCAAAGCTTTACCAAGTAATTCTCGGCCTACATTTTTGTCTCGACAACCATTATTAACTATTAGTGTTGAAATCTTTAAATAAGATTTATTTGGATTTGCCTTTAGCGACAACAATCCCATTACCTTTAAATCATCTGCAAAGATAAAAACATTTTTAAAACCACTGCCGGTTAGCCATTCATTTATCGCTTTTTCCTGATTCCCATATATAGGTTCCAGAAATTCCTTTGCCATTTTACGTAAAGCTTTTTCATCCTTTTTTTCTACTTTTCTAATAGGCATTTTTATCCTCCAACATATAAGAAATTAATAAAAAGAGCAAATTAAATATTTAATGAATATATTAACGTATCATAAATATAGAAAAAGTCAACTATAAATTAATAAATATGTCTATCAAAAAAAATTTCCTGGACTTATATTTTGTTTATGTCATCAATAACAATAAAAAACGCCACCTAATAAGTGACGTTCTTGGACGTAGTACGGTCGTTATTGCTCCGTTGGCTAGACGACGTTCGAACCTGTCTTATATAAAAAAGAGCAGTCCTTCCTCAAAAGACTGCTCGGATATTTAGTATAATCTACAATCACATGCCAGGAGCATTTAAAATAATTTCATCTGGAAAATCCTCAAATCTGTTGTACATTCTAACAACAACATTCTCTGGCACTTTGTGGACATTTCTTTTTGCCGCTTTTTTTGGATCTGCGTCAATTCTCACCACTACTACTCTGTAATTATATTTTTTTGAAAGATCGATATAATACTCAAATTCCCACAATTGTGTATGAGTATTATCAACTACAATTAACGGCTGGGCATTTTTAAGCGCTGCCCTAAATGCGTTTTGACAAAATTGATGTGCTATTTTAATCTTGTGGGGATCAAAATTATACACACCACTTTCATCAACAAAGAAATGATCCGCTGAACAAAAAAAGGCTCTTGGATATTTCTCTTTAGCATATGTTGACTTGCCAGCCCCCGAACAACCTCTTGTTATCACAACTGTATTTTTAATCATTATATCTTCTCCTATTCGGATTTTTAATTAGGCATAATAAAAAGTATAATAAAAAAGTATAGCATAAATGCTATACTTTGTCAAGGTGGTGCGCTCGTCTGCGGTTCGGATGTCCGATGAAGGGTATAAAAAAATACCGCTTTGTTAAGCGATATTTTAGTTGGCTCCCGGGGTCGGATTCGAACCGACGACCAATTGATTAACAGTCAACTGCGCTACCACTGCGCCACCCGGGATTATTTATTTAATTTTTAATAAACGTCTTTATAAATTCTCTCCCCCTATAACTTTTTAACTGCTTTTCTCTCTTTAAAGCATCTTTTCTATTTATA
>Ga0233440_1002964_pt1 | contig 13296 bp, 11 predicted proteins | sample SI_123_September_5_FD_182791 | JGI IMG/M metagenome (GOLD analysis project Ga0233440, IMG submission 182791) | Seawater microbial communities from Saanich Inlet, British Columbia, Canada - SI_123_September2016_120_MG | ecosystem: Environmental > Aquatic > Marine > Inlet | place: Canada: British... | reverse complement strand
CGGCATGATTGGCAATAACTCTTGTGGAGCGTATTCTATTTTTTATGGAACAACTCGAGACCATGTTAAGTCTGTAGAAGTAATTTTGTCAGATGGGGGGTTGGTTGAGTTTAAAGAGCTGACTACAAAAGAGTTGGATGATAAGTTGTCTATGCAAACTCTAGAAGGTGATATATATAGATTTGTTATTAATTTATTAAACAATAATCAGCAAGAAATTTTGAATGCATTTCCAGATGAAAGCTTAATCAGAAGAAATACTGGTTATGCACTTGATGAGCTAATTCATAAATATAAACCATTTAATAAAAATGGTAAACGTTTTAATTTAGCATCACTTATATGTGGATCGGAGGGGACGCTGGGCGTTATAGTTAGCGCTACGTTAAATTTAGTAAATTTTCCAAAATACAAGGAGCTAATAGTTGCTCATTTTTCTTCAGACGAGCAGTCTCTAAATTTAGTAAGACATCTGGTTAAGCTTAATCCCTCTGCTGTTGAATATATTGATAAACCGACACTAGATGCTAGCAAGAATAATAATGAACAACAGAGAAATAGAATATGGATTGATGGTAGTCCAGAGTCAGTGCTTATTATCGAATTTTTCTCACCTTCTCTGAAAGATCTTAATTCTAAAGTAGGTAAATGTCAGACTATGCTGCTTTCTAATGGCGCATATAGCGCTAAATTAATTCACAAGAAGGATGTGGGTAAAGTATGGGAGGTGCGCAAGGCGGGCTTAGGTTTGTTAATGGGGAAAGTTGGGCCTAAAAAGGCAATTGCAGTTATTGAAGACGCTGTAGTGCCAATAGATAAATTATATTTATACTATCAAGAAATTAAAACATTAATGCAATCTTACAATGTGAAGGCTGTGTATTATGGACATGCTTCAGTGGGTTTAATTCATATAAGGCCTGAACTCAATTTGTCTAAAAAGAAAGATCAAGAAATAATGTGTAACATTGCAAAGGATATTTCAAAGATTGTAAAAAAATACCGTGGCTCCCTATCAGGCGAACATGGAGATGGTAGAATTAGAGCACCATTTTTGAAAGAGCAGTTTGGGAAGGTTGTGTATCAATATTTGGTTGACTTAAAGTACACATTTGATCCTAATAATTTATTTAATCCTGGTGTTATCTTATCTAGTAAAAGTATATTGGAAAATTTACGCCCTGTTGTTAGTTGGCAAGAGTTAACAACTGCTTTTAACTGGAAAGATAATTTATCATTTTTTCACGCTGTGGAGAAGTGTAATGGAGCAGGTGTATGTAGAAAATCTATTGGTGGAATCATGTGCCCATCGTACAGAGCAACTAGAAGTGAAGAGTTTTCCACTAGGGGACGTGCCAATTTATTAAGGAAGGCGCTGTCTTCAAAATATCCAACAAAAAGTCTTAAAAATAGCGAACTGAAAGAAGCGTTAGACCTATGTTTATCTTGTAAGGCGTGTAAGAATGAGTGCCCAGCAAATGTTGATATGGCTAGATTAAAATCTGAATATCTATTTCAGATTAGAAATATAAGTAGTTATTTTAAATCATGGCACATAAAGAATTTAGGAAATATTTTAAAAATTGGATCCAAGGCTCCAGATATATTTAATTTTGTACAGAGTTCAAAATTTTGTATGAAACTTATTAGATTTGAGAAGTCACCGCCTTTATTGCAAAAAAAATCTCTGAGTGATTGGTGGGATGGCTGCAAGCCTAATAATGAAAGTCATAGTACGACCGTTTGGGTGATAGTAGATATATTTACTCAATATTATGATGTCAATATTGGTCAAGATGCATTGAACTTATTAAAGAAGTGTAAGGTTAATATTCAGATTATTTTTCCTAAAAACTCAATTGTAGCGATGGTGTCTCACGGTCTTCTTAATGAGGCTAAAAATGAGCTTAAAGTATTACATTCCCAGCTTAATGATATTGCTAAGGGTGACCTTATTGTAGGTTTTGAGCCTAGCGAGGTGTTGGTTTGGCGCGACGAAGCCAGAAACTTAATAAATGGTAATCTCCCCAGTGTTTTGTTATTTGAGGAGTTGTTGTTAAAACTGAATCAATTAAAAGTATTGCCTAAATTTAATGTAGTAAATTCTAAAGTGTGGGTGTACGAACACTGCCATCAAAAAGCACTGTCAGAAACAAACAACCTTACAAAGGCATTAGGACTTATTTCAAACCTCCAAATTGAAATTATTCATGGTGGCTGCTGTGGTATGGCTGGAGAGTTTGGCTATAAATATATTGATCTTTCAAAGAAGATTGCCCACAACTCTCTGGATAGCTATATAGAAAAAATCAAGAAACATGATAAATTGCTTGCCACTGGTACAAGTTGTAGAAAGCAAATTTTAGATATTTATAAGATTCAGTCAACATCTTTACCGAGCTTATTTGTTGAATCAATAGAAGGGGATAGTTGAATGAAAATTCTAAAATTACATTATCGGCCAGAAATACTCCTGGTGAAATTGGAAAAGGATCAAAATTAATGCTTAAAACAGCAAAAATAATCCAGCAGCATCTTGATTCATTAGAAAATTCAAACACTATATCTGTCATGTTAACTGGCGGTCGTTCAGCGGCTCAGCTATATAATATTTGGAAAAAACTAACTAACTTTAAAAATAATAGTAATATTAATTTCTACTTTGGCGACGAACGTTGCGTGCCACCAGATCACTTGGAAAGTAATTACGCAATGGTGATGAATACCTTATTCTCAGATGGAATTCCTAACAACTGCCGAATTGTTCGAATGAAAGGAGAAAGTAAAAATCTGGAAAGTGCCGCTAGTCAATATTCTGCAGAGTTACCAAATAGTATTGATATTTTACTGCTTGGAATGGGGGATGATGGGCATATTGCGTCCTTGTTCCCACGTAGTTCACTACTACATGAGAAAAGGCACCTCTGCCTACCGGTAGTTGGGCCAAAGCCACCATACCAGAGATTAACCATTACTCCAGTAGTTATTAATAAAGTAAAATCAACTTATATTTTGGCTTTTGGAGTGGAAAAAGCTAAAATTATACAAAGAGCTCAGCATGATACTAAAGATATCGATACACTACCTGTAAGGTTGGTGCTCAATGCTATATGGTGTACAGACTAAGCCCGAACAGATGGGATTTTTAATTATTAGCTAGAGAGTCTAGTTAGTATGCATAATTGAATAAAATTTGATAACTATTATTAATAGTGATGTGATAACGGGCCAGAGTACATCTCTCATGCACTCAGAGCATGGGCGCAAGCAATGGATATTGAGCTAATGTACATACAACCAGGCAAACCGACACAAAATGCCTACATAGAAAGGTTTAACAGAACTGCAAGAAACGAATGGTTGAACATGCATATCTTTGACTTGATTGATCATGCGCAAAAAACAGCTACCCAGTGGATGTGGGTATATAATAACGAACGACCTCATAGTTGCCCTGAGCGAAGCGAAGAAATACTCTTGGGGTGCGATTGGTGGGATTCCACCAAGAAAGCTACTTGAGGCTATTTAAACAACGGAAATTCTATTTTTAGCAAGCGTTAGAAATGGGAGGATTACAGTGTGATGAAAAATATAAATATAAAAATAAAAAACACACAATTAACAGACCTATGGCGCCATCTCTCTAAGCGTCGTCGAAAACAATTTTTCTTAGTATTGATGTTAATGGTTTTCACATCATTGACAGAAATTATAAGCTTAGGGGCTGTGTTACCGTTTTTGGGTGTGCTCACAGCGCCAGAGCATCTCTTTCAGCAGCCACTCATGCAGCCAATCATTGAGTTATTAAATGTAACTACTCCCAATCAATTAATTTTACCACTTACTATGGCTTTTATTGTTGCAGTAATTTTTGCAGGATTAATTCGTCTATTACTACTCTATGTGATGATGCGCCTCTCGTATGCAACAGGGTCAGATCTTAGTATAAACATCTATCGCCGAACTCTTTACCAAGATTATACGACCCATATTGCTCGTAATAGTAGCGAGTTAATCAACAGTATCATTACTAAAACTAACATAGTGATTGGTGGGGTTATCACCCCAATTTTGAATTTTATTAGCTCTATAATAATAGCTGTAGCTATTGTCGTGCTTCTCTCAATTATAAATATAACTGTCGCATTTTCAGCAGCTATAGGACTTGGAGTGTTTTATCTTATTATAATTCGCTATACCAAGAAGCAACTTTTAGAGAACAGCAGTATCATTTCTGGCCAATCAACGCAGATGGTTAAATCACTTCAGGAAGGGTTGGGTGGTATTCGTGATGTTCTTATTAATGGTAGCCAGAAATTCTATTGTAATCTTTATCTAAAGGCGGACCTTCCATTTCGTAGAGCATCAGGCAACAATAAATTTATTAGTGCTAGCCCTCGTTACGCAATGGAAGCAATAGGAATTGTACTAATAACAGTAATAGCCTTCAACATGAGTTTGAATGAAGAAGGTCTAAATACGACCATACCAATACTTGGATCGTTAGCACTCGGTGCCCAAAGGTTACTACCTGCACTACAGCTTGCCTACGGGTCATACACTCAACTAAAAGGATCTCACTCCTCACTTGGGGATATACTCGACCTTTTAAATCAGCCGCTTCAACAAACTGAAAGGTGCACTCCTGTATTATTTAAAAACGATATTATTTTAAATAATGTAAGTTTTCGCCATATGAAAGATGGCAAAGAAAAAACACCTTGGATTTTCGAAAATATCAGCTTAAAAATTAGTAAAGGTGCACGTATTGGATTTATAGGTGCAACTGGTAGTGGTAAAAGCACTTTACTTGACATTATTATGGGTTTATTACCTCCAACTAGTGGCACTATGACTGTCGACGGTCAACTAGTTACTCGCAAAAATTTAGGAGCCTGGCAGGCGAATATAGCCCATGTGCCACAAAATATATATCTCTCTGATGCCACAATAGAAGAGAATATAGCTTTTGGATTGCCAAAAGATGAAATCAATCATCAGCAAGTAGAAAATGCTGCAAAACAGGCGCAGATAGCAGAGTTAATTAACAATTTTGAGAAAGGTTATCAAACTTTAGTAGGTGAAAGAGGGGTGAGGCTATCAGGGGGGCAGCGACAAAGAATAGGTATAGCTAGAGCGCTTTATAATCAGGCAAATGTACTAATATTTGATGAGGCAACTAGTGCGTTGGACAATGATACTGAGCAGTCAGTAATGAATGCAATCGAAGCCTTAGGTAAAGAGGTTACAATTTTAATTATTGCACACAGATTAACCACTCTCACAGGGTGTGATGAAATAATTAACTTAGATGAAAAAAAACTAAAAATATCATAGATGAAAAAATTGAAAAATGGCAGTTAAAAATAAAATAGAAAAGATTGAGAATGTCAAGTGTTATTGGATTACTGGTTTATCAGCCACTGGAAAAACCACTTTATCTAAATTATTAGTTGAAAGTTTCAGAAACTCTGGTGAAAAAGTTATTCATTTAGATGGAGATGAGTTGCGTCAAGTTTTATCTGATGAGGCTTACACAAGAGAAGAAAGAATCGCTTTAGGAATGCGCTACTCAAGACTTTGTCGGTTACTAATAAGTCAGGAGGTTAGTGTTGTCGTTTCAGTAATAGGGCTTTTTAAGGAGCTACATAAGTGGAACAGAGAAAACATACCTAATTATATTGAAATATTCATTGATACGCCATTGGACGAGTTAAAAAGAAGAGATCCAAAGGGTTTGTATGAAAAATACGAATATGGTGAAATTAATAATGTTGCTGGTATGGATTTAAAAGTTGATTATCCAGTAAATCCTGATGTTCATATAGAATGGTTAAATGATAAAACGATTAATTCGATGTTTCAAGAATTACTTGATAATATAAATATTATTCATAAGCATTACCTAAAAAAAGTAAATGCAATAAAATAGAATAAGAAAGAGAAGTGGCATAAGAGTTTGGAGAGTTTAAAAGGAAATACTCATCGTAGAGTTGGCAATTAATACCTTGTGGTGATATGCTTTTGATAAATTTCCTGATTATGGAATAGATGCTTATAGGCGATATGTGGCATTAGCCGTAGTAGGGTGTATTTTGCAAAATTAGGTAGTGTTATTTGTAAATAGTATCAAGAAAAAAAAGCTGTACAGCTTTTCAAGTAGACTTTCAAAACAACATCTCTTCTATGGACTGGTGTAGACTTTAGTGAAGTAAGTTTTATGTCAGATTTTATGGTAATGCAAGTTTTCTAGCTCTTTGTATAAACAATTGAAGGGTAAATAAGTAAATAAAATAATTTAAAAAAAAGGTAATTATTGTATGAAAAAAAATCATTGTTATATTATTGCAGAAGCGGGTTTAAATCATAATGGGTCAGTTGAACTTGCTAAGAAGTTAATTGATTTGGCTGCTACTGCAGGTGTTGACGCTGTTAAATTTCAAAAAAGAACGGTCGATAAGCTGGCTGTGAAAGCAACTTTAGATGCTGTAGATGATAGATTCCCAGAATTTGGAAAAACCTACAGAGAGATTCGAGAGCATCTTGAGTTTAATATGAGTCAATATCAAGAAATTAAAAAATATACCGAAAATAAAGGTTTAGATTTTTTATGTACAGCCTTTGACCCTGAGGCCGCTGATTTTCTTAAGGAATTAGGTGTTGATATTTTCAAGCTCGCAAGTCATAGTGCAACTAATATTGAGCTATTGGAGTATTTGGCAAAGATGAGAAAGCAGACAATAATGTCCACAGGGATGGCTGATATGGATGAGATTAAAACAGCAGTAAAAATCTTTGAAAAACACAAAGCTTCTTTGTTGTTATTACATTGTGTTTCAGCTTATCCAACACCTCTTAATGAATGCAATTTAAATATGATTAATACTTTGAAAGAGAAGTTTGATTTACCAGTAGGTTATTCTGGTCATGAATTGGGCTATCTACCAACATTAACAGCTGTTGCTATGGGCGCTGTTGCCATTGAAAGGCATTATACTTTGGATAACGATATGATGGGTTTTGACCATAAAATGTCACTTAATCCAGACGACTTAATTGCTATGGTTAAGGCTATTAGAGATATTGAGAAAATTAAGGGCACTGGGGAGAAAAATGTTAGCGAAACTGAGTGGATTACAAGGAATAAGTATCATGTTTCCATGGTTTCATCACGAAACATCTTGAAAAATGATGAATTAACCAATGATATGATTTCATACCGCAATCCAGGTACTGGAATTCCAGCCAAGGATGCACATAAAGTTATTGGAAGAAGAGCTGTAAAAGATATAATTGAAGGTGAGTTATTAAGTTTTGATCTGTTTACGTGAGCTTGAATAATCATAAAATTTCAATTATTATTCGCACTTATAATGAGGAGCGTTGGATTGCACATTGCTTGCGGGTGATTTTTAGCCAAGATTTTGACAATTTTGAAGTTATCGTAGTTGATAATAACAGCTCTGACCATACGGTTGAAATAGCGAAACGCTACCCCGTAACATCTATAATTAATATTGACAAATTTATTCCAGGAAAGGCAATAAATGATGGTATTCGCGCCTCTACGGGTAATTATATTGTGTGTATATCTGCACATTGCATTCCTAAAAATAATCAATGGCTTGATAATTTATTTAGTAATTTTAAAGATAATAAAAAAATAGCAGGAGTATATGGGCGTCAACTACCGTTGTCTTATACTAGCGATGCAGATAAAAGAGATTTGCTAATTACTTTTGGGCAAGATAAAAAAATACAAGTTAAAGATTATTTTTTTCACAATGCAAACAGTATGTTTTCAAGAGATATTTGGAACAAATTTCCTTTTGATGAGGATGCAACTAATATTGAAGATAGAATTTGGGGTAAAGAGGTTACACAAGCAGGATATCAAATTATTTATGAACCAAGTGCACAAGTTTATCATTATCATGGATTGCATCAGCATGAAAACTCATCAAACAGAGCAAAAGGCATTGCTACTATACTTGAGGATTTAGATAAGGATAGTATTGGTGATTTGCCTGAACCTTTAAAGCCTGAAAATATTAATGTCGCATCCATACTCCTAGTTAATAAGACAATAAATGAAAACTCTATGGAGTCTAGGTTGCTGCTGGATTCTGTTAAAAATCTAAAGCAATCATCATTTGTTAACGAGATATATATTGCATCTTATGATGAGGATGATGCCACTTCGACTGGCGTGCAGTGGATTGATAGGAATCAAGCGGTATTTAATGCTGATGATATAAATGTTGAAAAATTACTTTCATTATCATTGAAAGAAATTGAGTCTAAAGGCACCTTCCCGGAGGTTATTTTATACGTTAATCATCATTACCCATTTAGACCAAAGAATTTGTTTAATGAGTTAGTTTTAGAGTTGCAATATATGGGGCTTAGTTCAGTTTTTCCATGTTTTGTTGACTACGGGCATTATTGGCAAAAAGATACGAACAATGGCTTCTTGAAAATTGATTCATCGATGGATTCTCGCATTAATAGAGAGCCAATTATGCGTGCTTTATATGGACTAGGTTGTGCCACATCTTCAGTAGAAATAAGAAAAGGTAATATTACTGGTAATGACGTTGGCATTATTCCAATAGATAATTATCAATTTACACTTAATGCTCGTGAGGCAGGATCCCAGGAAATTATCAAAAAAATAATAAATTATGGATAAAGAGAAAGAAATTAGAATTTTAGGTGTGACACTTGCCCGTGGCGGCTCAAAGTCAGTTCCAAGAAAGAATATTAAGCCTATTGCTGGAGTGCCTTTAATTTGCTATACAATTACCGAAGCCCTAAAGAGTGACTTTATAACGCGGTATATTGTCTCTACAGATGATGCGGAAATTCAGAAAATTGCTATAGAGTGTGGTGCAAATGCGCCTTTTTTAAGGCCGAGTGAATTTAGCACAGATGAAGCAAGCTCCGTTGCTGCTATGCAGCATGCTGTTAATTGGATTGAGGATCAAGAGGGTGTTAAATACGATTATGTAGTTGAGTTAATGTGTACCAACCCTTTGAAGACAGTTGAGGATATTGATTCATCAATTGAGAAATTGATACTAACAGGAGCAGACTCTGTTATTGCCATTCATCAATTAGAGGACCATCATCCGGCACGAATTAAAAAAATAGTTAACGATAAAATTGTTGATTTTTGTATTCCAGAGATTTCTGAGAGTAGAAGGCAAGATTTAAAACCAGATGCATATGTTCGAAGTGGTTCAATTTATGCTTTGCAACGAGATTATTTGATGATTGATGGAAAAAGATATGGTGCCGATGATAGGCCGTATATTTTGCCAAGTGATAGAGTGATAAATATTGATACTAAGATTGATTTTTTAATTGCAGAACAGATTATAGTTAACAAGGAGAGGTTTTAATGAGTGGTTATAAATTTAGAGGTGAAGATGTTTCTAATTTAATTAAGTATAGAGATATTGAAATTCAAAAATGCATTTCTTGTAACTCAAAAAAATTTAAAGAGTTTTCTAATTCTAAGTTTTTTCCATCTGTTAAGTGTTGTAATTGTGGTCTGATTTGGATGCAACCATCTTTTAGTGAAAAAGGTTTGCAAAAATATTATTCTGACTACATAGGAAGGAGAAGAGTGAATAATAAGGAAAAGATGGAGCAAAGGCAAGAGCAGTATAAGATAGATATTGAGTTTATACAAAGGCATGTATCAGAGGGTTTAATGCTTGATATTGGATGTAGCGGTGGTTTTTTTCTCAATGGATTTAGTGAAAAATTTGAAAAGCATGGAATTGAAATTGATCAGAATGCCGTTGATTTTGCAAATAAAAATTTTGACAATCTCTCTGGAAAAGTATCATGTACAAATCTAGAAGATTATAATACTAATTTAAATTTTGATTTAATAACGATGCGTGGAGTGATAGAGCATGTCACAGATCCAGAAAGAGAAATAAAAAAAGTAAGTCAATTATTAAATAAAGGAGGTTTTTTTGGCATTGCTGCAACGCCAAATTCGAATGCGGTTTGTGTGGATATATTTCGTGACAAATGGACCTTATTTCACCCTATCCAGCATTTATGGCACTTCTCTCCAGAAACATTAAGTATGATTTGTGAAAGATATAGTCTTCAGTTAATTGCTTCTGATTTTCCATATTTAGGCACCCCATATGAGAATGTATATGAAGATATAAAAATAGTTTCTGAAAGTATCAATAGAAAAGAAAAAGGAGAGGAGTTAGAAGTATCTCCTGCATTTTTCGGGAATATGATGAGTTTAATTTTTAAGAAAATATAGGAAAGTATTATGAAATACAATATTCTTGTTATTACACCAGTTGGGCACATTAAAGGCGTGCCAGAAATTCTTGAAGCTGCTGGAAAGGTGACCTATATGGACGACCCCTCTTCTGAAAAGGTTATCTCAATCATCAATGGCTATGATGCAATTTTTACCAACCCAAATAAGTCAAAGGTTTTTATAGGGAAAGAAATTTTAGATGCCGCCAAAAATCTAAAAGTAATCTGTACAGCATCTACTGGGACAAATCATATTGATAAACCATATGCTGCAGAGCTTGGCCTAACTATACTCTCGTTAACAGAAGAGCGAAAGGTGATTAATCGTATCAGTTCCACAGCAGAACTAGCATTTTCTTTGACATTAGCAAGTTTGAGACATGTTGTTAAAGGCCATAAGGCTGTTTTAGAAGGGGAGTGGGATTACGAAAAATATATTGGACGACAAATGAACTGTCTTACTATTGGAAGTATTGGATATGGAAGGTTGGGCGGTATGTATTCAAAGTATTGTAAGGCGTTTGATTCACGTGTTTTAGTTTATGATCCATATAAAACAGTAGAAGAAAAAGGAATTGAACAGGTTGACAATTTGGAATACTTGTTAAAAGAATCTGATGTAGTTGCAATACATGTTCATGTCACAGAAGATACAATTGGCATGATAAATAAGACATGTTTTAATGTTATGAAGAGGGATGTAGTATTAGTGAATACATCGCGTGGTGATATTGTGAATGAAATAAACTTGGTTGACTTTCTACAATCAAACCCAGAGGCAAGAATTGCAACAGACGTTCTTGCTGATGAAATAAAAAACAGGATGAGCAGCCCTTTATTGAAATATGCATTAGAATCAGAACAGGTTATTATTACACCCCATATTGGTGGAATGTGTCGAGAGGCGCAGGAAATTGCATATGGGCATGCAGCTACAAGGTTGTTAATTTTTATTAAAGAGGGTGAGTAGGGTTATGGGTATTTTGAATTTGCAAAAAGCATTATTAGAAAATGAAGATGATTTTATTTTTAATCTGGCAGAAGTTGAAAACTATAACAGCAACAATAGCAGACTTCGATTTTTATTTGAACACTGCAAGAAAAATGCTAATAAATTAGATGGAGATATTTTTGAATTTGGCGTATTTAGGGGGGCATCATTAATATCAATTGCGCTACTGTTAAAAAAAATAGGGTCAAAAAAGAAGGTGTATGGGTTTGACTCTTTTGGCGGATTTCCAGAATACCATAAGTACGATGATTTTAAATCATTTGAATTATTTCCAGACATTTTTGAACAAGACATTTTTGATAAACACAAAATGATGCTAAACTTGAAAAATACTAGCAAAAGTCTTGAGCCTAGTAATATATCCTCATCAGGTGAGTTTAATGAGACATCGGAGTCATATGTTAGAAAAAAAATAGAAGAATTTCAGTTGGATAATATTGAGTTAATTGTTGGAGACTTTACTGACACCGTAGAAAAATTCTTTTTAAACTATAGTGGTAAAATATTTTCTTGTAATTTAGATTGCGATCTTTACTTAGGGTATAAGAATACTTTGCCTTATATATACGAAAGATTAATCAAAGGAGGTTATGTACATTTGGATGAATATTACTCATTAAAATTCCCAGGTGCTCGTATTGCATGCGATGAGTTTTTTAAAGAAAATAACATCCATCCAATAAAAAACAAAGTTGAATTAACCGAGTTTGAAAGATGGTATTTAACTAAGTAATATAAATGCATGAACATCCATAATATAACAGAAAAAAAAATATTTGTAATTTCAACATTTGGCCATAATGGCATTGATTGGCTCCATAGTCTAATAGATAATCATCCGGAAGTTTTAATTATGCCGGGGTTTAGTTTTTTCAGAACAGTAGATACCGTTAAGGGTATTTTAAATGTTAACTCACTCGGTAAGCTGGATAATCATTTGCTAGCAAATGCTTTCTCACATCTATTTTTTAATAACCCTACATACAAAGTGGTAAGAAGAAGATTTATTTCTGACGAGTTCGAGATGAATAAATTTAATGACAGCTTTATGTATTATCTAAATAATTTTAGAGTTGATAACATTTACAAAAGTTTATTTTATGGAATACATTTTGCATTTTCCAAGATAAAAAATAAAGATATTAGTCTTGTTAAAGCAATAATTATCCAAGAACATGTTCCTTGGTATTCGACCAAATATAAGGAAATATTTGATCCTTATTTTGTTTTTATGATGAGAGATCCGAGAGCAGCATTGGCAGGGTCATGGATAAGACTAAAAAACTCCAATGTAAGTGGAATTATTAACCCTTATCAATTTGACCATACACTCCTTTATTGGAAATACGCAGAAATTTTTATAAACAAAATAGTTGATAGTGACCGTTGTAAAATTATGAAAAATGAAGACATGCATAATAACCTGTCTTATGAGATGGAGAATTTGTGTAAATGGTTTTCGATAGATTTTCATGAGTCATGTTTATCTGAAACCTTTCTTGGAAGGCGTTGGCTTGGTGAAAGCGTCTATCTAGCAGTTGACGAATTGACAGAGCCACCGCCCATAGGTTTTTACAATAAAAATGAGATAGAAAAAAGATGGAGAGACTCCATTTCATTAAAAGAAATAAGAATGATAGAGTGCGTATTTGGAAGTATATTCTCTAAATATAATTATTCAACTGATAACAATATAAAAAATATTGATACCTGGACAGGGAATCTTTATTGTATGACGATTAATACCTATAATTATGAATCAACAAGACCCCTATTTATTACCTTTTTAAGTATCCCTAGAAATTTTTTAAGAAGATTCCTAATCTTGTATTTTCCTTTACAAGTAAGGAATTTCTTTAAAATTTTATAATTGGTTGTTTAACCCCCTGTGTCAGGATAGATGTCCGCTCAGTAATTTGAGCATTCAAACCAAAGCAGGAGGCGGAAAGTGAATAAAAGATGTCTAAATATAGCCAAGAGCTACA
>Ga0233440_1002955_pt1 | contig 13324 bp, 10 predicted proteins | sample SI_123_September_5_FD_182791 | JGI IMG/M metagenome (GOLD analysis project Ga0233440, IMG submission 182791) | Seawater microbial communities from Saanich Inlet, British Columbia, Canada - SI_123_September2016_120_MG | ecosystem: Environmental > Aquatic > Marine > Inlet | place: Canada: British... | reverse complement strand
TAACGATAACTCAATATCTGGCGATGCGACAATAGGATTCTATGCTGGGACCACTTTTGAACCAGGTTGCTCCAAAAGCAACTGGTGCTTTAGAATCACACCATTAATTTCAGCTGGTATTTCCCAGGTCACGGTAATAAACAATGGTGAATCAGAAAATAAAACATCTGCAACCTGGGCAGCTGGTTTTTTAATTACCGACTGGTCAGATATGAACATTGGATTAATTTTTGGACAAGATAGGGTTGGAGATAAATCATGGACACATGAAGGTGAAACCTGGTTTAGCTTTATGATTGGATGGCAATTAAAATAACACCCTTTATATTTACAGCCTCGAACCTTAGATTAATAGTTAACCTTAAACTCATAAGGTAATTTATCAATATATTATTGCTACCTTTCACTCATACTAGAAACACTGGCTACAGCCCTCTTCCAGTCTCCTAGTAAACTATTGCGTAACTCTGAGTCCATACCAGAATTATACTGACTCTCTTTTTGCCACATTTCAGAAAGGGAGTCTGTAGACTCAAACAATCCAAGCTGTAAACCTGCTAGATAAGAAGCACCTAAAGCTGTCGTTTCGGTGATAACTGGTAGCTGAATTTCTATCTCCAGAATATCAGCCAGCATTTGGCACATCCATTTATTATTCACCATACCGCCATCAACTTTCAGCACCTTAATCTTATCACTGGTATCTTCGGTCATGGCTTGTATTAAATCATGGGTTTGATAGCAGATAGACTCAAGAGCCGCTCTTGCAAAATGTTCAGGGCCGGAGTCACGAGTTAATCCAAAGATGGCGCCTCTTGCATTAGGATTCCAATATGGTGCACCTAAACCTACGAATGCCGGTACTAGATAAACACCTTCATTGCTTTTTAGTCCTCGTGCATACCCTTCGGTATCACTGGCTGTCTCTATAATTTTTAATTTATCTCTAAGCCATTGAACTGCAGCTCCGGCAATAAATATTGAACCTTCAAGTGCATAAGTAGTTTTCCCATTTAACCTGTAGCCAACTGTTGTTAGCAAGCCACTGGTAGAAACAATCGGTGTATCGCCAGTATTCATCATTGCAAAACCACCCGTTCCATAGGTACTTTTTGTCATGCCCGGTTCAAAGCAACACTGACCTATACTCGCCGCCTGCTGATCACCCGCTACACCACAGACAGGTATTTCAACACCTATAGCCTGCTCTGTCGTTATGCCAAAATCTGCAGCAGAATCGAGGACATCCGGTAACATATTTTTTGGAACATTAAATATTTTTAAAAGCTCTTCATCCCAGTTTTGAGTATGAATATTAAACAATGAAGTTCTTGAAGCATTGGTTGCATCGGTAGCATGAACCTTTCCATCAGTGAGTCTCCATATCAAGAAACTGTCTATAGTTCCAAAAGCCAGTTTTCCCTGTTCAGCCAGATCTCTGGCTCCATTAACATGATCCAGAATCCAGCCAATTTTTGTGGCTGAAAAATATGGATCAAGTATCAAACCCGTTTTACCTTTTATTGTTTGCTCATGTCCCTGGTTTTTAAGTTTAACACAGTGCTCAGCCGTTCTGCCATCTTGCCAGACAATTGCTTTATAAAGAGACTCTCCAGTTTCTCTATTCCACACCACTGTTGTTTCGCGTTGATTGGTAATGCCAATTGCAGTAACAGGCCCAACTTGAGACAGTACTTTTTTAACCACCTTTTGAGTTGTTGACCAAATCTCTTCCGGGTCGTGTTCAACCCATCCTGAATCCGGGAAAAATTGTTCAAACTCCATCTGTGCTATTTTTAAAGGATTCCCCTTAGTATCAAATATGATAGCTCTTGAACTGGTTGTTCCCTGATCAATGCTGAGTATTAAATCGCTCATGACTTTCTCATCTTATAAATTAGGCTGCTGAATTTAGATTCTTCACTTGAGAACCTGACATCCATTGTTGTAATTTTTTCACTTCTTCAGTATTTAATCTTAAACCTTTTTTACTACGACGCCAGAGAATATCTTCACTGCTTTGCGCCCATTCATTCTCAATTAAATAGATAACTTCTTTTTCATACAAACCACCACCAAAGTATATTCCTAAGTCATCTGCTTGATTCAAACCCTGCAGAATATTATCTATGTCAGTCCCATAGCTCCGGCAATAATCCCGTACTACAGCTTTATCCAGCCAAGAATATTTCAACTGACAGTCAGACACAAATTTATCAAAATCAGCCCTTTGAATGTTGCCGCCCGGCATATAACTATTTTCAGTCCAGGCACTTTTTTTAATATTTAACGGCTCCTGTAGCAAATCAATAGCCTGTTCAGAAAGAATACGAAAAGTTGTTACCTTACCTCCATAAACCGACACAATGGGTGCGGCTTTATGATCGAGTTCTAACTCATAGTCTCTGGAAACTTTACTGGCATTGCCTGATTCATCACCAAATAAAGGTCGAACCCCGGAGTAACTCCAGATAACCTGATCAGGAGTAACTGGAGTTTCAGCATAATGACTGATAGCCTCGCAAATATAATCAATTTCCTGCTGATCTATTTTTACTTTATCAACATCACCATGATAATCATGGTCAGTGGTTCCCAGCAATGTAAAATCATTCTCGAAAGGTATAGCAAAAAGAATTCTCCCATCATCATGCTGGAAGATATAAGGGTAATCATGATCAAATATTTTCTTGACGATGATATGGCTGCCTTTAACCAGACGTACTGAACGACTTGATATTGTTTTACTCACCAAACCCAGTGTATTTTCAACCCAGGGGCCAGAAGCATTAACAACAGCCTTAGCAATGATAGTTTTCTTTTGTCCAGACTTACTTTCTTCAATTGTTGCACTCCAGTAATCTTCATGTCTTGTGAGTCCAGTGCAAGCCGTGTGCGTCATAATATTTGCACCTAACCTGGCAGCATCACGCGCATTCATAACAACCAGTCGAGCATCCTGTACACCACAATCCGAATATTCAAAGGCATGGGTAAACTTTTGTTTCAGAAATTTACCTGCAATATGTTTTTTAAGATTTATGCCTGTTGATGCAGGCAGCCGTTTTCGCCCACCAATATAATCATACAAAAATAATCCCAGGCGTAATAACCAGCGAGGGCGTAGACCTTCATGGTGTGGCAAAATAAATCGCAAAGGCCAGATGATATGAGGTGCACTGTTTAGTAGAATCTCTCGCTCTTTTAATGCATGGCGAACCAGCAAAAAATCATAATTTTCCAGGTAACGTAAACCACCATGAATTAACTTGGTACTAGCCGACGAAGTATGTGAGGCTAAATCATCTTTTTCACACAGCAGGACTTTCAGTCCACGACCGGCTGCATCTCTTGCAATTCCACATCCATTTATTCCCCCTCCTATGACGAGCAGGTCAACTTTTTCATTGTCTTTTATGTCTTTATTTTGCGGCATCAGAATTTAATCATTAAACCCACTTAAAAACTGAAACTGTATAAAAAATTGAAATACCCATCGCACCCCAAAGTGGTGTACTAAAAAATGCCAACCAGCCGAGAGTGATAAAAATACTGCCTAGAATAGAAATAAACAAGCGATCCCCTCTGGTAGTATCAAGACCAAGAACGCCATTCCGAGGGTTTCCACCTGGAGAGTAATGCTCCCACACTCCCATAACAAACAAACAAAATAAAATAAATAGAAAAAAAGCTGCTGTAGGCCAGGTCCATGCCATCCACGATAAATCAATCACAACACCACCCCCTTAAACTCGACCCAGGGCAAAACCCTTGGCAATATGATTTCGTACAAAATAAATAACTAAAGCACCTGGAATAATAGTCAGTGCACCAGCAGCTGCCAGCAAGCCAAGTTCATAACCGGAAGCACTGGCCGTACGAGTCATCGTTGCTGCAATTGGTTTTGCAGCAACCGACGTTAAGGTTTTTGCAAGAAGTAACTCAACCCATGAATACATAAATGTAAAAAACATGGTTACACCAATACCTGAAGCAATTGTGGGGATAAATATTTTCCCAAAAAATCTTGAAAAAGAATAACCATCCAGAAATGCAGTTTCATCCAGCTCTTTCGGCACACCCGACATAAAACCTTCAAGTATCCACACCGCAAGTGGAATATTAAACAGACAATGTGCCAGCGCTACTGCAATATGCGTATCAAAGAGGCCAACAGATGAATACAACTGGAAGAATGGCAGTGCAAACACAGCAGCCGGAGCCATGCGATTGGTCAATAACCAGAAAAATAAATGTTTATCACCCAAAAAATTATACCGTGAAAAAGCATAAGCAGCAGGCAAAGCAACTGTAACGGAGATTACCGTATTCATCACTACATAAATTATCGAATTAAAGTAACCGTTATACCAGGTTGGATCGGTAAAGATTGTACGGTAATTTTCCAGCGTAAACTCAAGCGGCCAGAGTGAAAACACACCCAGTATTTCATTAGTCGTTTTAAAGGACATATTGATGAGCCAGTAAATGGGTAGCATCAAAAATATGATATATATAATGGGTAAAAGCGATTTATATTTAATCATGATTACGTCTCATTTCGCATCATCAGGGTGTAAAAAACCCAGCTAACTAAAAGCACGATAAAAAAGTATATTAGCGACATTGCGCCGGCATGCCCCAGGTCAAATTGACCCAGAGCAATTTTCACCAGATCGATAGACAGGAAAGTCGTCGTATTTCCAGGACCACCACCCGTTAGCACAAACGGTTCGGTATAAATATTAAAGCTATCCATAAACCGAAGCAGTATGGCTATAGTCAGCACCCGTTTCATTTTGGGCAGCTGTATTCGCCAGAAAACTGCCCAGTTACTTGCACCATCAATTTTTGCAGCCTGGTAATAAGCATCGGGAATAGAGACCAGGCCTGCATATGCCAGCAGCACAACCAGTGATGTCCAGTGCCAGACATCCATCAACACAGTCGTTATCCACGCCGCAATGGGACCCTGTGTAAAATTATAATCGATACCTAAAGCATTAAGGCTATAACCCAGCAACCCGATATCAGGCAATGCAAAAATATTCCACATAGCACCTACAACATTCCAGGGGATTAAAAGTGGCAGAGCCATTAAAATCAAACATACTGAAACCCACGGTCCTTTTCTTGGCATAGCTAAAGCAACTGCAATACCCAGCGGTATTTCTATCAGCAGTATCGTTCCAGTAAAAGCCATTTGACGCAGAAAGGAATCATGGAATCTAGGAGAGTTGAGCACATCTTCAAACCATTTCACGCCCTCCCAGAAAAACAGGTTATTACCAAAAGTATCCTGAACCGAATAATTCACTACCGTCATCAACGGAATCAGTGCATTAAAAGCAACCAATATGATGACCGGAATAACGAAAAACCAGGCTTTTTGATTGGTAGTTTTATTAATCATCTATCGCACCTCAAGGTTAATCATCTCAATCTACCACCCAGCTATCGGCATACAGTCTGGTTTTATCTGGATCAAAAATTATTCTGGGACTTAATGACGGAATACTGTACTGCTCAGGTGAAATCAGCTTTATTAAATGCTGCTCATGTTTAACTTCAACAATTTTAAATTTACCAAGATCATTGACTCTAATTATTTCTACAGGAATAGCCGAAGAATTATTTGAGTCAGAACACTCATCTACAAAACTTATAAATTCCGGTCTGATGCCAATTTCAAGCTTACCCTGAAGAGTTTGTAGATCTGCTTTTGAAGATGTTTTTATCAAACAGCCTTCAAATCCAATTTCACCGTTTATATTTTCTGCGGGTAAAATATTCATACCGGGGGAACCGATAAAATTACCCACAAAGGTATGTTTTGGATATTCAAATAATTCAACCGGTGTGCCCGTCTGTACCACAAGTCCATCATGCATAACCACCACTTGCTCTGCAAAGGTTAAAGCTTCCGTTTGATCGTGCGTTACATAGATCATGGTTATTCCAAGACGTTGATGCAATTCTTTTAACTTTGAACGTAACTTCCATTTAAGATGCGGGTCTATTACGGTCAATGGTTCATCAAACATAATTGCGCTAACATCTTTTCTGACCAGGCCCCGGCCCAGAGAAATTTTCTGTTTACCATCAGCCGTTAATCGAGCCGCTCGTTTCTTTAAAGAATCTTCAAGCTCAAGCATTTTAGCTATTTCATTTACACGCGGAATAACTTCAGATTCAGCAAAGCCCCTGTTGCGTAAAGGAAAAGCCAGATTATCAAATACTGTCATGGTGTCGTAAACCACTGGAAACTGAAAAACCTGAGCAATGTTTCTCTCACTAGTTGGCATATTGGTTACATCGACATCATCAAATATCACTTTACCTTCTGAAGGGACAAGCAAACCAGAAACGATATTAAGCAATGTCGTTTTTCCACAACCCGACGGCCCCAGCAAAGCATAAGAACCACCATCTTCCCATACTGCATTGATTTCTTTTAATGCATAATCGGGCTCTCCACCGGAAGTAGAACCGTAGCTATGTTTTAACTGTTGTAGATTTATTCGTGCCATAGTAATAGTTTCTATAATTAACGTTCTATTAATAAATAATAGGCAAATCAAATATTCATGCTGAAATTAAATCACCCTGCTCATCAAAAAGCAGGCATTGTTTTATATTCATATACAAATCGATAGAATCTCCCACTTTATAAGGATGAATTCCATGTGATTCAGAAACCCAGCTACTGTCTCCAAAGAAGATATGAATAACAGAATCTGAACCACTAATTTCTGTCACCTTAACAACCCCTTGAACTTTTACGGAATTTTCATCGGTACTGAAAGGTGTCAAATGATGTGGACGAACACCCAGTATATAACTGCCATCGGCGAGCCCTTTAAAGCGATCATCAATTTGACAACAGGCTATATCCTGAATAAATAATTCATCACCTTTTTTGACTACTTTGGTTGTATTTATGGGAGGGTGAGAAAATACTGCAGCACTTATTAGATTATTGGGCTCTCGATAAATATCAGCTGTTACACCATATTGCATGACTCTTCCTTCATGTAACGTTGCTGTATGACCTCCAAGTAACAGTGCTTCCATCGGCTCACTGGTCGCATATACGACGGTAGCTCCAGAGCCCGCAAACAGTTTTGGTAATTCGTCACGTAACTCTTCACGTAACTTGTAGTCCAGGTTTGCCAATGGTTCATCCAGCAAAACCAGCTCTGCATTTTTAACCAGCGCACGTGCCAGAGCGGTACGCTGCTGCTGACCTCCGGATAATTCTGAAGGCATGCGGTTTAACATTGGGCCAAGCTTTAATAATTCAGCAATTGATTCAACACGCGATTTAATTTCAGCTTTAGCAACGCCTGCAACTTTTAGTGGTGAAGCAATATTGTCATACACCGTGTGACTGGGATAGTTTACGAAAGCTTGATAAACCATCGCTACACTGCGCTTTTGCACAGCCATGCCAGTTACATTTTCACCGTTAAACCAGATTTCACCCTGGGACGGTTTTTCCAGCCCGGCCATCAAACGCATCAACGTGGTTTTACCCGACAAAGTCGTTCCTAGCAGTACGTTAAAACCTCCTTTGGATAGTTTTAAATCAGTTTCATAGATGTGAGTTTCAGCATCTTTTATCTTAACGACCCCTTTTAACTCTATACTCATTTTGCTTTCTCAACTTACAGCTGTTGTTTTGATGACTACACTATGCTCACTGCAAACACTGATAAATTTATCGGGTGGTTTTTGATCCGTAATAAAGTAGTCAATTTCAGAGACATTACACACACGTACCGGTGCTTTACGTTGAAATTTCAATTCATCCGCAACCAGAATCACTGACCGGGAATTTCTAATAATAGCCTGAGTGACACAGACTTCTCGACTATCAAAATCTAGTATTGTGCCGTCCTCTTCAATAGCCGACACTCCTATAACTGCGTAATCAAGCTTGAACCGGTTGATAAAACGAGTAGCAGACTCTCCAACAATTCCACCATCTTCACTTCTAACCGTTCCACCTGCTGTCATCACATTTATACTTTCATTTCTGCGTAAAATATTGACCACATTCAAGTTATTGGTCACGACCAATAAGCCCAGATGTCCCATCAAATGCAAGGCAACCTGTTCTGTTGTTGTTCCTATATTGATAAACAGAGAAGAATCATCTGATATCAATTCAGCAGTTACTTTTCCAATGGCCAATTTACTTGCAGCAGCCATTTTTGTTCGCGCTTCATAACCCAAATTTTCAATACCATCAAAAGCAATGGCACCACCATGAACACGTTGCAACAAACGCATTCTGCATAACTCACTCAAATCCCGGCGAATAGTTTGTGGCGTAACCTGAATCTCTTCAGCAATAGGCTCAACCAGAACTCGTCCTTCCCGCCTTGCTATATCAAGGATGGTTTGCTGACGTAAGGTTAAATTTGGATTTTTTGGAAGCTCTCTCATGTTATTTATGTACACCTTTAAAACAGGTAATCAGCATAAACTAAAAATGCGGAGGCACATCCTCTGTGCCCCCGTATCAACACTACGACTTAACTTTTACTCCATCGCTTGACCAGCTCATCATAGTCAATGGTTTCACCCTTTGGCTTTTCATTAGACAGTTTAGCTTTAGGTGAACCGGCTTTGTTTAACCAGTAAGAAGCTTCTCGGGGTTTATTCAACCGTGGGCCACAACCACCATATACCTTGGCTTTTTCATCAGCACTTTGCATACGGGCCATAACCTGATCCATTTCTGAAGCCAGACGATCCATAGCCTGTTGAGGTGTAAATACTCCAGAGTTCACATCACCAATTTGCTGCCACCAGATTTGAGCCAGTTTTGGATAATCCGGAACATTAACACCGGTAGGAGACCAGCGAACACGATCAGGTGAACGGTAGAACTCAACCAGGCCACCGAGGTCAGGCGCACGCTTTGTGAAGGACTTGTCATTGATTGTACTTTCACGAATGAAGGTCAAACCAACATGGCTCTTTTTAACATCGAGAGTCTTGGAAACAACAAACTGTGCATATAACCAGGCCGCCTTACGACGATCGACAGGAGTAGACTTGAACAATGTCCATGAACCTGCATCCTGATAACCCAGTTTCTGGCCTTCTTTCCAGTAAGGCCCATGAGGAGATGGAGCCATGCGCCAGAGTGGTTTACCGGCATCATCAACGGTATTATTTCCCTTTGCCTTAGATTCGACCATTGAAGAAGTAAACGCTGTATACCAGAAAATCTGCTGTGCCACATTTCCCTGGGATAAAGCAGGAAGAGATTGGTAGAAATCGTAACTGGCTGCGCCCGGAGGTGCATATTTACGTAACCATTCGTCCCACTTACGGATCGCATAGACTGCAGCAGGTGCATTGGTAGCACCACCACGAGTAACTGAAGCTCCCACAGGATTACAGCTGCCCTGCTCCATACGAATACCCCATTCATCGACAGGCACACCATTTGGCAACCCTTTACTGCCGGCGCCCGCCATGGATAACCAGGCATCAGTCATACGCCAGCCCAGGTCAGGAGCACGTTTACCGTAGTCCATATGTCCATAGATTTTTGTACCATCAATTTCTTTCACATGAACACTGAAAAATTCTGCAATATCTTCATAAGCTGACCAGTTGACTGGTACACCTAACTTATAACCGTAAATACCTTTGAATTTTTTCTGTAAATCAGCACGGTCGAACCAGTCTTTACGAAACCAGTAGAGGTTGGCAAATTGCTGGTCAGGTAACTGATAAAGCTTTCCATCAGGGCCCGTGGTAAATGAAGCACCGATAAAATCATCAATATCAAGCATCGGATTGGTCACATCACTACCTTCACCAGCCATCCAGTCAGACAGGTTGACTGCCAGCTGAAGTCTTGAGTGTGTTCCAATCAAGTCAGAGTCATTGATATAAGCATCGTACAGATTTCGTTTGGTCTGCATCTGAGTCTGTACTGCCTGAACCACTTCACCTTCACCCAATAACTGGTGATTAACCTTAATACCGGTTATTTCTTCAAATGCTTTGGTCAGTGTTTTCGATTCATATTCATGCGTAGGAATTGTTTCCGACAGCACGTTAATTTCCATACCTTTAAAAGGTGCAGCAGCTTTAACAAACCACTCCATTTCTTTTTGCTGATCTGACTTTGATAAAGCCGAAGGTTGAAATTCGCTATTGATCCACTTATTTGCTGCAGACATATCAGCAAAGGCTATGGGTTGAAATGATAAACATGCGACGGCTATAACAAGTGGTAATCGTCGTTTCATCACGTATTCCTCCTGATTAATTATGGTTTGGGGTCGAAAATACTACTCCCTTTAAATTCACTTGCAATAGTTATTTTATTCATACGAACATATATTTGATCTATTTGAACATTAAGCGCAATATTGGAATATCTACTACCCAACATATGTGAATAGGTATAAATTTTGCTCATGTGGAAAATTACAAAACCTGTTTCAATAGATTTAGAGCCGTAATGAACATCACAGATTTCAAAGCCAAAGCTGAAGAGTTATTGCCGGAAGGGTCAAGCTACGATGCCTGTCTGGCTTGCGGGCTTTGCGCCTCCGGTTGCCCGGCATCGGGCTTTGACGGCATGGACCCTCGTCGCTTTATTCGCATGGCCATGCTCGGCATGAACGAAGAACTTAGCACCACGCCCTGGGTATGGACCTGCACCCAATGTCAGCGATGCGCCCATGTATGCCCGATGAATATCGATGTTTCTGTTCTGGTCGGCGTTGCCCGTAGCATCTGGCCCACCGAAAAAAAACCAAAAGGAATCGTACGTTCCTGTGAAGCCCAGATGCGCTTTGAAGGCACCAGTGCAATGGGACTGCAAACCGAAGACTTCGTAGAAATTATTGAGGAAACAGCCGAAGAAATCCGCGAGGAATCCCCACAGTTCAAAAACCTAAAAGCTCCTATGAACAAGAAGGGAGCACACTTCTTTGTTAATCAGAACTCTCGGGAACCCGCTGCCGAACCAGAAGAACTAGGTCCATTATGGAAAATCTTCGATTACGTAGGAGCCGACTGGACCTATGCATCTAAAGGCTGGGCAGCTGAAAATTTTTGCATGTTTACAGGCGATGATGAAGCCTGGAAGAAAATGGTAAAACAGCGTGTTGATGCGGTGAATGAACTCGGTTGTGATGTCTGGTTAAATACCGAGTGTGGCCATTCTTTTTACACGCTATGGAAAGGAGTCGAACGTTTTAACCTACAGGCCAATTTTGAACCTGATAGTCTGGTCACCTACTACGCTAAATGGATCAGAGAGGGCAAGCTGCCCGTCAACTCTGACTGGAACATCAACGGTATTAAATTTACTTTACAGGACCCTTGCCAGTTGATCCGAAAATCAATTGGTGATCCGGCAGCCGATGATCTGCGGTATGTCACTAAAATGCTGGTCGGTGAAGAAAACTTTATTGACATGCAGCCCTGTAGAAGTGCCAATTATTGCTGCGGCGGTGGCGGTGGCTTTTTACAGGCCGGCATGAATGAGCAACGCCGGAGGTATGGCAAACGAAAATTTGATCAGATACAAACCACCGAAGCAGATTATGTATTAACACCCTGCCATAACTGCCATTCTCAAATTGAAGATATTGGAGATCACTTTGGGGGAAGCTATCGGGTTGTGCATATGTGGACACTGATTTGTCTGTCTCTTGGGATTTTAGGTGAAAATGAACGAAAATATCTTGGGCCGGATCTGGCAACTATTGGCTTAGCTGGAGATAACAAATAATGTCAAAAAAAGCAGGCTATCGAGAACTTGAAACAGAAGTTTTAATTATTGGTGGCGGAGTCACGGGCACAGGTGTCATGCGAGACCTCGCTCTTCGCGGAATATCCTGCCTGTTGATTGACCGCAAAGATTTAAATGCAGGTGCATCTGGCGGCAATCATGGGCTTTTACACAGCGGTGGACGTTATGCCACATCAGATTATGAAACCGCCGCTGAATGCCGCATAGAAGGTGATATTCTCAAGAATATTGCAGCTGATGCAGTAGATCCCTGTGGTGGAATGTTTGTAGCCGTTGAAGGAGATAACCCTGAATTTGCCGCTGATTTTCCCCAGCACTGTGCACGAGCAGGTATTCCCTGTACCGAGTTAACAGCTACAGAAGCCAGGCAACTGGAACCCGCATTAAGCAATAGAGTTATTGCAGCCTATCGGGTTTCTGATGCAAGCATTGACCCCTTTAAACTTACCCTCGCAAATGTTGAGCATGCCAGGCTGTTAAACGATAGTAATTACTTACCCCACATGCAAGTCATTAGTTTTGAAAAAAATGACAGTAAAATTATTAGAGCTACCTGTCGAGATCACCGGGCCGAAATAGATGTAAAAATTAGAGCCAAGCAATTTGTCAATGCCACTGGGGCCTGGTCGAAAATGGTCGCAGAATTAGCAGGTTGCAATGATGTAAACCTGCTGTATTCAAAAGGCACCTTAATTATTAGTAATACTCGCATTGCCCACGGCGTTATTAATCGACTGCGACCTCCGGGTGATGGTGATATTCTGGTTCCAGGGGGAACCGTTTCTTTACTCGGTACCACTTCAGACAGCATCGATAATCTGGACAAAATTCTACCCACTGTTTCTGAAGTAGATCGAATACTTAAAGAAGGATCAGACCTAATCCCCAGCCTTGAAACAACCCGTTTCATTCGGACTTTTGCAGGAGTCAGACCATTACTGATGTCATCTGATGCAGCAGAAGATGGACGCAAGGCAAGCCGTGGTTTCACTCTGTATGATCATCAACAACAGGGGCTCTCAAATTTTGCCACTATCGCTGGAGGTAAACTGACCACCTACCGACTGATGGCAGAAAAAACAGGTGATCTGGTTGCCAGTCGGATGGGCAATAAAAACCCTTGCCGATCAGCTGAAATTGCATTACCCACAGATGAAGGAGTCCGCTGGACAGAACCCGGATATTCCGCCCGACACTGGTTTAAACATAGTGATGCCAGCGATTTGATTTTGTGTGAATGCGAAATGGTTCCGCAGTCAGCTATTGATGAAGTCATCAAACTAGCTCCCGGTGCTGAAGATGAAATGACCGTTCAGGCTATTGGTTTACGCAGTAGAGTCGGGAAAGGTACCTGTCAGGGTGCTTTTTGCAGTATGCGCGTAACATCACATCTTTACGATCAACATATTTACAATAACAGGAACGGCCTGCGACATATGCGTGACTTTGTCGGTGGACGCTACAAGGGTATTAAGCCCATTTTATGGGGCGAGCAAATGCCTCAATTTGAACTGGCAGAAACCATGCACT
>Ga0233440_1002951_pt1 | contig 13334 bp, 8 predicted proteins | sample SI_123_September_5_FD_182791 | JGI IMG/M metagenome (GOLD analysis project Ga0233440, IMG submission 182791) | Seawater microbial communities from Saanich Inlet, British Columbia, Canada - SI_123_September2016_120_MG | ecosystem: Environmental > Aquatic > Marine > Inlet | place: Canada: British... | reverse complement strand
GACTCCTAGTTGAACTAAGTGGTCTGCCTCTTGATGAAGTTGATGGTGTCTTTGAAGACTTCCCTGATAAGAACTTATATAACGTACTCATCAATGAATGTAATCATAAGTTAGATGAGTTGGTTAGCCATTTGGAATCAGAGCTTTCATCTGTGTGACTAGACCACCTCTACGATATGACTTCGTAAGCTCTCCTGTTTCAAGTAAGTGATGGAAGCGTTCTTTAGATATTGGAACACCCTTCTTCCCTGACCCAGCTACTGTGACTTTATAACCCTCTTTAGTTACACCATCTAATACAACCATACGCTTACCCTCGCCCTGGTCTAAGTAAAAACGTAACTTAGATTCCTCAGCTGTCTTGTTAGGATTAGTCCCTACAGTCTTAAGGTCTTTCTCAAAAGACTTAACTATAGCAGATGGCTCGCCAACCTTACTAATAACCTTCACATTATCAGGGTTAAGGCTGATAAGTCTTTCAGAACCATCTCTTACAGTATCAATACCATTCTCTAAAAGAAACTCCCTACCTAACTGAGGTGGGATTGTCCCGTTAGCTATCTTAGTATTTAGATAGGTATGATGAGGATGGCTACTATCACCATACTTCTTACCCACTGCTTTTTGTAGTTTATCTACTAGTTTAGGGTCTGGATTCATAACATCCCAAATATCCCCTTTGATAGTGGTTTCTAATTTGAAGATGTTATCACCAAACTCGCCCGAATCTAAGTGGAGGGAGGTATTTTTAATCTGAGGTGCTGAGTGAATGCCTCTAGGGAAACCTGAACCTCCGTGTACTGCATCCTTCCGTATCTCAAACTTACCACCTACTATCTCACTTGCAGGTGTTGCGTGATATGTCTCAACTACATCACCTTTCTTAAGGTCTTTAAAAGAATCTATCACCTTAGGTTTTATAGTCTTCTTAGCTAAACTTATAATATTTTCTATTTCTTTAGGTGGGGGTGTTGAGCTTACTTCAGGGAAGTTAAAAGATTCAGTATCTTTATCCCAGTAGATATGCCAATCTTTTTGTGGTGTTGTGCCTAACCACTCCCAATCATCTTCGGTAGCGGTGGCTATCATTTTCTGTAGTTCTAATCTTTTATTCTGTAGGTCTAATCTTTTATTTTTCATATCCTTTAATAATTGTGTTTCATTATCAGTAAAGGACATTCTGCCTGCAGTAAACTCTGTTTTATTTTTTAGTTCAAATCTTATGTTATCATCACCAACCCTATTTTTACTAATAGGGAAGCTATAAGATGCTGTACCTCTTTCGTTAAACAGTCGGTGAGGATACTTCTTAATATCGAGCCCTAGTTCAGTTTTCATATTACCTAGGTCTTTCCACCAAACATCTTCAAACCTCTCACCTTCTCTACCTACCATTCTAAATCTTACAGGTATTAGCTTAGTACCCTGGTCGTTTAAAGTATGTGCCCTATGTCTACCCTCGTGTCCAACAATACGAGCAGTACCTTTATTAGCATCATAAACAACATTAAGATAAGGCACTTCTACCTCGTCACCTTTCTCAAACTTCCTTCTATAATAACCATCAACTTTATTATTCTTTAATGCTAGAGGAGCAGATAGAGAAAGGAAATCTTTAGGAGATAAGTATAACATTTTCTCTTCAGACAATTCTTGAGAGTTGTATTTAGTATACTGAGCTAAACGTTCTTTATTAAAAGGTTTGTTAGCTAAGTCTATATCCTCTTTGGTTAACAAAGCTAGATTCTGGGGTTCCTTATCTAGCTTAACAATTAAAGCAGGGTCTTGTGTCTTCTTAGCAGGCATAGCTGCTTTAGGTTTCTTGTCGTGATACAGAGCAGAGTTTAACTCTATCTGGAACATAGCATCATCCTCTGCCTGCTCGTATGTGCTACCACCTTTCTTTTCTTTATGTTCTATGTTACCAGCGGTAGAACCTCTAACAGTAAACATACCATTTAGATGACCAAAGCCTAAGCGTTCAATCTCTCTCGGGGATGTCATCTTTAAACCTTCCCATACTCTAATGGAATCACTAGACATTAAACCATCTGAGTCAATGTAATCTACTTTATTCTCAAGAGCTTCTTCGATTGCACGTAGGTACATACGCTTACCTACTTTCTGATTAAGATATTTACCCTCAACCATAACATCATTAACAACCCAAGTATTCCACTCCCCTGTTTTATCTAACTCTATATAAGCACTAGGTAATCCGTTACTCGCTTTTTCTTTTGAACCTATTAATATACTCGTATCAAAATCTTCAACAACTATGTTTTTAAATAGTTTATCTGCCTGTTGAATTATTGCAGCCTCTCCGTAATGTGTTCGGTTATACACAGAAGCATTAGGGAACGAGTAAACCTCAAGACCATCCTCATTAGTAACAGTCTCTATTCTTTTACCAGACGTATTACCTTCTATTATTATTCTAACAGGAATAAGGTCTAACCCTAGATTCTCTAAGGCATTAACTCGATGTCTACCATCGTGCTTAATTACCTGTGAGCCACCCCCTGTACCTGCCTTGATTGTTAGTGTTGGTATATCCTCTAACTGAATATTCTCATCAATGGCTTTGTTAATTCTGTCTAATTTCTTAGTCTCAACACCTGAAGTATGTGTCTTAGCTAACGTTAAGAAGTTACCAGGTAACATATACACAACCTTAGTATTTTTGTCTGTGCCCTGCAGTGCTTTGTTAAGAACATCAGGGTTAAAGAATTTATTAACCTCATTAATCTTAGTAGTGGTTGCATTACCTAAGTATTGATACCGCTCAGTGTTGCGTACATCTAAATGTGGAGTATCAGAGTTAGATTTATACTTATAAGTAGATACAGGAGGCAGTACCTCACCCTCTAACACATCGTCCATTTGATTATTGAGTGTTCCTGTCTTCTTTAATAAAGGTTTAAGAAAAGCTAAGGGTAGTAGATTACCTGTAGCCTCTAGTGACTTAGCCTCGATAGGGTTATTCTTTTTAAAATCATCCCTATACCACGTAAACAAATCACCTGCCTTTTTTAAACCTTTCTTTACTATAGTAGTATCAAGAAGTTTCTTACCATCATCACTTAGTTTATTAGCAAGACTTTCATAAACATCTGGAAAAGAATAACGTGCATTAACTCTAGCTGTATCTATTACAGCCTCACCTGCTTCACCCATTGTATCCCACACACCACCAGCAATATCTCCTGCAATATGTCCAGCAAATAGTAAAGCGTTAATCTCATTGTTTCTAGCTCTCTTAAACGTATCTTGCATCATCAAGGCACGCTTACCCCAGGCATCTCCGATGTCAGAGGGTGTTGTTAGTACAGTGTCTATGTTATCTTCCATATCATCGACTAAAGGCTTACGTCTATAATACTTCTTAAAGTTCTCAGTCTTATAGTTCTTAGAGAAGTTTACTGCCTCATCTATAGTATCAAACTTAATAGTATTACCTGAAGACTTAGCATCATCTAAAGCCTTAAAACGCTCATCATTGGTATATGTTTTATAACCCTTGTCTTGGTATACCTTTGTAGGAAAGACGTAAGCAGAGCCATCCTCGTCAACCTCAACTGATAATAGATGTGTAGATATACTACCATCTTTATTGTCTTCTGGGTATGGGTAGTCCTGTGGATTAATGATTCTGTCTACAAAAGGTACGGTCTCATTATCAACTAAGATTTGAGACTCTTTAGATATTAAGCTATTTGAAGTGTTATCAAGGGATACTTCACCCCCTTTATTAAAACCCAGGCGTTCTGCTTGAGCGACTATACCACCCCGTCTAAAACCTCTACGTTTCTTATCTGCCTTTTCAGCATATTCTTCCTTACCACCTAAGAAGTGTTCATACATTGGCTTACCTACTACAGGTATACCTTTAACCCATTTGTTAGATGCTTCTGTCTCACTATCAAAGTCTAGAGCATCCTGAGCTGCCGATAACATATCACCCCAGATATTAAGAGGTGGTTTAGCTAAATCCCAAGTAACATCTAAAGGCTTATCCCCTAACTTCTCACCTGAATACTTACTCAATCCAGCTAAACGCCATATAGAGTTAAGTGCTGAATCTTCTATATCATAATCTCTACCTAACATCCAAGACTTAATACTGTCTGATGTCATATTACCAGCAGTAAAGATAGTAGCATATTTTATAAGGTTCTTTACACCTTCAGCCCTTGTTTCTTTATTGGCTAGTAATTTAAAGGCATCTCTTCGCATAATATCAAACTGTTTGATAGTAAATGTTTTTAACATATACAAAGCTCTACCATCAGGACTTGATAAGTATTTAGCAGGCATCTCGGATAATGAGATAGGTTGCATATCTGATAAATCGTGCCACAATAACAAACGTACTTGTTCATTATCTGAATTACCTGCGCGTAAGTTCTCAGCAAGTTCATTGATGTCATCACCAAAAGCTTTACGCCATTTCTTCCTAAAGGCTTTCATACCTACAGGAGTAGATACTTCTTTAGTATATTTTAAGAAAGAACTATTAAGTAATACTTCCTTACCTAATCTATCAACCCTACTAAAACCACCCCACTTAAAAGTCTTACGCATAAAGCCAGCGGTTGCAGTCTTAGATGCAAACTCCTCAGCAATGTCAGTAAATCCATAATCCTCTAATTTAATTTTCTTCTTAGACAGTAAGGCTTGTACAGTAGGTTTGATACCATTCTTATAAGATGATAGAAATATATCACCTAACTGTGTGACAGCTGATATAGGATTACCTAACGTCTGTGCATACAGCATACTCTTAGATGCTTGAATCCACTTAGCAGGTCCTTGCTCACCAGGACCAAAACGTAATTGTAGTAATCTACCTAACTCAGTAGTATCACCTATCTGTACATTACCTAATCGTTTCTCTTCTACTAATAGTCGACCAATAGACTCATCAATGTCGGTACTGTCTAAGCCACCCTTCTCCCAAGCATTACCAAAGAACTTCTTCTTCTCGGTTTCTGATACTACACGTCTAATGTAGGTATGAAGAGCTTGCTCAGGATTTTCATAGAACTTTAGAAGTTCTGGTGTGACTGTTTCAATCTTACGCTCTTTATTAAAAGCTGTAAATTTATTACCAACAAAGTAACGCTTACCAACAAGGTATTGATTTATTACATCCGCTTGCTCCGCCTTACTAAGCTGTGCTCCCTTAGCAATAGCCGCAGCGTCAATCATCTCTAAGATTTCATCTCTCTTATCTTTACCAAAGTGTTTTTGAATACCGTCTATATCTTTAACAACACGAGGGAAGTAGTTCTCTTTATAACCTAAAGTTAGACCTGCATCAGTAGCTTCTGTATGTAGTTTATTGAGTGTCTTTTGTGTCGCTCTGAAGGCAGCTAATAGCTCCGTATTGCCCTGTTTCTTAAGTAAGGCTTCTACCTGCTTAACCTTACCATTATATAGGCTTAGAATCAAAGCGTTCTTCGCTGGTCCTTTAACTTTAGATAACCCATCCAAGAAGGGTGCAACTTCTGTATAGTTAGTATGTAGTCTAGCGTGTTGATTGTACTCTAATTTACGTAATCTATGCCATATAGGAACATTCATATTCTTAATACGTGTACTAAGTACTCCTAAATATTCATCAATAGCACCACCCTTCTTAGTAGCTATTCCTGCAGTATGCTCTATAGTTTCAAAGTATAGTGTAGCCTCTTTCTGTGTAGGTATGTGAATCTTACGCTCGGCTAACTTAGCAGCCCGTGTAAGCTCATCATTAGTAATACCTAACATCTGGTTAAGTTTCTTAAAAATTACTGTGGGATTAGTTTCACCTTTATGGACTGCTTCATATACTAAGGAGTCGTATGTATTAAGTAACTCATTAGCTGCTTTAGTTTGTTTCTTTATTTGCTGTCCAGCCATAGCTGTCTTATAACGAGTAGCAAACTGTCTACCACCCCATATCATTAGAGGGCTTAAGAGAGCACCGCCACCAGTGTACTGTCCTGTTGTAGTCCAATCAACCTCACCTTCTTCAGCTAAACCTTCCGTAACGCCATATGAAAATCCCAATAACGCACCAATCCCTGCAGCAGCTTTGTATGTTTGACCAATAGGTACTGCAACTGTAGGTGTAGCTAACATACCTAAGAAAGAGCCTGTGGCTTCTGACCAACTCTTATCATACTTACTGTCTTGTTGTTCTTCTTTCTTAGAGAGCACAGGGTATTCTCTACTAAGATAGTCTTGTCTATACTGTTGTATCCTATCCCTACGAGCATCTTCAGATAACGATGTAAAGTCCTCACCATATAGTTCCTCTACAGATTTAAAGAAGCTACTATCTTCAGTATCTGGTCTCGTATGTGAAGATGTCCAACCAGGCATAGGATATTTAGCTTCTAAGTAGATAGAAAGATTCTCTACATCTGTAGGCATTTTTTGAAAACCATAAGCAAACTCAGTACCCATAGAGACCTCATCATCTTTAAATAATGGGTCGGTAGTTTCGTCTATATGTGCAGTAGTTTGTGTCTTATCTACACCACCATATTGTTCTAAGTCTTCTTGAGATAATAAAACATTAGTGGGGGTTTCAGATAGTTTATCTTTCTCATCCTCATATGCCTGCAATGCAACAGGGTCTTTAGTATGAACTTGACCCTCAGTATCTTCCCACGTACCATCAAAAGATTCTGTCTGCTCTGGTTGAAAATTGCTATCTTGTAGTAAGTCCTCTTGGGATAGTAATACTGTCATAATTATTTAGTTTTTTGTTTTTTAAGAATAGAACGAACAACTATATCATATGTTAGATTTGGATTATTTACCTCTAGTGCTTTATAGGTATCGTAAACATCCTCCCACTGTAGCGTAGGAGATTGATATGAGAACTCATCTGTGAATACATCAGTAAGTAATGTGTCTCCTTCGTGTGTGATACCTGATTTAGCAATAGCGGTGGCTAAATCATAAGCTTCTGTCTGACTCATACGTGTTTGATTAATGATTACATTTACATTACCAGCCACATCTGTTTCAATAGTATTCTTATTAGCATCAGAAAGTTCATCCATAAAGGATACTTGCTTACCTTTAACTGGGTAAGTAGCATCAAGAAGAATATTACCAGCCAGACCTACATCAGTAGTAGTTACTTTAGAAGGTACTGTTCTTTCTACTGCACGGGCTTCTTCAGCTTTCTTCTTAGCTAAAGCAGCTTCTTGTTTTTTAGCTAAGTCTGAAGCTTCTTTAGCCTTCTTTCTTGCCTCTAATGTTTCATAAGATTCACCACCCTCTGGTGTTGGTGTTGTGTTATTGTTAAATAACTCATTACTATAAGAAGATATAGTTTCTTTTTGTATATTCCAAGGCATTCCTTCTGGAGTTACTTTAACAGTACCACTGGCTACATCATAAGCTAATCTTTTTAATGCGTCTGGAGATGCATTTACGTACTCAGGAAATAATTCAGAATTGGAATACTGTTTAAAATGATAAGCAGCTTTCTTCTCTATATCTAATCTATCATCATCTGCAGTTACCCACTTATTCATAGAAGCAATCTGCTCCTCTGTTAATGATTTAGCCTCACCTCTACGATAAGTGCTAGCTTTACCTAACTCTTTTTCTGTAAGCTCTGCCTCTTTCTGAGTTGTCTTATCCTTTAATTTTAAATCTTCAAACAACATACCTAACGTACTGCCCTGTTGTCCCTTCATAGCCTTAGTAATAGCTTCCTCATCTGAGTATTGAAGAGTAGGCTCTTCACCTACTACAGGCATATCTGACCACTTCCAACCATCTCCAGCAGCTACTTTAGCCTCTAACATCTTCTTAATATTATTTATATCGTAGCCTTTAGCAATAGCCTGTCCTTCTATAGAATCAATACCACCTGCAGAAGTAATAGCATCAATCTTTGTGATATCAGCATCACGTTTCTTCTTAGCGTCAGTCCAACGAGTCTTTAATAACTCATCCTGTCTCTTAGCTTTAATCTCTGCAAGGCGGTCTATACGCTTAGCTTCTTCAGTATCATATTCTCTAGCTCTTTCACCAACACCAGTAGCAAAATCTAGTAACCCTTGTCCAAAACTATATCCCATTATGCGTCCTCCTTACCTGATTCAAACTTACTAGCTTTAGCTAACAATGAAGGAGACATCTTACTCTCAATCTCTTGAGGTGTCATCTTTCTAATATCTTCTTTAGCTGTCTGTCTAATCCCCTCTTCTTGTTCATCCCAATCATCACCATCACTGTCTAACTGAAAGTCAATTTCTACTTCGTTAGCTAACCACATAAGTAAGTAGATGGTAGGCTCAATAAGGATTAACATTAAGTCAGGACTCCACTTACCTTCTTGAAAACCTTTAGTAAGATATACTTGTGCTAACATATCAAGAGGAGTACCTTGTCGGATAGTGTCTAAGACCTGTTCGTATATACTATCAGTTGTTAGGTGGTCAAAGATAAATGCCATAGCCTTATCTTCATTAGTGAACGTTGGAGGGTTCTCATATGCTCTCCTATTCTCAGGGTCAGCTGTTAATGACTCACCTGGTATCGGAGCATCAAAAGGGTCTACGCCTAATTGTTCGTGACCTTCTGCTAGTTGTTGTTGTACTTCTAAATTCTCTGGCATAATATTATCCTAATAAACTTTCAAATTGTCTACCTTGCTGTTCAGCATATTGTTCAGGACTTAACGCACCACCATAATAGGCTGCAAAACCTAAACCTTTACCGAATTCACCTCCTGTAGCTTGTAATCCACCTTTAGCATCATATTGGTCACCAACATCTGCTGCAGAGAAAGGTAATCCCGCACTATCTGAGTCTGAAGAACTTCCAAACAAACTTTTAGCTATCTTTGTAGGGTCAAACTTATTCTTAGGTGTTCTAGGTGTTTTAGCACCTGCCTTATGATATGTTTCTTCACCTGTAACTGTATCAATTTCAGTATAAGCTAACGGACCTCTATAATCTACATCCTGCATACTTGCTTTGATAGGTTTACCTGTGATTTTATCATACATACTCTGTGCATCTAATGCTCTATTACTAATCGCTGATTGATATTCACCTGCTGTAGGAAGAATAGGAGAGTCAATAGTGTATGGGTCATACGTATAGCCACCCTGCTCCGCTAACAACTGCTCATTTGAGACATATCCTTTGTAAGCCTCTAACTTACTAAGCTGAGAACCTGGCGCAGTAGAAGTGTTATAACCGTGTACTACTTCCTGATTCTCAAACACCTGATTCATTTGCTTAGGTGTTAGGTCTCTGAAAGTCTCTCTATTATCAGCGATAAACTTCTGCGCTTTAGGTTCTAGACTTTCAACATAGTGCTTATTAGCTCCGTGCATTACTGAAGTACCATCCATACGTGCAAACTCACCCGCCTTCTGGTCATAAACACTAACCATCTCACCTGTAGTCATATCCTGACGTAGGTAGTTTAGGTTACCTATATCACCTGTAGAGACAGCATCGCTTGCGCTCTTAAACATATTAGATACACCCTCCGTAGTAGAATTACCTACTGCCTTAAAGCCTGCACTTATTTTATCAGTAATGGAAGCATTCTCACCTAAAGTAGCAACACCTTTATTATAAGCACTCATACCTGCATTAGCAGCATAACCTAAACCACCACCTGCAGCACCAATCAAAGCACCTTTAAGTTTACCACCACTAGTAATAAAACCAGTGATAGCGCCCTTACCCATAGCGCCCCAGATACCTGCGTTAGCCCATAAACCTTGGAAGCCAGGAATAAATCCAATAGCAATTGATGCTAACGGACCCATCTTTTTAACTACCTTTCCAATGCCTTTGGCTACTTTCTTTACGCCTTTCCACATCTTCTTAGCTACTTTACCAATACCTTTAACTACTTTCTTTACTACTTTAGTTATAGGTTTTATAATCTTCTTTACTACCTTTTTAATTTTTTTTACTACACCACCCATAATTATGTCCTCTTTCTGAATAAAGAACCCACTTCAGTGAATCCTAATTTACTATATAATTTCTTTGTTCTTTCTGTCGCTATCTCTGATATTGTACCGATGACAGTTTCCAAACAACCTTTACTCTCTGCCCATTCTTGAAACGCTTTAAGTATTTTCTTACCTACTAACTTACCCCTATACTCAGGTATAACATAAACCATCTCATCAGCAGCGTAATAAGCATCCTCATTAAAAGAATAGTTAGTGATAAAACCTATCATATAACCTACTATCTTCTCATCATCTAGTGCTACTATGCCTATGTAAGTATCTTCATTCGTTAATACTGTATATATTAAACGTTGAATTGATGTCTCACTAACAGGGACTATCTTACCAAACCTACTTTCTAAATGATTGATAACACCTAATCGAGTAAGCTCTTCTACATCTTGAGCTTCAAACTGTCGTAGGTATGTAGGCATTATTTAAATTCTTTCCAAATGTCTAACGCTAACTTACCTGCGTTTACTAATGACGTACCTTTCGTAGCATCTGTTGCAGCCTCATTACCCATCGCTGAGATAGCTAACCTAGTCTGTGCATCAGCATCATTCATAGATGATTGGAATGTCCAGTTAGCACTATCTCTCATCTCTTGCCACATATATGCTTGTGACTGAGCTGATAGATTAAACTTATTAATAGCGTTAGCTTGGTTCATAGCGTTATCTCCTGCTGTATTAGCAGTGTTGAGTTGTCTACGCCACGTAGCATTAGATTGATTAATAGCATTAATGTTCTGTACGTTGAACTGGTCTCTATTAAAACCTAACTGAGAATTAAACTGGTCAATCTGGGTTCTTAATTGAGAATCTAATTGTTGTGCTTGCATACTATTACCAGCATCTAATGCAGCTCTTTGTTGTGATAATTGTGAATTATACTGACTAATAGCATCTGACCTAGTAGCATTATTAGTATCTACCTGTGTCTTTAAGTTAGCCATAAAGGTATCTACTTGCTGTTGATTAGTAGCATTAAATTGACGTGAAGCATTAGTAGCTGCTTGGTCAGATAACATATTTTGTTGACGCATCTGAGCGTTGATTGTAGAAGCTTGTTGTGTATTAGATAGGTTAGACATATCCATCTGTAAATAAGACTGAGCATTCGCCACCTGAGCTTGCTGAGCATTGGTTAAGTTAGCCATATCCATATTAACTAACGATAAAGCATTCTGCATAGTAGCTTGTTGCTTATTATTTAAGTTAGATAATGTAATAGATTCAGCTAATTTACTATTAGCTAATGAAGTTTGTTGAGCGTTATTAAGATTCAATACATCCATATTGAAGAGCTTATCACCATTAGCAAAAGCTGCTTGATTCTGGGCTGACATATTAGCCATTCCCATCTGTTGTTTTAACTCAGCACCTCTAATATTAGTTTGTTGTAGATTAGCTAAGTTCTGCATACGTACTTGATTCTGTATATTCGCAGATTGTACTGCAGCTTGTTGCTCATTTTGAAGATTCATTATCTTCATTTGTTGTTGATTCGCTCCTGTCTGCATTGAAGCTTGTTGTGCATTAGCCACATTAGTAAGCTGTCTCTGCAACTTCATCTGAGCATTCTGTGCATTAGTTTGTTGCTCATTAGATAAGTTAGCCATAGCAGTCTGTTGAACTGTCTGTGCATTTAACTGAGCAATAGGGAGTGCTGATTGAATAATGGTGTTGAATAGAGCGTCTCTACCTACAGTAGATTTACCCATACCTCTAGAAGCTAATGCAGCTTCTACAGCAGATACTGCAGGTTTAGCCCAGTTAGGTATCTTACCTGTGTCCATACCTTTAAGTAACGAGTCCATCTGATTAGATACTAACGCATCAGTAGGTACAGAAGCAACAGCAGCCCTCATCTCTTCAGGAGCAGACATAAGCTGAGCAGTAATCTTAGCAGGGTCAGTACCAATAGCAGCAGAGATATCTGGTGGTAATGTAGCCATAGCTGCTTTAACAGTAGCAGCATTTCCTGTTACTGCTTTAATAATAGCATCTTTACCAACATCACCAGACTGTGCTTTAGCATAACCAGTTCTAATAGCTTCAGTCTCACCAGCAGCAAGAGCAGATACCTTACCCGTCTGAGCTGCTACAGTATCAGTTAAACCAGTGGCTTTAGCTGCTGTCATAGTAGGAGCAGTACCCGCAGTATCTGCTGTAAAGGTAGAGGCTTTAATAGCTGTTGGGGCTTTAATCCCAGTAGTCTTAGCTTCTTTAGCAGCTCCTAATGTAGGTTTAGAAACACCTCTAGAAGCAACAGTAGTAGGTGCTCCCATTTCTTTAGCTGTGATAATCTCTCCAGTGCCTACCGTACCTTTAAGGTATTTTTGTGTTGCTCCTTCAGGTAGTGAAGGCTTTTTTATATTTCCTGCGACTGTATCATAAACGGCTTTAGGTTTAGTTGCTCCTTTAGAATCATAATATCCTGGTTTAGATGTCTCTGGTATTCCTGTAGCCATATGTTATTCCTTTTGTTTATTGTTTCTACTATTATTAAACATAGATAAGAAAGCTGTCTTAGCTGTTCTTAGTTGTTGTGACTTAAATGTTAATTTAGTTAATTGTTTTTCTATATCTAATAAGTGGTCTAGATATAGTTTAGATTCATCTGATAAAGTATTAATATCAATTACTTCATCATCAATAGTTAATGTATTAGTGTTAGTTTCTTTAGCCATTATCTTTTGCCTCTATGTTAAAAGCTTTAAAGTATAGCATACTTTTGTTAGTTTGTCAAGTGTTTTTCTTTATATTTATTCTTAGCTTTAGCATATCCACTTCTTCTAGCCAACCAAGGACCTATTAAGTTTGTTATCACTAGGAAGGCTACAAATGCCCATACGATGTCTTTACCCCACGAGGTAGCAACGTATGCCACTGCTTGTTCTTTCGTCTCTATATCGGCAACCTCGGGACTGTCAGGTACTATCTCATCGTATGCCATAGATGTGGCTAAAGTAGCTACACCAGCAATAGGATTAATAGCATAAGCGACACCAGCAGAAACCCCTGACTTACCTAGGTTTCTTAGCTCTAATGAACTACAGCTACTAAGTGACAGTGCTATGAATAGTACTCCTAATCGTATCATCTATACCTCCTAATCGTATCATATTAGTAACCAGTTAATTGGAAGAGTCCAAGGGTCGAATAGGAAGAATCGTGCCGTATTATTAGCAAGTTCAACCCATATCATTACTTTCTTTCTTTTCTAATAATGCCGTAGATATCACTTAACATCTTTTTAATCTCAGCCATATCAGTCTTGTAATCTTCCTTTAAGATGTAGTTAAGTGGCATATTAGTCTGACAGTTAGTAATG
>Ga0233440_1002946_pt1 | contig 13356 bp, 14 predicted proteins | sample SI_123_September_5_FD_182791 | JGI IMG/M metagenome (GOLD analysis project Ga0233440, IMG submission 182791) | Seawater microbial communities from Saanich Inlet, British Columbia, Canada - SI_123_September2016_120_MG | ecosystem: Environmental > Aquatic > Marine > Inlet | place: Canada: British... | reverse complement strand
TAAATCTTTAGCCACGCCCTGTTTATATAGAATACATTATTGTGTAGTATTTTTTTTATAGACACTTAATTAAACTTAAAAAACGAAATAAAATGAAAGGAATTATTCTAGCAGGCGGATCAGGTACGCGCCTTTACCCTTTAACTAAAGGTGTATCAAAACAGCTCATGCCAATTTACGACAAGCCGATGATTTATTATCCATTGTCAGTATTAATGTTAGCCGGCATTCAAGAAGTTTTAATTATCTCAACCCCTGAAGATTTGCCAAGATTTGAGCTGCTGCTTGGCAATGGCTCTGATATTGGCATGAAGTTTGAATATATAGTGCAGCCTTCCCCTGATGGATTGGCTCAAGCATTCATACTGGGCAAAGATTTTATTAGTGATGATGATGCTTGTTTAATTTTAGGGGACAATATTTATTATGGCCATGGTATGACCGATATGCTGGCTAATGCCGTGTCAAATGCTAAAGATAAAAAAATGGCAACTGTATTTGGTTATTACGTTAATGATCCTGAACGTTATGGAGTGGTGGATTTTGACCAAACTGGCAAGGCACTTAGCATTGAAGAAAAACCCATTAAACCAAAAAGTAATTACGCAGTAACGGGGTTATATTTTTATCCTAATAACGTTGTTAAGAAGGCCGCTGAAGTTGTACCATCTGACAGAGGTGAGCTAGAAATTACGACAGTTAATCAAATGTATTTGAGTGAAGAGCGTCTAACCGTTGAGCTTATGGGTAGGGGGTATGCCTGGCTTGATACTGGTACACACGAGAGTCTCTTAGAAGCATCTACCTTTATTGAAACTATTGAAAAACGTCAGGGTCTGAAAGTGGCCTGTATTGAAGAGATTGCCTTTGAAAAGGGTTATATTACTAAAAAACAGCTTATAGAGTTGGCACAACCCTTGGCTAAGAATCAATACGGGCAATACCTGCTCAGACGTGCAGAGGAAGTAAGTTGAAGTTTACCTCTCAGTCAATCCCTGATGTAATACTCATTGAGCCAGCTGTTCATAGTGACAACAGAGGGTATTTTGTAGAAACATTTAGACAAGATTTGTTTGAAGAGGCGATCGGGTACAAAGTTAACTTTGCACAAGATAATGAGTCAAAATCTACCAAGGGTGTTTTACGAGGGCTACACTACCAATTGCCGCCCTACACTCAGGCAAAGCTAGTTAGGGTTATTGAGGGCAGTGTTTTAGATGTGGCAGTGGATATTAGGAGGTCTAGTCCTACATTTGGTAAGCATGTATCCGTGGAACTAACAGGTGAAAATAAACATCAGTTATTTATTCCTCACGGATTTGCTCACGGTTTTGTAGTCTTGAGTGATAGCGCTACTTTTACTTATAAAGTTGATAATTATTATGCACCAGGCCATGATCGGGGTATTGCTTTTGATGATGTTAAATTAGCCATTAATTGGCAATTGGCTTTAGAAGAATTACAACTCTCGGATAAAGATAAAACAAATCCTGATTTTTCTGACACACTTGATTTGTTTGAATAGATAGACATGAAAATACTAGTTACCGGGGCGAATGGCCAATTAGGAAAATCTATTCAGAAGGCTGTTGCCAATGATGAGCTCAGCAATGAGTTTGTTTTTGTTGGTAGAAGTGAATTAGATCTTAGCCAAAATGATAATTTTGAAAAATATTTTAAAAAAAATAGTTTTGATGTTGTGGTTAATTGTGCAGCGTATACAGCGGTTGATAAAGCCGAATCTGAAATAGAGCTTGCCAACCAAATTAACCATTTAGCAGTCAGAAAACTGGCTGAAATCGCTCAGAAAAAAAATATCAAACTAATTTACATTTCTACTGATTATGTTTTTGATGGAGAGGTTTCCCATTCGTACACAGAAACCGATACAACCAACCCTATAAATATCTATGGGCAAACTAAATTGGCTGGGGAGAAAGCCATACAAGCAATTATGCCAACTAATGCTACCATCATTAGAACCAGTTGGGTATATTCAGAATACGGCAATAATTTCGTTAGCACAATGTTAAAGCTCAGCAAGGAGCGAGATGAGTTAAGCGTGGTGAATGATCAAATAGGTTCGCCTACTTATGCAACTGATTTGGCCAATGTAATATTAAAAATAATCACTAACAAAGACTATCAAAATAAAGATCGAACGACAGAAATTTATCATTACTCAAATAAAGGCAAGATAAGTTGGCACGAGTTTGCAACAGAAATTTTTGAATTGGCAGATATTCATTGTGCTGTTCAACCCATAACAACAAAGCAATACCCGACACCCGCTAAAAGACCAAAAAATACCTTAATGAATAAAGCTAAAATAGCTGAAACATTTGGCGTGGATATTCCTAATTGGGAAGAGTCGCTTAACACTTGTATTGCAATATTAAAGGAACAACAATGACTTCAAAGAAATTACTCATCACCGGTGGTGCAGGCTTTATCGGCTCTGCGGTTATTCGTCATATTATTAACAACACTGACCATAGTGTTGTTAACGTTGACAAGCTTACTTATGCTGGTAATTTAGAATCTTTAGCCTTGGTTGAGAGTGACGCAAGATACGCATTTGAACAAGTCGATATTTGCGATGCTAGTGAGGTTAAGCGTGTATTTAATCAGCATCAGCCTGACATTGTGATGCATTTAGCAGCCGAATCACATGTAGATAGGTCAATTGATGGCCCTGGTGAATTTATCCAAACTAATATTGTTGGCACTTACGTACTACTTGAGGAGGCTAGAAATTATTGGTCTAATCTAGAAGGTGACAAAAAAGATAATTTTAAATTCCACCATGTATCTACTGATGAAGTCTATGGTGATCTTGAAGGTACAGATGATCTCTTTACTGAAGATACGCCTTATGCGCCAAGCTCGCCTTACTCCGCTGCCAAAGCTAGCTCTGATCATCTAGTGCGTGCATGGCAGCGTACTTTTAAATTTCCAACACTAATTACCAATTGTTCTAATAATTATGGGCCTTACCAATTCCCTGAAAAACTTATTCCACTTATTATTCTTAATGCATTAGAGGGTAAAGAGTTGCCAATCTATGGCAATGGCAAGCAAATAAGAGATTGGCTATATGTTGATGACCATGCAAGAGCATTATTGCATGTAGCATTAACCGGCAAGATAAGTGAAACCTATAATATTGGTGGACACAATGAATTACAAAATATTGATGTTGTTAAAACAGTTTGTAGCATCTTAGACGAATTAGTGCCAAGCAAGCTTGATGGTATTGATAAGTATGAGCAATTAATCGCCTATGTGGGCGACAGAGCTGGGCACGATGTAAGGTATGCCATTGATGCTACTAAGATTGCCGATGAGCTAAATTGGACACCAGATGAAACTTTTGCAACAGGTATTCGTAAAACTGTACAGTGGTATTTAGAAAATACTGTTTGGTGTGATCGAGTTAAAGATGGAAGTTATCAAGGTGAGCGTTTAGGGGTTATATCAAATGGATAAAGTAAACATTATTTGCATGAAGTGGGGCGATAAATTTCCCGCTGAGTACGTTAATCGACTCTATGGAATGGTTAGTAGAAACTTATCCCTGCCTTTCAGATTCGTCTGTTTTACTGAAAATAGTGATGGCATTAGAGATGAAGTTGAGATACAAAATTTACCAGAATTAGACTTACCCCCCGGGGCCCCGGAAAGAGGCTGGAGGAAGCTAACAGTATTTAAAAAAGACTTTGGCGGCTTAAAGGGAAAAACTTTATTTTTAGACTTGGATATAGTGGTTGTAGGAAGTTTGGATAAATTTTTCACCCATCCTGGTGAATTCTTGATTGCGCATGATAAAAAGAATCCAAACAAAGTGGAGGGAAACTCCTCAGTATTTAGATTTGAGATTGGCAAATATCCACAAATCTTGGAGTATTTTGAAAAAAACTCAGCACTTGTGAAAAGTGAAGTACGCCATGAACAAGCTTACCTATCAAGAGAAATACACAAACTAGGCAAACTTGAATATTGGCCAGATGAGTGGGTGCCTAGCTTTAAATATCGCTGTTGCCCATCGTGGATAAAATCATGGTTTGAGGCGCCATCAATACCTGAAGGCGCTAAAGTAATATTATTCCACGGCCTGCCCAATCCACCTGAGGCAATTACCGGCCATAGTGGAAAATGGTATAGACACATTCAGCCATCGCCTTGGATTAAGGAGTATTGGGTTGAGTAATATGGATCTTTCTATTGTTATTGTTAACTACAAAAGCTGGAAGGTATTAACAGAATGTTTAGACTCTTTTGATCAATACACACCCAAACTCAACTATGAAATTATTGTAGTTGATAACGACTCTCAAGATGGACGGCTAGAGCCATTCTCCCAAAAATATCCACAGATTTCTTTTATCAAAAATACGGGCAATAATGGTTTTGCACAGGGCTGTAACTTAGGATCAGACAATGCACAGGGGCAATATTTGTTGTTTTTAAACCCTGATACTGTATTAACCAATAGTACAGCCATTGATGAACTATTTAATTTTGCTCAACACAATCCAGATGTTGGCATTACATCATGCAGAAGAATTAACCCAAAAGGCAGGCCGGAGCGAGAAATGGCATTTGCCAACCCATGGTTAATTATTAGCTGGATTCGCGCCATATACAAACTGACTAATAAAGCAAAAATTCAAAAAAAATTTCCAGAAAATGAAATGATTTGGCATCCCGATTGGATTGCTGGATCTGTCGTACTTATTGAGAAGAAATTATTTAACAAGATAGGTAAATGGGATCAAGATAGTTTCTGGATGTATTATGAAGATGTTGACCTATGTAGAAAGGTAAAGCGCCAAGATAAAGAGATTGCACTATTACGCAATGTAGAGCTAAAACACGCACATGGTGGATCTTCTAGAAGAAACCCAAAAACCACTGCCATTACCAAATCAGAAGTTGTCACTTCAAGCCATGTTTATATTCAGTTGCACACACAAGGGTTAAACAGAGTTTTATTACACTTTGTAATCTTTATAGATACGCTCTTGTCTCAGCTTATAAAAATATTATTTACTTTACCAGTGTTTTGGAAAACAGCATTTAAAGCAAATCTCTTAGTATTTATTACTACATTGAAGTACTATGCAAGCACGTTAGTATGCAGTACATGGAAGAGCAAAAGGTTGAATGGATAATGATAGACAAAGCTTTAGAAATTAATAATACAAAACCAAAATACAAATACTCAGTGTGCACGCTAGTCACTAAAGCATCTGAATACGAAGGGATGGTAAACTCTTTTACAAATAAAGGGTTTAACGATCAAAATACTGAATTTTTGTATATTAGCAATATCGACAACAATCAATATGATGGATATACCGGATTAAACCATATGTTGAATAATGCCATTGGAGAATATGTTGTTTTGTGCCATCAAGACATATTGTTAAATTTTGACGATGAATCTGTTTTAGAAAATTGCATTTATGAGCTCAATGATAAAGATAAAAATTGGGCTTTAGCAGGTAATGCCGGTGGAGACTCACTTACTCGATATAGGCGAATTACTGACCCTCATGGCACTTCAAGTATTGGTAATTTTCCTCAAAAGGTTAAAAGCCTTGATGAGAATTTTATTATTTCAAATTCTAAAAATAGAGTAGCTTTATCTGGAAATCTAAACGGGTTTCATATGTATGGAACTGATTTATGCTTAATGGCTGATATACTAGGATATAGCTCTTATGTAATCAATTTTCATTTACAACACAATAGTGCTGGCAATAAAGACGAAGCCTTCTACCTATCAGAAAAAGAACTAATTAAAAAATATCAGAACGCTTTTAAACTAAGGCTAATAAAGTCATCTTGTACAAAATTATTTATTTCTCACTCTAAAATTTTCTCTCAAATATTTAATAAAAAAATTATCAAAGATCTTGTATTTTTATTTGCAAAAGGCAAGTAGCTAAATGATTAGAAGAGATTAGGTAAAAAGTAATGAAAAAAACTCTCAATTGTAATTCTTAACTATAACTCACTTGGCATGATAAAAGATTGTCTTGAATCTTTTAAAAAATATCAGCCAGATATTGACTATGAAATTATTATTGCCAATAATGATAATGATAAGAAAAATTTTAAGAAATTTTCAAAAAATTATTCAAAAATAAAATTTATTCAAAATACTGGCAATTGGGGTTTTTCCAGTGGATGTAACCTTGGGGCGAGTATTGCCGAAGGTAAGTATTTATTATTTTTAAATCCAGATACCGAGCTTAATAAAACGCGTGCAATTGACAAGATGATTTCTGTCTTGGAACAAGATAATAGTGTTGGAGCTTGCGGATGTAGAACTATCACCTCAAAAGGTATTGGCAATGAAGTATCTTGGATCAGTCCTTGGTTATTGATTCGCTCGATTAGATTAATATATAATATTTTTAATAAATCAAAAAATAATAAGCTATTTTCCAAAAATAAAGATACCTGGTATCCAGAATTTGTTGGTGGCTCAGCTATCGCATTAAGCACTAAAGATTTTAAAAAAATAAATGGCTGGAGCGATGATAGATACTGGATGTACTGTGAAGATTCAGACATATGTTACAAAATAGAAAAAAATTTAGAAAAAAAGATTGCTTTAGTTCGAAATTATTCAATAAATCATATTGGTGGCGGGGCTTCAAAAGTGGATAATAATAGCACCCTAATGCTTAAATTAGAATTAATAATTTCAACACATAACTATATTTACTAGCATAGTGCGGGACTATCAAGAATGATAATATTGCCATCATATATTATAAAGAGCGTATTCCCACCTTTTATTAAATTATTGCTAAGTGCGTTATTTTTTAGACAAAAAAGAATCAATAAATATAAGCACCTAACAGTAGGAATTATTAAATATTATCTGAATTCAATTAAAAGAAGAACCTGGAAGAGTAATAAATTAGAATATGAAAAGAAATAAAACTATCTTTGAAAAATGGTTTTCTCTGTCGCGCCACCAAAGACGCACTGGCGCTGAAAAACTTTCATCACTTATTTCGACAGACTTCAAATCTCAAAAAAAGAAAACCATATTAGGTAGCAGAATCATCTATACTCACGGCAGTTCGAACAGTATAGAAGAACACTTTAAAGCCTTACAAGAAGAGTTTGTTGGTCAAAGTGAGCTTTGCTACACGCACGCTAAAATTATTGTGCTGATTAGGCGTGATTTTGAGGTTGATAATCACTATAAATTATTCGAACAACTTTGGCAAGAAGAAAAAGAACATTTACTAAAGAATTTAAACACTCGCTGGCTTATTGCAGCAACTGATACTTTTGCAGACTATTCTGATGATGATGCAATTAAAAGTCTATCTATTGCATGTGTTTGCTTGCTTAATACTGTCAAACTTCAAGAATCAGAGCGGTTTCTTACTAATGCTGATCAATGCAAGGATGACAATGAAAAACAAAATAGACTAGATAATGAAGAAAGGTTTGCATTATTTGACGGTACTTCAGTTTTTAAATTTGGCACCGATGACACACTCAGAAACATGCGCTGGAGAATTAACAAGACTGCAAAACTAAATATTGCTGGTGAAATACTACTAGAGATTTTTAAACGATTACAAAAATTTGACACCGTGTATAAGCGTACTAAAGACAGGCACGCTCGTAACAAAACAGGTTGGTGGTAATGGATATTTTAGTTATTAGCCTGCCCAATGCAAAAGAACGGCGTGATTTTCAACAAAATCAACTGTCTAAATTGGGTTTAGAATTTGCATTTTTAGATGCAACTTCAATTCATGATCTGAATGAAGCTACCTATAAACAGCATTATCAAGATTGGCAGAGGCCACTAAAAACAACTGAAGTTGCTTGTTATTATTCTCATCGCCGAGCATGGGATAGGGTTATTCAATTTAACAAGCCTGTATTAATTTTAGAAGATGACGCCCTGCTATCAAAGTGCGTGCCAGAACTACTCAAAGATTTCGCTGATAAAGAAAATACAGATTTAATCAACCTTGAGAATAGAGCCAGAAAAAAATTTGTATCTAGATCAGGAGAGCCTATAGTTTGCAATTCAAAACTTTTAAGACTTTATCAAGATAGAACTGGTGCTGCTGGATATATATTATGGCCCTCTGGCGCCAAAAAACTCATTCAATGTGAAGAGAGAAAAGGCATTGCATTGGCTGATGCGCATATTACAGCGTGTAATAATTTAACTGTATACCAAGTGGAACCTTCACCTATTATTCAATTAGACCATTGTGAGTATTACGACATTAAAAATCCAATTAGTAATAATGCATCTGATTCAAGCGTTAGCAGCTTTAATAACCCTAAAGGAGGAATGTTTTTTTGGCTTAGAAGAATATATTCTCAAGTAAAATTAGGCATTCGTCAATTGTTTTTAGTAACACTCTCCACAAGACGATACATAAAAATAGATAAAAAAAGATTTTATGACTAAAAGAACCTTAAAGCATTATAGGTTTAGTAAGACTTTTGCCTGGATTAATCGCCATCTTAGATCTCGTAGAAAACCTATATAAAAAATTTGGATTAGTATCTAATGGGTGCAGCCTTTGCAAGGGTGTTGATTTTCAACTACTTGCCGAGGGTGATAGATATGGATTTGATCTTAATAAGCGAATTTGCAATCAGTGTGGATTAGTACAAACATACCCTTCACTTTCACCTGAATTTCACCAAGAATTTTATAGTTATCACTACCGACCATTTTATTTAAAAAATAAACAAGTTGATTATCAGGCTGTTATCAAAGAGCAAACTGATAAAGCCGATGAATATTTGCAATATTTTAGAAGCAACGGTTTAAAAGAACACTCTTAAAGAGATATCAATTATTGAAATTGGTTGTAGCTCTGCAGGTACCATTAATACACTAAAGCCACATGTTAAATCTGTGCAAGGCTGTGATCTAGGTATTGAAGCAATCAAATTTGCTAAAGAAATTTTTAAAATCAATGTTGAAGTTGGTATGTATCCGTCAACGTTGCTAAAAGGTAAAAAACTTTTTATCATTTCCCATGTTTTAGAGCATGTCTTCAATCCATTAGAAACCCTATCAAAAGTAAGAGGGTTGCTAGAAGCAGAAGACTATTTATTTGTTGCTGTTCCAGGGATAAACCAAGTTGCGCAAGGAGATTATAAAAATGATTTGAGAAGGTATTTTCATATTGCACATGTGACAGATTTCACAGGCAGCACCTTGGCTAACGTTGCTCATTGTGCAGGGTTTAAAACACTAAGCATAGACGAAGAAATTAATGGCTTGTTTGTTGCTGATAAAAACACAAACTGGAAAAGGAGTAAGCAAGACTCGGTTAATAATATTCAGCGCATTGAAAAAACTTACCGTGGACTGGCGCCACATCTTTAGTTGTTTTTCATTACTCTTGGTAATAAAAAGCTCATAAATAAAATATAGAATGCATTAACATGCTCTTCTCCAAAGGCGATATGAGTAAAGCCAAAAGCTGCATACCCAATACATAATAAGATGCCCATTACCGAATAATGGTAGACATCCTTGTCTTTTAATTTTCGATAAAACACAACCATTGGTGTAAAAAGCAATATTAGTAATGATAGTAGTCCGATAACACCGGCAGAAACTAAATGAGTAAGATATTCATTATGTAGATGGGTTTTATTTCTAATGGTTCTTTTGTTTTCGGATGCGTATTCCGATGTTACCTTATTTGCATTTCTATACCCATAACCAATCCATGGTGATTGTGCTGCTGCCTCCAGCCCTGATTCCCACATTTGCATTCTCAATCCAACAGAATCATTCGCATTATGACCAGAGCTCCAGTTTTGAATTTCACTAACCGCTAATTTAACTCTGCTTTCTACTCTATCATTAGTGCTGATGAACCCAAGTAAGCCTACAAGTAATAGTACTAAAGATAACTTTGCTTTATTATTTCCCTGTAAAAACGGCTTGTAAATTAAGCCAGAAAAAACTATAAATAAAATAAGGAATGATACCCATGAGCCACGAGTTCCTGTTAAAAATATTGCATAGCCACCTGCTAATACTGCAATAAAAGTAATAACGCGTTCTTTTGGTGTTTCGCTAAATATTTGAACAATTGATAGAAATATCATAGCAACAACAATGTCACTAAATATATTGGCATTAATCATACTCATTGAGTTGCCTAGTAAAGGACCAACAACGGCGATAGTGATAATAATAATCAAGCCTAACTTAATGCTTAGTAATAGTTTTTTGAGTGGTAAATTTATTTGTAAAAGTGTAAGTGCAATAAAAGGCGCTAATAAAAAATGTAGTTTTCTACCGAGATGATGAAATTCAGCATTTACACCATCTGCTATCAATATAGATAATAACATTACACTGAAATAGCCAACCATCAGCCAAGAGAATAATTTTAATTCAGGCATTTGAAATGGATTCTTCTTTTCAGAAATTGCAATATAAACCCCTAATACTACAAGGATTAATAAAATCAAATTACCAAATACTTTAACTGAATTTATCACAACAGGGAAAAGTAACAATAAGACAATAACAAAGTTTGAATATTTTTTTTCTGGATGAGCTGTAGTCATAAATTTGGACTTGTTGTGGCGATATAGTAAAGATTTATTTTATAATAGAGTCTTTAGTTTTTAAGTGGTAATTGAGTTGGTATTAAATTAATAATATCAGCCATTCTAGCGGGAGGATCAGGTACACGGCCTTTGGCCGTTATCTCGTAAAGAAAATCCTAAGCAATATTTACTTTAGCGGGCGATAACACTATGCTACAGGAGACTATTCTACGCCTTAATGGGCTGGATAACCTCGCAGGTCCAATTATTGTTTACAATGCAGATTGCCGTTTTTTTAGCCGCAGATTGGTGTTAATAAATTAACGTTACAAATTTAACGCCATCAATCTCAATTAGTGGCAGAGTTTATAAAAACGAAACAATAACAATGCAGCAACTCGCATAGCCAAAACCGAACTGAATTTTAAGTTATTCTGTTTAATACCCTTCTTGAGGAGTAAAATTAACGTCTAAATTTATTGGTGTTTTTTTTGAACATTTTTATGATGCTATTGATAAGTTACTGTAAAGCACATAAATACGTAAAAGATCACTTTAGAAACTAACTATGAAAAATTCAACACTAACCACCCTCTGGCGCCACCTCTCAAAACGTCGCCAAAAGCAATTTTGGTTGTTATTGATTTTAATGATCATTGCATCTCTATCAGAGATAATCAGTGTGGGCGCAGTACTGCCATTTCTAGGGATATTAACTGCACCAGAGCAGGTTTACCAGCACCCATTTATGCAGCCTGTCATCCAAATTCTAGAGTTAACCGAGCCTAGTCAACTAATATTACCATTAACTACTTTCTTTATAGTCGCAGTACTATTAGCAGGTTCAATTCGTCTCACGCTACTCTACGTTATGACCAGACTCTCATTCGCAACAGGTGCAGATCTCAGTATCAATATCTATCGTCGCACTCTATACCAAGAATACGAAGTTCATGTGTCACGCAATAGTAGCGAGGTAATTAATAGCATTATTACCAAAACAAGTACAGTGATTAATGGAATTCTTGCTCCAGTGCTGTTACTTATTAGCTCAACAATTATGCTTATTGGTATCATGGGCGTACTCTTTGCAATTAATACGACTATAGCGTTATCAGCATTTATTGGCTTTGGTTCACTCTATTGGTTAGTTATCCGTTACACCAAAACTCATCTAAAGGACAATAGTAAAACTATTGCAGATCAATCCACTCAGATGATTAAATCACTTCAAGAGGGGTTGGGTGGAATTCGTGATGTGCTTATCGATGGAACTCAGCAGTTCTACTGCAAACTTTACCGTAATGCAGATTTGCCACTACGCCGTGCATCAGGCAACAATCAATTCATTGGCGGAAGTCCTAGATACGCAATGGAAGCAATTGGAATGACACTTATCGCTGGGCTTGCCTATGTCATGACACAGCAAGAAGACGGAATGGTGGCAGCAATCCCCGTATTAGGCGCATTAGCATTGGGTGCTCAAAGATTACTCCCAGCACTGCAGCAAGCATATGGCGCTTACAGCACAATTAAAGGCTCAAAATCATCATTTGAAGATGTATTAAATCTATTAGATCAACCACTGCCAGAATATTCAGGTCAGCCACTACCAGGGCCAATTCCTTTTGTAGAAGAGATTAAACTGAATAATCTTAATTTTCGTTATACAGAAGATTCACCCTGGGTTTTGAAGAATATTAGCCTCTCTCTAAAAAAAGGGAGTCGTATCGGCTTTATGGGAGTAACCGGAAGTGGAAAAAGTACTCTGATAGATATCATCATGGGACTACTTCCAGCAACTGAGGGTGAGTTAATTATTGATAATCAGATAATCAACATTCAAAATCGTAGAGCTTGGCAAGCACATATCGCCCATGTACCACAAAATATCTATCTATCAGACAGTACTATTGAAGAGAATATCGCATTTGGCATTGAAAAAGAAAAAATTGATCATCAGCGAGTAAAAAAAGCAGCACAGCAAGCGCAAATTGCGCATCTTATTGAGCAGTGGAAAGAAGGTTATCAAACTTTCGTAGGCGAACGAGGTATTCGTCTATCTGGCGGTCAACGCCAACGAATTGGTATTGCCAGAGCACTCTACAAAAAAGCCAATGTTTTAATATTTGACGAAGCAACTAGTGCACTAGACAATGAAACAGAGCGAGAAGTGATGGAAGCAATTGAAGCGCTAGATAAAGAGATAACAGTACTTATTATTGCACATAGATTAACAACTCTCAAAGGATGCGATAAAATTGTAAAATTAGATAAAAATCATACTGTTCATGCAGGAAGCTATCAAGAGATGATTGATGAAAAAAATACTTAAATTAATAGGTAGGGATAGGCCATTATTTTCTAGCGATATAGCAAAGTTTAGCAAAAATTTAAGTCAGATGGTAATGAATTCAGACTTCTTGGTGATTGGAGGTGCAGGATCTATAGGTCAAGCTGTAACTAAAGAAATTTTCAAGCGAAATCCTAAAAAATTGCATGTTGTTGATATTAGTGAAAACAACCTTACTGAATTGGTTAGAGATATTAGAAGTTCATTTGGATACATTGAAGGCGACTTTAAAACTTATGCATTAGATATTGGCTCAATAGAATATGATGCATTTATTAAATCTGATGGAAAATATGATTACGTATTAAATCTTTCAGCTTTAAAGCATGTTCGTAGTGAAGAGGATCCGTTTACATTGATGAGAATGATTGATGTAAATATTTTTAATACGGATAAAACTATTAGACAGTCTATTGATA
>Ga0233440_1002937_pt1 | contig 13372 bp, 28 predicted proteins | sample SI_123_September_5_FD_182791 | JGI IMG/M metagenome (GOLD analysis project Ga0233440, IMG submission 182791) | Seawater microbial communities from Saanich Inlet, British Columbia, Canada - SI_123_September2016_120_MG | ecosystem: Environmental > Aquatic > Marine > Inlet | place: Canada: British... | reverse complement strand
GCTTTGTGAGCTGCAAAAGCTGCGTCGCCTTGATACCAGGCAGCCTTGACATCATCTTGATCGTCTTCTTGAACTTCTTCATCATCGTCGTCTTCATCGTCTTCATCGTCACTATCATCATCATCTTCTTTTACTTTAGATTTAGCTTCTTTTGCAAATTGAGGTGGGACTTTTCCTTTTTTAGGTTTGTCATCACCTTCATCTGAATCACTATCATCAGAATCATCATCATCACCTTCTTCCTCTTCATCATCTTCTTCTGCGAAAAGAGTTTGAGCGATTTTTAATTTCTCGTCTTCAATTGCGGCAACAACCTTAGCTTCAACGATTCCATTAAACTTCTCATTAGCTGCGTGTAACTCACCGGACAGGACTAAATCCACCAGTTCTGACGCAGGATTCGAAGGAGTTTCCGTGGCCTCAGTTGCATCGTCATTATTTACTTCTTCTTGTATTTCCTTATCCGACATTGATACACTCCGTAATTTATTGTCAGTTTGTCATTTACTTTATTTATACGATTTTAGAAGTCCTGGAAACTTTCTGTCTCATCCCATCGGCCTACAACGCCAATCATAGGGTCTTTATTAGGATGATCATAATTTTTATTATCTAATATCTTTGTACCAATAACATATTCTAATACTTCAATACATTTATCAAAACGCATATTATGTATTGATTCTAATCCCATTAATGTATTAAGTATGTTATCTTTATCAATATCAGGGTTCTCCATAACATTCTCAGATAGTAATTTTACATCATCTGAAATCTGTCCTAGCTGTTGTATAGATTCTTCTAAATCAAATCTATCATATAAAGCACCTTGTGTTATACTCATAAATTCCTTTGGTGGGGAGAGATGGAGTCGAACCATCACAGTCTCAGACGGCTGATTTACAGTCAGTTGGGCTCACCTATGCTCAGTCTCCCCTTATGTTGGGTATTTTAAATTATATTCGTTCATGATCTCTACTATCTTATCACGGACTGTTTGAAAAACTTCTTGTTCTCCCTCTGAATATTTTTCTTCCTGATATTTAATTTCACTTCTAATAAACTGTTCTATGTCCCACATAGCTAAAGACCAGTTCATACCATCAGCTGATTGACGATAATTCTCATGGTCTTCAGGTAACTCAAATTCTAATGTAGCTCTCATTGGCTTTATTTCCTTACCTTGTATATGGGTTTCATATTGCTTCTTTTTAACTTCAAAGGGCATCGCCGTTCAATGCCTCACTGATAGGGAACCACGCATCAGAGTTATATGACTTATCACAAATGTAAACATCGAAAAAAGGTTTACCTACAATTAATTCATGGTAATTAACACCCCATCTTTTTAATTGTTCTGCGGTCTGTGGTTTCCAAAATTCTGGGTTATCTTTATACGTTCTACAACCTCTTCCTGTCCATAGTATAATACGATGACCCTTTTCATATAGAGCGTTTATATGATCGATCCGATCCTGCCATGGTTCCATATCCATATAAGTAATCGTATTATCATTTTTTTCTTTTCTTACTGTATCACGGTTAGTACAAATAGTACCATCAATATCGAAGCAATAATGCATTAGTAATTCCTTTCTAATTGTTAACGGACACGTTTACTTGAGTGCATGCTGTAGCCTTTCAACAAATGTTATATGAGCCTTTGGTGGTTTCTTAAATTGAAAACCATATGTTCTGCTTTCTAAATCTTTTAAAACATCCGCAATTTGATACGTTTCAAATTCATATATGTCGTTATTCATATCACCAGATTCAAACTGATGATGCCTCGCATAGTATTCTAAATTTGTAAGTGCTTCTTTATATATCTCTCTGTTCTTAGAATTTGCAGACATTATTGACATACGTAACCAATTTCCAATTCTATCTACATTAGGATAATAATTAAATCGATGTAACCACTCTTGCATGAATTCAACCTTCTCACGAACATCTTTTATTCGCTTTACTCGAACTCTTGCTACTTGCCAACTTATATTCCACTTGTCTGATCTCATATTAATATTATACTACATACAAAACAAAATGTCAAGGAAAAAGAATTATAATGCTCCAAAGAAAATATATTGATCCATAAACGCCCAAACCTCGTGTGGTAATTCTGCCCACCTACAAAGTTTAATGAAGTTAAGTTGCCAGAAAGTATACCAGTCTATACTAACAAAACTATATGCATAACCTAATAAGAATCCAATTAAAAGATATTTTAACATTATTCCTGTTCTTTTAAAACCCAGTAATATCTTCCATAAGGTAGGTGTGCGGTTTCACAATAATCATAAATCTGTCCATAATGTTCTAATACGCCGCCTTTATCTGTTGTCTTCATATACTTGATAGGACAGTCTTCAGGGGCTGTAACCGCTATCCATGTAACAATAATAGCTTGAACAGCTAGCATAACTGTGGTTGGTATAATCATCGATGGCCTGACCAATTCATATAAGGATCATCATACATTTCACGTTGAGCTTGTTCCTTTCTCAACATTCTAATCATATCTCCACGTTCTTCATCTATAACATGCTGAGGTCGAGTATCTATATCTTCCATAGGTTCTTCAGCAACTTTCTTTGCTATTGTATCTACCATTCCTTGACTCCATAAGTATGTTAACATTTCTCAGACTCTTTTATATGATATGTTAAGTCTCTTTCTAATGTAGCGACTCTCTCCATAAGAATTAATATTTGATTTTCTAATCTATCAACCCTACTTGTATTAGGTTTAAACGGATTATCGTTTTTCATATTAACCTTGATATTCATTGACATGATTCTCTGCCTCTTCAATTGTTTCAAAAAACGTTCCGGAACGCTCTTCTCTCTTTCCATCTATCACTGTCCATTCTCGAACTAGATATTTTCCAGATGTTGGTGAATCCCAAATCACTTCTTTCTCTCTCAAGATTTCAATAGTTGCATATTTAAAATCTGGTACCTTTTGAATTCCTCTAACAATACTTGCCATATTAAATCCTATGCTAAAATTATATCATCATGGTCTGCACATTCTGCAGTTCCATCTTCATATTCAACCACGTAAGCTGGTCCGGTTTGTGTAAAAAATTGGTATTTAACTTCACCCGTTTGGGGAAGTAAAGACTTCCTGCTATCGAGTGCAATGACAACCTTATCTCCAACTAAAAAATTATTATCTTCCATATGACCTCTATAATGCAAAGAAAAGAATTATTGTTAAATACATCAGACCACCAAAGACGACGGTCGTTCCTATGAATCTTAATATCTCTTGTAATAGCATAATCTCTCTCATAATAAATTAAAGTTAACCGCCACCCTCCCAACTCTTCGCTTCGGTGGTTGATCACCGGTATGTTAAAACATGTGTGCGATCGTCTGATCGAACCATTCGTAGACAAAACCTACTGCCATTGGTACACATATGAACTGAGTACCAGGAAGTGCTGAACAGAATAAACTGAATCCACCAAATAACAAATTACTGTTATCTGCAGTGACAAGACCAACAGTACTTGTAGTCTCGACATATGATTGTAACGTTGCACCAACAAGTGGTTCATAGTTATGAAATCCTTCAATCATATCTTTTGCGATCGTACTTACTTCTGGCTCTATCATATCTCTCTCCTCGGCTAGTTTTTTTATCTCTGTATATATTATATCACATCTAGCTCAAAAAAGCAACAGAAATAATTATCAATGATTACAATAGAATAGTTAGAGGGTGTTGATATCATTGCTGATAAAAGATTATCAATGATTTCAATAGGATAATTAGAGGGTGTTGATATCATTGATAAACAAATATCTATAATGATTTCAATAAGATAATAAATTTGTTAGAAATTCTTTATATTCTTTGGGAATATAATGTTTATTATAGTTGTAATCATAATAATGCAATCGTTCTGTTCTATAAAATTCTTTTAAATTATAATGTTCTTTATTAAAAAAGTCAACTGCTACTTTTGCGGCCAAAAGAATACCATCATATAAATTTAGATAATATGGTATTAATTTAAGATTTATTTTTTTAAAAGGTTTATTGTTTTTATATGCATAATCAAAGAATAGTTTTAACTCATGTTTATTTACATCAGGAAATATTTCTTTATTATTTGATTGTTGTTTAAATTTAAATAATTTCCGATTCTTATTAATAAAATCTGCATATACATTCAAATCAAAATCGTTATTCCCATAAAGAAATAATGTCATCATATCCTTTGCATTTTTTAAATGCGAGAAAAAATTTGATGTTTGGCTAAATGCAATTTGTCTTTTTAGTATGTTTCCTGTGAAACAATTTAATCCACTATCTTGTGTAAATTGATATATATTGGAGTTTGTATTATCATTAGCAAATCCAGCCGCAACAGAATAATCTCCTAAAGGGGTTCCCGGAAATGGGGAATAGAGTGCATTCCAATAATAATCTTCTTTTCTAAAATTAGATTTAGAAATTAGATCTAAACATTTTAAAGACTCTTGTATAGGGTCTTCATAATAATATTCTTTTAACGGCAAGTCCTTAGATGGCTTTACATATTGTTTTGGTTTAACTGTTGGTAATCCGACTATTGCTTGTGTTCTTAATTCTATATTAAATCGTTTAACATTGTTAATAGCATCTATGATAGTTTCATTAGATTCGTGTCTGTCTAATAATAATTTTCTAATATTAGGATCACCCGATTCTATTGCCATAGATATACCTGCTACTATGTTATTTTTTGAAATAATATTTATTCTATCTTTACCACCTTTACCCGCCAACATTCCTGGTCTAGCTTGTATATAAAATGGTATATTAATTTCTTTCCATCTAACACTAAACTCCTTCCACCATTTAATATTGTTAAGAGAAATATCCGCTTGATCAAATATCGCTGTTGTTTTAATATTATATTTTTCATCTAATCTTAATATATCTTTACCTTCTTCGATTAGAGTTTCTATTGGTCTATCTTGTATTATACTAGGAGGCAAAATATTTGATCCATCATATGCTTCTTTTAAATTTTCTATTAAAGAACTTATATAACAATATGTGCAAGAATATGCACAACCAAGAGCAGTAAGAACAGATTTAACTTCACTCAATGCATATATTTTAGTTTTGTCTGAAAAATTAAAAGTGTCTTCATAAAATTTTTCTCTATCCATACGAGGAATATTAGCATAAGGCATAGGATCGTGATATATTCCTGGTCGATATAATCCTAATAATATATCTCTAAAAATATTAATTCCCTTTCCTCTTACAACATAATCTCCACCAAATTCTTTTGCTTCTTTAAAATTATAATTATTATAATGACCGCCAATTATTATAGGTATTGTTTTTTTATTTGAAAATTTATATTGTTTAACCCAATCAAAAAAATAATTACTGACACCAGTATATAAACTAATTCCTATCCAATCGGGTTTAAATTGTTCTATTACTTCATATGTTTTGTGTATATTACTTTCATTAACTAACAAATAATATCGTTCACCATTCATGTCACGAACTATACCACCCAATGCCATTAAAGTAATATTTTCTATTTCACTTATATCATGGCTAAGAAATAAAACTCTAGGTTTTAAATTAGGTTTAGTTTGTTGTAAATGTAATTTATAATTTGACCAATCACTAGTTATGCTATTAGGTGTATATAAAGTATTATTATATTTTCCTATTATGGATTTAATTTCAGGCAAATGTTCTTCTAGTGGATAACCTAACGGATTTTCTAAATTATCTTTTTTCTTTGGCAACATTTTTTGGTAGTCAATACTATTGTACTTTGTCAAGAACAATGAAGACATATAGAGCAATAAACGCTAAACAGAAACAGCATATTAGAAAAGGTTTCATAGAGATCCTAAGCATCTTGCATTAATCTTTGAATGGGGACGGGGGGTCTTTGTATTAGATCCCGTTACATAATGAAGTAATAGTTGAACTTGATATATTCCTTCAAAGGGCAATCGCCAATGTACGTGCTTCTTGGGGTCTTGCGTGTACAAGAGGGCATCTCCAATATTTAGCTTTATTGGAACATCGTCATCGATATATAGAGGCCATACAGACCCTTGATAGCTATCACTATAAAGGTAACCTGTAGGTATAGTAAGAGATATTTCACAGACGTCCTTATCTATATGTTTATTTAAACGTGCACCGATTTCATATACAATGTAATATGAATAAGAAGGATAAATTTCCTTATCTTTAAAATATCGTTGCACTCTTGGTAAAAAAGCATTTAATGATGCTTCAGCAAAACGATCTTGATATGCTCCATGAGTTTCAGGTCCAGGTGTTTCATGTTTCTTTTTACTGTAAGGTTTAAATCGCTCTAATCGTTCATTGAGAGCATATACTGTAAATGCCTTACAATAGTCTTCATCTATAAATCCAGGTATTACTTTAAACATGTATCAACTGTGTCCCTAATTTATTGGCCATGGTTAATACATCCATCGGTCTACTATGTTCAGTTGTCCAAAATTCCTTTAAATCAAAGCTATGGCCCTTCCAAGGCATTGTTTGATTAAAATAAACTAAAGCGGGAACTCTCATCATTCTAGCTAAATGAGCAATACCACCTTCTGAACAAATTAAAAATTTACAATTCTTTAATACACTAGTTAACATATAACCATATTGATCGAAATTATATTCGATGTTATAGATCGTCTTGTTAGGTCCCAAGCTTGGAACAATAACTATCTTATGTCCATTTGCTTTAAGACTTCTTATCATCATTTCTATAGAAGTAAGATCTGCTACTTTATCTTGATGAGCAGCTGATTTCGATTTATGATGTGTATATAACCATATGGCTACATAATCCCCTCCTTGATGCATTTCTTTTGCCGGCCAATAAACATGATCGTGTTGACCTAATGGTGGATCATCTGTTTGAGTAAATGTTTTAAACTCATGTGTAATTAAATCATTAGGTTTAAAAAAGTTTAATACTCGTTTTACCTGTCTATGGGTTCGAGGTTGTAAATGCCAATTAATTATTGTAGGTTCACTAGCACTTATATAATCATATGATATCTGATTTATTAAATCCCCAAACCCAGAGCTATATCCTTTATTTGTCCAATACTTGTTTATTTCCATTTAGAAGTTTTCTATACATTTTATATGCTTTATCTAAAACATTATCTAGGTTCTGTGACATTTCTCCTTGTAGTGTCATTTGATCAATAATATATTCACCTGTGTATGGGTACATAGCATTAATATGTTTGTTAACTTTATTAATAACTAGTCTTCGAGTATACATAGATCTCCTTTATTCGTCTACATTAACACATCCTACTATATGACATCTATCCACATCCATAGATAGATTAACTCCAGAGTGATAAACCTCTGTATTCATTAAATGAGCTCCTCCTGTTGGTTTTATTTGATGTACAACTTTATTACCATCATTGTCTTCTATAATATGAAAACTGTCACTATCCCCATATAAGGGAATATGTATTCTCATTCCTAGATCATAATGCCATGATAGACACGATTTAGGTTTTAATAACATTAATCGAGTCCTATACATCTTTAGTTGTTTTATTAACTTATTCGTATATGGCATATCAAATATAGGAACAATAAAATCTTTTTCTTCGTGACCACCATCTTCTAATTCTTTAACTCTTCTCGATCCAAAATAAGGATCATTCTTTCCTTCAAAACAACCTTGTAATAATATTTGACAGTTTCCCGGTTTCTTCCATTCTGGGTTTAACTTATCAACTGTTTCTTCCACTTCTTTGTTTATCTTTTCTATATCAATATCTTCTTTGATTGACATAGTTCTTTTAGTACTTCCTAATCTAACTCTTAGTGGTGGTTGGGCTTTCCTTAATCTTTCTACATCTTTCATTGACATAGTATTATCCAATTGACTTCTGTTCGCTTTAATTCTCAAATTTTCTAGGTAACTATAATCTGGTATTTCCATTTATTATTATCCCTTGTGGTACAACATTTATTATTATACAGCATTTTTTCAAAAATGTCAACTAAAAACTTCATTAAAAGTAATTTTATATAAAGTATATGTCCAAGTAAGTTCTTCTCCCGACTCAATATCTTTTGAAGCACAAATCCACCACGAGCCATCTTCCATTAATATTTTACTACAATTGGGGTCATCAGAATGATTTCCGAATCCACCTAGAGGTGTGCGAATGTATCCATCTTCACTTTCTTTTCGAGGATGATGTGTAATCCCAATTAATGAATTGGCTTCAATTTTCTCTGTTGCAAAAAGTCCAAGTCCACTAATAGGAGATTTTTTAATTGTTATATAATCTGGAAGAGGGTTATACATTTATATTATCCAGATGTTTTACTAATAAAGGGTCTATATAATCCTTATAAGATTGATTTCTAACAGTATCTAAAATAACTAATTCTCTTTTAAACTTCTTATAATCCCCGTTATGATTATTAATTGCATTTTGTATTTGACCAACTAAATTATGAATATTAAATCTATACCACTTCTTATATTCTTTCCCTTTTATAGTTGCATGCACAGTATCTGAATCTGCCACAGTTGATATACCTGAATCTATTACTTCTATAAGCCTATCTAATGATTCTTCTAAAAGTTCTATGGGAATATTTCTAATTGATGTTCCCCTATTACCTGGAAACATTTCTGCAAAATGAATATAATAATTAGGGACCTTATGATATATACATTTATTACATATCCATTCTATATAATCTGCAGCATTCAAAACATTAATACCAGATAACACCATATTAAAATATTGATGTTTAATATTATTACATGTACTTAGATATCTATCTAGACTTTCATTTAATTCATTCCAATCAGAATGATGTCTGATATAATTATAAGTTCTTTGTGTGCCGTCTATACTAAATGTATGACCCTGTTCTTTAAAGTTGTTTAACAGATTTGCTAACTCAGGTGTAAATTGAGTAGCATTAGTATGGAACTTTAAAGTTGTATTTTTAGCAGTGCCATCTTCAACATACTTTTCTAATACCTTTACAACTCGTCTATCATAAAAAGGTTCTCCACCAGATGCTTTTAACATTTTTATCTGATGAGTATTATTCATTAACCAATCAATTACTTCGTTAGACTCTTTATCATAGATAACACCTTTCTCTATTGGCATTGCTCTATCACTTACTCTCATAAATTCATCGTGGGTTCCGTTAGCACGCATTGCCTCTACATCCTTACCTATCTGATGAGAACTTCCTATATTGCACATTCTACAGGCTAAATTGCATAGGTTAGAAAGGGATATGTCAAACTCAAATAAACCATCAGTTTCTTTACCTCCATCAAAATCAGAACATTGTCTAAACGATTCTAAACCTTTTTCTTCCATCTTCCAGCAGACAGTACATGCTTCATTCTTTATGCCATTTGTTAAATCGTTTCTTAGCTTTTCGTATTGGGGAGAATTAAATATGTCAAGGGGATTCATTCCTGCTAGCTCCGTTTCGGAAAGACCCATGTTGTAATGCATATCTGCAGCCTCTCCCTTTTGTTCCACAGGGTTCATCATCATGCAACAAGGTGTAACATTAGTTGGTCTCTTACCATCGCCAGACCACTTCTTAAAGGTCATAGATTTAAATGGATAATGGCAATATGTTGGATGGTCTTTAGGATTCATATATAAAATAATATATCTGTCACTTCATTATTCTTATATTGATGGTGAGAATACATACACTTACTACAGACTTGACTAAACCCTTCAATATAACCAACGCGGGCCATTATATTATCTGCTATATTATATTCTGTAGGTTTAGAACAAATCCTACAAATTTCTATTTCTGATTCTTCTTTTTGATCTGTACTATCCATCCGTGGCCTCCGCTCCTGGCTTTAGTGTCGTTTACCCAACAAATCTTAATCTTGTTTATAATGTCCATCTGACAAGTAATAAATCATCGCATCGATCAAATCGGGAGCACCCCAAGATATCACCAGCCATAATATTATCAAACAAACACTCATAAATCCACATATAGTGGAAACGTTATTTTCATTCATAAGTCATTTTCTAGTTCTTTTCCTCTTTGGATACTGATCTTTTATCACCGTATCCATCTTTGTACCAACCACCACCTTTGAGATGAAAACTTCCCAAACTCATTATTCTAGTAGATATTTGCCCACAAAGAGAACATTCTATTGTTTTGGTTGTTGAGGTGATTTTGTCAAACTCTTCGGTTATTTCATCACATACGTTACATCGATATTCATATATTGGCATTATTATTTACTCTAATTTCCTTTTCTTCTTCTGCGAACAAATAATCTTGCTCAAAATTTTGACATGAACTTAGCAATTGGTTGAACGAATGGTAGTAACAGTATTGCCATGAGCATATTGACTCCTGTATGCACCATCGCAATTTGTTTAGTGATTCCTTTATGTTGTTTTATTATGCAGGAAATTGTAATCCTTTTTCTTCCATTAAATCTCGAATATCATCTCTGATATGTTCAAGGGCTTGTTCACCAGTTTTATATTTTTCGGGTTCATACTTCAACAAAGAGCGTATCTTTTGGTCTATGTCCCAAGCAAGTAATGCCCAATCCATTGCTTTGGCGGCAACATCAAACTCTTCCTTATCATCTGGTAAATTAAATTCTAATATAGCTTTCATTCTGTTCCTACTTTTTTTACTTCTTCATCTTCTATATACTCAAATCCCATCTTCTCTACTTCATCTAAAGAATATGGTTCTGCTCTACACTCTGCGGCCACTTCCTCTTTTTTTTCGCCTCTGCGATAAGTAATAAAGGTGTCGCATTTATCACAATGTGTATAGAACTCCTGCACTTTATCGGGGTCAATCGTGTCTAAATTACACAGATAATTTTTTGATTGCCAAGACACATCATTTGCCCCACACTTCGGACATTTTATGTCTACGTTTATTTCATCATACATTCCCATATTATATTATTTTTTATTAGAGATGTCTATAAATTTTTTAGAAATCTTATTAGCTTCATTTATATCTATTGATAATTTTTTTTTGTTTATTTTAGACCATTTCGCTTCTTTTTTAGTGTCAAAATAGAAATCACCCCTTTCTATAATTTCTTTTAGGTTAGGAGCCTCACCCAATACATCATAGGGGGTCTTTTCTACTACAATAGCAACATGAATTTCGGGCTCACTCAGTGAACCATATGTCATATATTCAACTTTATTCACGCCTTTGGTGTGTTCAAGAAATGTTCCTAACCCATAAGCAAAATCATAACAACCCCCTTGTAAATACCAACTAATATCTTTGCTGCCCCTGAAAGTAATTATAATGTCATCAAGACTTTTTCCATTAATAACAAGTTGTTCCGTTATATATTGTCTAAAGGTTTCCAATTTTCTCCTTTTTTTGTTGTTCTATCGTACACTGCTTACTATTATTTATCACTATGGAGGAAATTTCAATCCTTTTTCATCCATTATATTATATATTTCTTCACGGATATGTTCTAATGCCTGTTCTCCTGTTTTATATTCATCGGGGTGGTATTTCAACAATGACCTAATCATCTGGACGTTATCTATATGCTTCATAAATTGTGATCTTGATTTTTTGTAGTGGGTTATCTTTCTGTCAAAACGAGATTCTCGTTTTAGGCTAAAACTAGAAAGGGTCAATCCCCTACCTTCACTTACTATTATACGTTAAGACGGAACCTTTGACAAGTCTTTTCTTCATCTTTGGAAAGATTAAACATATCATTTATATTGTAGGGCTCACTCTCCTTTTTGGTGGATAATATTTCACTGGTTGATAAAAATTCACTTCACACCATTCGTTTTTTTGTGTGTTCTATTGTACTTTTTGCCAATTTTAGTTTACGTTGACGTATCTTCTCAACCTTATCGGCATCACTAGTAGAAAGATTGTGGTCTTTCATAATTGAAATTGTCAACTCAGTATTTGCTTCGTGCAAGTCAACTGTTTTTTGTAAACGTTTGACTGCCTCTTCTTGTCGTAATCTTTTTTTACCTGACATCTTATCTCCATATTGAAAATTAAAATAAAAGAGCCTGTATGAGTGTCCTTGGCCTTCGACACCTAAAGTTTGAGTCTGCGAGCTTCACAGAAGGGGAAACCCTTCCAACGTGAATCGTCATCACTACTCTAGCGTATGCAGTTGAATAACATCTCATCTGAAATGACAGGGACTTAACTGCTACACTCACACCATATTTGTCTAACCAAAGTCCATAAGGGATGAGTTACACCTAGCATCCTGTCACTAACAGTGAGCTATCTTTGGTCAAAAATATGTTGGCTCTAAATCGTTTGTAATTTAATTATTAACGATGACCGCTCCAATTCATATAAGGGTCATCAAACATTTCAATTTGTTGTAACTCTTTCATTCGTCGTCTTGTCTCATCTGACAGAGCTTCATCGTGTATGTGCTGTGGAGTTTTTTCTTCCATTTCTTTTTTTTCTTCTTCTGACATATTATCCTTCTTGGTTTGAATTTGTTATGACATCAAAAAAACCATCTTTGATTTTAGCTGATTTACAATGACCACAATGAGGACAATGAAGCTCAATCTCTTCACTCAAAGTTATCTTATCACCAACCATTAAGTTTGTGGATTTATCAACAATTGGTTGTCCTGGCGTTGTAGCATAACTCCACCAACCCTGACAACTACCACAATTAAAATGATACAACAATTCGATAGTATAGTCGTGTCTTGTTTCATCGACAAATCCTGCTTCTTCATCAGTTGCAAATCTTGGTAATTCTTCCGCAAGTTCATCTTGAGATTTTGCCAAAGATTCTGCGGTTATCTTTTTTACTTGTTTTTGGTATTCAATTTCTTCTTCTTCAGTTTTTTCAGTTACAAACATCTTTATCTTTTCTCCACTTAATAATTTATCTATAATATAATTATAACAAATAATAACAATATTGTCAAGTCTTTTTTTAGTGGCTCCCCAAGCCGGACTCGAACCAGCGACCCATTGATTAACAGTCAATTGCTCTACCAACTGAGCTATTGGGGAATGGAGTGTCGAGTCAGAATCGAACTGACATAAATGGTTTTGCAGACCATCACCTAGCCTTTCGGTCATCGACACAAAATTGATCGTTGGTCGGCGTAGCACGATTTGAACGTGCGGCCTCTTGCTCCCAAAGCAAGCGTTCTACCAAGCTGAACTATACGCCGATACTTGGTGAGGAGCATAAGATTCGCACTTATTCAGGCACAATGCCACGAGGTTTACAGCCTCGCCCAACTCTCTCGCTTTGGCGGCTCCCCAATTATTTTTTATATTGAACTTTCTAATTCGGATTTTC
>Ga0233440_1002920_pt1 | contig 13435 bp, 14 predicted proteins | sample SI_123_September_5_FD_182791 | JGI IMG/M metagenome (GOLD analysis project Ga0233440, IMG submission 182791) | Seawater microbial communities from Saanich Inlet, British Columbia, Canada - SI_123_September2016_120_MG | ecosystem: Environmental > Aquatic > Marine > Inlet | place: Canada: British... | reverse complement strand
AGAGGGTGCTATTAAAGAAGATATAGACGTCTTATTTACAAATTCTACTGAGGCAGAAGCAGTAAAGCTTTTTAGTAATACGTATCTTGCTATGCGCGTGTCATATTTTAATGAGTTAGACTCATACGCAGAAACGCACAACCTAAACTCAAAACAGATCATTGAAGGTGTGGGCCTTGATCCAAGAATTGGATCACACTACAACAACCCATCATTCGGCTATGGTGGCTATTGTCTGCCAAAAGACACTAAACAACTCAAAGCCAATTATGCAGATGTGCCTAATGCCTTAATCAGCGCTATTGTTGATGCTAACGCTATGCGTAAAGATTTTATCGCAGACTCTATCATCGCCAAACAACCGAAGGTTGTTGGCGTTCATAGACTGATCATGAAGACAGGCTCTGATAACTTTAGAGTATCAAGCATTCAAGGTGTCATGAAACGCATTAAAGCCAAAGGTATTGAAGTGGTTATTTATGAGCCGGTACTATCGGAACAAGGTGAGAATGAGTTCTTCCATTCAAAGATTATTGATAATTTAGAAGACTTTAAGAAAATCAGTGATGTGATTGTTGCCAATAGAATGGTGAATGAATTGCAAGATGTTAAAGCTAAGGTTTACACAAGAGATTTATTTAACTCAGATTGAGTTAAATAAACTAAACATAATGACTATTAGCCGGAATCCAGAAAGCTCTCTGTTATTGCGAACGAACAAAGTGACTGCGGCAATCTCATGAAAAGTGAGCTTGTACTAAGGTTGCCGCACTGTCGTTCGCAATAGCATATTCACCCTATACTTGCTTTAAAGGGTGGTAGCGTACTTATACGCTTAATAACTAAATTGGTTATTTATTGAATACAATGAAAAATAAAACCCTTACTTCTTCTATTTAGATGCCTGCTTTATATAAAATGCAAACTACTCCACCCATTACACAACTCTTGGGTCGTCTATGGCAACATATTAGTTCTCGTCGACGTACTCAACTAAGTCTTCTCTTAATTCTGATGGTGTTGGCATCATTCGCAGAAGTCTTAAGTATAGGAATGGTGCTACCATTTTTAGGTGTGCTCACGGCACCAGAGATTGTATTCGACCACCACTTTGCTCAGCCCTTTATTAATGGTTTTGGTCTTACTGAGCCAGGGCAGCTTCTAATGCCATTAACTATTTTATTCAGTTTTGCTGCTGTGGTTGCCGGTGCGATGCGCTTGCTATTACTTTGGGCAAGTACAAGACTTTCGTACGCGTGTGGAGCAGATCTGAGTATAAGTATATACCGTCGAACCCTTTACCAACCCTACGCAGTGCATGTTGCGAGAAACAGTAGTGAAGTTATCGCAGGTATATCTAATAAAGCAAATGCTATTATAGGCACGACGATTACACCAACTTTAAGTATAATTAGTTCGACCATCATGCTAACCACTATTTTGTTTTCTTTATTATATATTGACCCGATAATTGCAATAGCTGCAATTACTGGTTTTGGGTTGATCTATCTGATTATCATTCGCATCACACGCCAAAGACTTAAAGTTGATAGTCAAAGAATTTCTCGTGAGACCACTCAGATTATAAAAGCACTACAAGAGGGATTAGGTGGTATCAGAGATGTGTTGATCGATGGTACACAGGAGACATATTGTAATATTTATAGGAATGCTGACCTTCCGTTACGTCGTGCTCAGGGTAACAGTGCGTTTATTGGTTTAAGCCCTCGCTTTGGCATCGAAGCTCTTGGCATGGTACTCATTGCCTCTTTGGCTTATAATATTTCACAGCAACCGAGTGGCATTTCTACAGTGATTCCAGTATTGGGTGTAATAGCTCTCGCTGCCCAGCGGATACTACCCGCATTGCAACAAGGATATGCCGGCTGGACTTCCATGCGTACTGGACAGGCTTCCTTAAAAGATGCTCTGGATTTACTAGACCAAATACTTCCTGATTATGCAGGAAAACCTGATCCTGAACAGGTTCCGTTTAGCAATAAACTGACATTACAAAAGATTTCGTTTCGTTACTCTTCTGAGTCATCGTGGATACTCAGGGATATTGATTTGACAATACGCAAAGGGGGTTGTATTGGCTTTATAGGTATGACTGGTAGTGGAAAAAGTACTCTGCTTGACATTGTAATGGGTCTACTAAAACCTAATAAAGGAACTATTCTAATAGATGATCATGTTCTTTCATCTGAGAACAACCGTGCTTATCAAGCTCATATTGCACACGTGCCACAAGCTATATTTCTTACTGACACAAGTATTGAGGAAAATATTGCATTTGGTATACCCAAGGAGAAAATTGATCGAGAACGCGTCCGAGAGGCAGCCCGTCAGGCACAGCTTGCAGAGACTATCGAAACTTGGCCAAAACAATACATGACGTTGGTTGGTGAGCGCGGTGTGAGTTTATCCGGTGGTCAGCGCCAGCGTATCGGTATCGCCCGCGCACTTTACAAACAAGCAGATATAATAATTTTTGATGAAGCCACGAGCTCTCTTGACAACGAAACCGAGTTGGCAGTGATGCAGGCTATCGATAGTTTGGGTGATGACCTCACTATTCTTATCGTAGCCCATCGCCTCACCACGCTTAAAAATTGCACGCAGATCGTTGAATTAAATGATGGCCAAGTAAAGCGTATCGGTACCTACCAAGATATCGTTTCACTCGTATAAAACACCTGAACTAAGAAATGCATATTTTAACATGTTAGTGGCGATAGACAAATGCGACAAATTGATTGCTTATATTGAAAAACCTTAATTAGTAGTTGATGTCAAAAAAAACTTGTGAATCAATGCTTTCAGTACTTTTTTCGTAATGAGTGAAGTCTTGAATAGTATTTCTAGATAATACCAATTGGTAACTAAAAGTAGATGGAAGTATTTTTTACTTATATCTACCCTCATTTGGATGGTAAGTGTAATTCAAATGCTATTAATAAATTTAAGGAGTTTTTGAAAACTATATCATGAATGAAAATATTAAAAAAATATTTATAGACTCTATAAATGTAAAAAAGAATATTCTTGATAGTAATTATCTCGATATTTTAGAAGTTATGGGTAATGATATTTCTGATTCAATAATTAATAGTGGGAAACTAATGCTCTGCGGAAATGGTGGTTCAGCAGCTGATGCTCAGCATTTAGCGGCCGAAATGCTAGTACGCTTGCGACCAAAGAACAATCGAGAAGGAATAGCAGCTATTGCTTTAGCACAAGATATATCCACTATAACAGCATGTGGCAATGATTTTGGATTTGATACTTTATATGAACGTATGGTCACATCACTTGGCAAAAAAGAAGACTGTCTGATCGGAATCACAACATCAGGTAATTCGATAAATGTGATTAAAGCAATGCAGGCTGCTAAGGAAATGGGTATAAAAGTATTTGGATTCTTAGGAGCGGGTGGTGGAGATGCATTACAGTATTGTGATGAGGCATTTATTGTGCCCAGTGATAATACCGGTCGAATTCAGGAATCTCACATCACTGCTGGCCATGCTCTGATGGAATATATAGAAGATAAACTCCTAGAACTAGGATATTTACATCTTGATAGACATTCCTCAGAATGAATGTCTCACCTAAACAAAATATCAATATCAATATCAATGACATCGATGCCTTGGTTTTTGATTTTGATGGTGTACTCACCAACAATCTAGTGCATCTAGATCAGGATGGAAAGGAGTATGTGAGCTGTAGTCGAGGTGATGGGCTTGCATTTGATGTTCTTAGAAAATTGAACAAACCTGCATATATTCTTTCAACTGAAAAAAATCCTGTTGTGAGAGCACGTGCTGAAAAACTTAAAATGGATTAATAGGGCAGGAATTCATCAAGACAATTGTACAAAATAATGGTAATGCCATTATTGCAGATATTGACTTATTAAACGCCAGAAATGTTTAAAGGGATATGGAAGGGCGGTGTAAAACGGGTATTGTTGAATTAGATATTAATAGTAAAGAGTCTATACAAAGCGCAATTGGTTATTTAGATGAGAAATATCATAGAATTGATGCTTTAGTTAATAACGCCTATCCAAGAAATAAGAATTTTGGCAGGCATTTTTTTGAGGTTGAGTATGAAGATTTTTGTGAGAATACCAATCTTCATTTAGGTGGATATTTTTTAACATCTCAGCAGTTTTCGCAGTACTTTATACAGAAAAATAGCGGTAATATTATTAATATATCCTCTGTTTATGGAGTGATGACACTTAGATTTGAGATATATAAAGACACTGAAATGACCGTCCCTGTAGAGTATGCAGTTATTAAGTCTGCCTTAATACATCTGACAAAATATATGGCAAGGTATTGCCAGGGAAAAGGGGTTAGGATTAATACAATCAGTCCTGGTGGTATTTTGGATAGACAGGCTCAGCCATTCTTGGATAAGTATAAAAATAATTGCTCTGAAAAAGGTATGCTAGATAAACAAGACTTAAATTGAACTTTCCTATACCTATTGAGTGATATGAGTCGATATATTAATGGGCAAAATATTATTATTGATGATGGGTTTAGTTTGTAGCTTATAAAGGTAAAATAAAAAAAATGGACAAAATTCAATATATATTTAAACAATTAACTGTTAAAGGCGTAACAGATGACTATGTCTCATGGTTGAATAATCCTGAAGTGAATAAATTTTTGGAGGTTAGACATAAAAAGCAAACCCAAGAAACGGTGCGCGATTACATATGCTCATTTTATAGTCAAGAAGAGAAGTATATTTGGGGCATCTATCACAATGAAAAGATGATTGGAACAACGAATTTGATAGATGTTGACAGGGAAAGAAAAATCGCAGGAGTTGGTCTAATGATTGGCAATACTGACTATTGGGGGAGATTAGCCTCCGATAAGGCGTTTAATTTTGCGCTGAATTTTGCATTTAATGAGCTAGGGATGAATAGTGTACTTGCTGTTTGTGCGGATGAAAATATAGGTATCAATTTTACTGTAAAAAAAATGGGGTTTATAAGAGGGCCTGTTAAAAACCTTAGTCATAACACTCCAGCTCATCAATGGCAAATTACTAAAGAAAATTGGAGTTATTAAGGTGGTTGAATTTTTTAAAGATAGAGTAATAAAAACACCTGCCAGTTATGCAAAAACACTTCAAGAGGTTGAATCTATTAAAGGGCAGTTGATGCCTATCAATATCGCATTTTTATCTAGCTATACATCAGAAATATTAAGTCCATATGTATCGGTAGAATTAGCAAAAAAAGGATATTATTCTGATAATTATTTTGCCCCATTTAACCAATTTGAACAAGAGGTACTAAATCAAAATAGTGATCTATACAATAAGAATCCTGATGTTGTAGTTGTTCATAATATGATTGAGGACATGTATCCCGATTTGGTTATTAATTTTGCAAAATATAATGAGATAGAATTAGATTCCATTGCTCAGCAAGTAATAGAAAGGTATGAAACTATACTGGAATCATTAAGAACAAGGGTGAAGGCCGATATTGTTATTGTTAATTTTTCTATGATTAATGTCGATGAAGTGGGGTCTATTCACTCAGCCGTTAAACAACAAAAAAACCAATTCACCCAAAATATTAATAAAAAACTATTGTTATTGTGCAGCAAAACAAGTTCCTGCTATTCGATTGACTATATGGATATGGTTTGTAAAGTGGGCGTGAAAGAGTGGATAGATAGGAAGCTGTATTTCATGGCAAGAATCCCGTTTACAGGGCAAGGTCAAATAGAGTTTGGAAAGATGCTGGCAGAAACTATTAACAGCATTAAAAGCCAGCCATATAAGTGCCTAGTTTTGGATTTAGACAATACGATCTGGGGTGGTGTCATTGGTGAAGATGGACTAAGTGGCATACAAATTAGTGAGTATTATCCAGGGAATGTATTTAAACATTTTCAGCGCACTGTACTTAATTTACGCAATCAGGGTGTATTGTTGGCAATTGCCAGTAAAAACAATCTTAATGATGCAATGGAGGTTTTTCAAGAACATTCTGATTGCCTGTTAAAAGAGTCGGATTTTGCAGCCATAGAGATTAACTGGGATGACAAAGCAACAAACATACAAAAAATTGCAAAAAAATTGAATATTGGACTGGATTCCATTGTGTTTTTTGATGACAATCCAGTAGAGAGGCAGTGGGTGTCTGATAAGTTACCCCAAGTAAAAGTTATTGATGTGCCAAAAGACACGATGCTGTACAGTAAGACTTTGCATGATAGTAATTGCTTTAATTTTTTGGTTATGACAGCAGAGGATAAGAGCAAGACAAAGATGATTCAACTGAATCAACAAAGAGCAGAATTAAGTGAAAATTCAAAAGATATAGATAGTTTTTTAACAAGTTTGAGCATGGTGGTTAGTATTGGAACTTCTGACAGTGTGACTGTTGATAGAATAGCGCAGTTGACAAACAAAACCAATCAATTTAATCTTACAACAAAGAGATATTCTGCCGCAGAAATTAATAAATTTATTGAATCGGGTAATATTGTTTTATACCTTTCAGTGGAAGATTGTTTTGGTGAACATGGCATATCAGGTGTAGCAATTATCAAGGAAAGTGTTGAATGTGAGTGGATAATAGATACTTTCTTGCTAAGTTGTAGGATTATCGGAAAGAAGATTGAGAGTGTATTCTTAAATGAGATCGTTAATATTATAAAGAGTAAAAAAGCAAGCAAGTTATATGGTCAATATATAACTAGCAGAAAAAACCACCTAACGAAAGATTTTTATAAAAAGCACGATTTCGATTTATCAGATGAAGAAAATGGTGTTTGGGAATATGATTTGCAAAAAATACCCAGGACAATAGATTTTATTAAAATAAATAGAGTATAAATTAGTATGAGAGAATTCAATAAATTAAAACAAGTAGTATCCGATATATTGGAAGTGAATATTGATGACATTAACGAAAATAGCAGTCCTGACAACATTGAGAAGTGGGACTCTTTATCGCATATAAAGCTGGTTATGGCAATAGAAGCAGAGTTTAATGTTAAATTAACACCAGAAGACATGATGGATATGTTATCAGTTAAACTAATCAAAATTATTTTGGCAGAGAAGCTAGAGTAATGGTATATGCTGTAGGGGATAAACATCAGGAAAGTTTTGTTATATCTGAAGAGGTGGTAGCAAAGTTCGCTGAATTTTCACAGGATTACAATCCAATGCACATGGATGGTGATTTTACAAAGAGTCATGGCTATGCCCGTAGAGTGGCCCATGGCGTTATCCAGCTATCATACATATCAAAAGTTATTGGTATGGACTTCCCTGGTAAGGGTGCCATGTGGATGAATCAAACGGTTGATTGGCTATCTCCTGTGTTTATTAATGATGAAATTGATGTTGTATTAACGATCAAGGAGTATTCTGAAAGCGCAAACCTGTTGACACTATTAACAGAAATTTTTAACCAGAATGAGCAAAAGGTTATGACGGGTTTGGCACAAGTAAAAATGACGACAGCCATATCTGTCAACCTCAAAAAACCAGTAAAACTGTCAAATTCGATTGACTCTGAAAATATACTATCACAGAAAAAATCATCAGATAAAAAAGTGGCTTTGGTAACGGGTGCTAGTAGAGGAATAGGGGAAGAGATAGTTAAGAAATTAGCTAAGGAAAATTACGCAGTTATTGTTAATTATAAAAAAAATAAAAACATGGCGGATAATGTTGTTAATGCAATTATATCTTCAGGAGGTGAGGCCATTTCAATCTGTGCTGATATGTCAAATGGAGCTGAAGTTGACTCAATGGCAGGAACTATATTGGAGAAGTGGGGGCGATGCGATATAGTTATCCATGGCGCTTCACCGTCTATCAAGCCTATTAAGGCCGAAGAAATAAATTATAAGGATGTTGGTGTTTACTTGGAAATTTATTTAAAAGGAGCAATATCTTTGGTTAATCTATTTTCACCCTACATGAAAGATAATCAATTTGGCAGATTCATCTTTCTTGGGACTTCATATTTATATGCAACTCCCCCGAGGGGTATGGCGGCTTATGTTAGTGCTAAAGAAGCGCTATGGGGCTATACAAAAGCACTTTCAAGTGAAATAGCACACAATGGAATTACGGTTAATATGGTTTCTCCGAGTTTAACTATTACAGATTTAACCAACGATATTCCAGCTAGAATTAAGGAGGTTGAAGCTTTTAAAAATCCTACTAGAAGGCTGGTCACAACAATTGATATTGCGTCTCAAGTAGTGCATTTATGTTCCGAAGATTCAAGTTATATTAATGGTATTAATTTACCAATTACAGCGGCGCCTGTTTAGTTAAAAGTGAGAAAAATAGCATTAGGCACTGTTCAATTTGGTTTAGATTACGGTATAATTAATCATAGTGGACAGGTGTCAATAGACGAAGTTAAAAACATCTTGGATTACGCTAAAGACAAAGGCATTGACACATTGGATACTGCGGCAAGATACGGAAATAGTGAGCAAGTTTTGGGTGAGGTTGGTGTTAATAACTATCGAATTATCACTAAAACTACACCCTTAAAAAATGGTGTAGATGGAGTGATAAAGGGTTTACATCAATCTTTAGATAATCTTAATATTGGACAAGTGGATGGATTATTAATCCACAATATTAATGATGTAAAAGATAAGAGATTCGGTGATTTGTTCCATAAATTGAATGAACTAAAAGAAGAGGGGTTGATTAATAAAATTGGCTTTTCAACTTACACGCCAGATCAGGTGGATTTTTTACTAGAGAATTTTGATTTTGATTTAATTCAGGTGCCATTTAATATTTTTGACAATCGTTTAATTCAAGGCGGACAATTAAAGGCGTTAAAAAAGAAAAAGATTGAAATCCATGCTAGAAGTGTTTTTTTACAAGGGCTGTTGTTAGATTTTAATAATTTGTCTGATTATTTTCTAACTTGGAAGAATGAGTTTGATATAACCTTGACGCCAGAAGACACTATGGAAATGATGTCTGTTAAATTAATAAGTCTTATTTTAAAAGAGAAGCTAGAATAAAAAAATATGTATAAAATTGGCGACGAGTATAGTGAAAAATTCTTGATTACTGATTCTGTAGCTGAAAATTACAATTATTAAATAGCATGGTTGGCTATGTTAAGCCGAATCAATGGGTATTACTGGAGAGAATTGTTGAACGATGGATTTATCTAAAATAAAACTCATAGTATTGGATTTTGATGGCGTATTAACTAACAATAAAGTTCTTTTAAACGAGCATGGGGAAGAATTTGTTAGTTGCTCTAGGGGTGATGGAATTGCTTTTGACGCCCTAAGGAAATTACAAATTAAAACCATTATTCTATCAACTGAAAAGAACAAGGTGGTTAGTAGTAGGGCTAATAAATTACAAATTGATGCTATTCAAGGTGTGACCAACAAGAAAGAAATGTTGGTGGAACTTATTAAAGAAGATCAGTTAAGTAAAAATGAAGTGGTGTTTATTGGTAACGATATCAATGACATTAATGCTATGTTATTGTGTAAATTTACCTTTTGTCCAAGTGATTCACACAAACTGGTAAAGAAAATGGCTAAAATTGTTTTAGAGGCAAAAGGTGGCGATGAAATTATGCGCGAGGTTCTAGAGGGCCATTTCAAAATAGATCTTTATAAATTGCTGTACACTAAATAGGAGAGTTTTACAATGTCAATTATAATAATTGCAGAAATAGGAATTAATCATAACGGCGAAATGGATATTTGTAAAGAATTAATTGATGTTGCAAAAGAGGCTGGTGCTGATTGTGTTAAATTTCAAAAACGAGATATTAATCAAGTTTATACACAGGAGTTTTTAAATTCTCCAAGAGAAAGTCAATGGGGCACAACTCAAAGAGAGCAAAAACTAGGCTTGGAATTTAGTGCAGACGAATATCAAGAAATTGAGGATTACTGTAAGGAAAAAGATATTGAGTGGTTTGCAAGTGCTTGGGATATCAATTCACAAAAGTTTTTACAACAATTTGATTGTAAATATAACAAAATTGCTTCAGCAATGATTGTTTATGAAGATTTACTTAAAATGGTTGCAAAGGAAGGTAAGCACACCTTTATATCAACCGGTATGACAACTTATGATGATATTCAAAAAGCAGTTGATATTTTCAGAAAGGCAGGTTGTCCATTTGAACTAATGCATACAGTTTCAACTTATCCAATGAAAGATGAAGATGCTAATCTTAATATGATCAAAACCCTAAGGGGAAAATTCGGTTGTAATGTTGGTTATAGTGGACATGAAGTAGGATTGGCAGTTTCATATGCAGCAGCAGCCTTAGGAATTAGCTCACTTGAAAGGCATATTACGCTAGGCAGATCAATGTATGGTTCAGATCAATCTGCCTCAGTTGAACCTTCGGGCTTTAGAGCTTTAATTGGCTCTGTTCGTAAAATTGAACGGGCAATGGGTGATGGAGAAAAGAGGGTTATAGAGGCGGAAGCACCTATTGCAAAAAACCTTCGTCAGCACCTAGATTAGGAATAACTGCATGAATAGAAAAGTGTCTATTGACCCTGTTATATTAAAAGGCGAACGAGTTCTGTTGAAACCTGTTTCATTAGATGGGCTAGGTGATTTCCATGAATATTCAATGTATAAAGAATTATATGATCATTTTGAATTTTCTGAATTTAAGGATATCTCAGAATCTAGAGAGTATTTGAAGAAAATGATTAATAGATCAAAGTCAAGCGAGCAACAATTTTGGTTTATAAAAGAAATTCAATCAAAAAAAATTATAGGCTCTTTTGGTGTGCATAATCTTGACGAATATAGAGGTAGTGTAGAAATTGGGTATGGATTGTCTCCTCATTATTGGGGTAAGGGGTATTTTCAGGAGGCTGCAGATATTATTTTAGGTTACATATTCAACAGCCTTTTTTTACACAGAGTGGTAGCAAGAACTTCTAAATCAAATCAAGCATCAGTAAAAGCTCTAGAAAAGATTGGATTTAAATTAGAAGGTGTAATGAAGGATTATTATAGAAAGAATGACGGCCAATGGTTTGATGCAGTCCTAATGGCTAAATTAAGTAAAAATTAAGATTGAGTTGTCTATGAAAATTCCAGCATTTATTACAGTTCGTTCATTATCTACTAGATTACCTAAGAAGTGTTTTTTATCCTTTGGTGAAGGTTCTGTATTAGAGCACATAATACGTCGAGTAAAGCACTATGATTTAGATCCTATAGTTTGCACTACTACAGAAGATTCAGATGACGCTATTGTTGATCTGGCTAAAAAGTGCAATGTAAAGTTTTATAGAGGCCCGATTGCAAATAAGTTGCTTCGTTGGAGTCAATGTTGTGAGCACTTTTCCCTGGATTCGTTCCATTCTGTAGATGCTGACGATCCTTTCTTCTGTGGTGATGAGGTGAAAAGAAGTCATGAGCTATTGCAAACAGGATTTGATATGGTTGCACCTAGTCCATCCTCCTCAGGTGGAGGGGCAACTGTTGGTTATTCACTGACTGCTGACATTGTTAAGCAAGCATCACTTGGGATGAGTGACGACTTAGATACAGAAATGATGTGGTCGTATATAGAAAAAGTTTCAGATATAAAAAAGACCATTTTAACTGACCCGCATGAAAATATTATTAGAGATAGAATGACTCTTGATTACCATGAAGACTATATTGTACTAGAGGCAATAAGATTGTTGATTGGTAACATGGGCACAAGAGAAGATTTGTATAGCCTGCTAAAAAATAACCCTGACTTGCCAAGAATTAACACTTTTAGGTCTGAAGAATGGTCTAAAAATCAAAAAAAGAAAGAGCTGCAATGAAAAAATAGATGAGAGGTGTAAGTTTAATTGGAAGGGATTGGTCTATTTAGATAAATAAAACGAGCTCAATGAGAAGTCTTAGGTTTAAATATTGGCAATTCTATCGTATCCAAACAAGCTGTATCATTCAACCCTTGAGCATTAAAATTATATATAAAATCAGCGTTAAAGAAATTTAAAATTTATGGAGTGTAAAAAATGGGAAACCCTAGTTGGAGATTTGAGGGAAATGAAAGAAACTATTTAGAGGAAGTATTATCTACAGGATTTAGAGCTGGGTCTGATGGGGCTTTTACAACTAGACTAGAAAGCTATTTTTCCAATGTTTATAAAACACGATTTAGTATTACTTTTAATTCTGGTACGTCTACATTACATGCGGCATTATTAGCAATGGGGTGTGGCCCAGGAGATGAAGTTTTAACGCCGGCGTTAACACCATTAATGTGTGGATTAGCTCCGTACTATACTGGAGCAACACCTGTATTCGTTGACTCATTGTCTGATACATTTTTAATGGATCCTGTCGATATTGAGCGAAAGATAACTGATAAAACCAAAGTTATTTTTGTAACACATATGTATGGTGGTGTTTGTGATATGGATGCAATTATGGCAATTGCGAAGAAAAATGATTTAATGGTTTTGGAGGATTGCGCTCAATGTCATATGGGGAAAACAGATAGCGGTCAATTAGTTGGAACTATTGGTGATGCAGGTAGTTGGAGTTTTGAAAATTCAAAACAACTTACTTGTGGTGATGGTGGAATTATTACTTGTAATGATGAGAGATTAGCGACCACTATTCGAAAGATCGGCGGACTTGGATTTAAGTCTTTAACGGCAGAGTCTGGAAAGGTTAGAACCGATAGAGATAAATTACAAAATCCTAATTGGGATAGGTTTGATGAGATAGGCTATAATTATAGATTGGGCCAAATGAATGCAGCAGTAGCACTTGCACAAATGGAAAGAGCCGAATATTTTATAGATTTGCGCAGAGCTATGGGGTTGGCTTATACAAAAGTATTAGAAAACTCAGAGCTCTTGACTACTCAACGAGTTTTAGATGGATACTATCATACATATTACACTTTTTCATCAAAATTTAATGGTGAAAAATTAGGAGTAAGCTGGGAAGATTTTAGAAAAAAATATATTGAATTAGGTGGTGATGGTATATATGCTGCGTCTAAGTTACAACACCAAGAGCCTGTATTTCGTGATAGAAAAATTGGATATGGAGAAACGCCTGTGGCAGTTGATTTACAGAAAAATTTGATGAACTTTACAACTAATCAAGCGAATGAAGAAGAGCGAAATATTCAAATTGAAGTTATGAGAAAGACACAGAAATATTTTGGCGATACTTTATCTTGAAGGCTGATATGGATAGATTTGATTTAACAGATAGAATCGCACTTATAACGGGTGCATCAGGTTTACTTGGCGTTGAGCATGCAGCTGCACTATTGGAGGCGGGGGCAAGTGTTGTCATGACGGATATAAACGAAAAGGGGCTTGTAAAAGCATATGATGCTTTGCTAGACTCTGATAATAAAGAGCGTCTCTATTATAAAGTT
>Ga0233440_1002914_pt1 | contig 13450 bp, 11 predicted proteins | sample SI_123_September_5_FD_182791 | JGI IMG/M metagenome (GOLD analysis project Ga0233440, IMG submission 182791) | Seawater microbial communities from Saanich Inlet, British Columbia, Canada - SI_123_September2016_120_MG | ecosystem: Environmental > Aquatic > Marine > Inlet | place: Canada: British... | reverse complement strand
CATCACCGTAGGTGCCAGTGACATCTCTGCAAGCCTGACCAACTACACCACCTTCAGTAACGCCACCGGTGTGGCCAATGCCAATGCGCTGGGTCTGACCGACCTAGATACAGCACTGGATGCCGTCAACAACCGCCGAAGTGAGCTGGGTGCACAACAGAACCGCCTAGAGCACAACGCCTCCAACCTACGCAACGTATCTGAAAACATCAGCGCCTCGCGCTCCCGTATTCTGGATACCGACTTTGCAGCGGAGTCAGCGGAACTGGCACGTACCAATGTACTGCAACAGGCTGGAATGGCTATGTTAGGTCAGGCTAACCAGAGTGGTCAGCAGATTCTTAGCTTACTGAAATAGAAGTCTTAAATATAGTAGTGAGAGTTAGCGGACTACCATCACGGCTTCTTGCTTTATGCCGTCCATAAGGATGGGGTGTGTGAATTTTGTAACCGTATATTGACTATGTAAAACAAGGAGGATTGAAAAAATATAAAAAAACTATAAAGAAGATGAAAGATATGCCGTTATGAGAATTGGAGGCGGTAGATGGTAAGTAGGGAAAATGGGCTGCCACCCAGAACTACTAAACCTTTCCGCCATATATGAAAGCTCCTTTAAAGATTGAAAATACAGTCTGCATGGGGAGAGACAAAAAAGGTGAATTAAAATGCAAGTAATTAATACAAATGTTGCGTCGTTGAATGCTCAGCGTACACTGGCTTCCACTCAAGAAGCGAACCAGACTGCAATGCAACGACTCTCTTCAGGGTCACGAATCAATAGTGCAAAAGATGATGCCGCAGGTATGTCCATTGCGGATACCATGACCTCACAGATTCGTGGTATTAACCAAGCTACTCGAAATACCAATGATGGTATCTCCTATGTTCAGACTGCTGAGGGAGCACTGGATGAGGTGAGTGATATGTTGCAGCGTATTCGTGAGCTGGCTGTACAAGCAGATAGTGGTACGATGAATAGCTCTCAGCATGACTACATCGATATGGAGGTGAAGGTACTGGGGGAAGAGATTGGTAATGTGCTTTCTAATACCAAATTCAATGGTATGCAGGCTTTGACCAGTGGTACTGTGACTATTCAGGCGGGCTGGGAGTCTGGTGATACCATTACAGTGGGTGTTGCCGATATGTCCTCCAGTCTGACCGTTTACACTAGTTTCAGTAATGCGACAGGTACGGCCAATACGCAGGCGCTGACTTTGACTGCTCTGGATACTGCGCTGGATAAGGTAAATGAAGCGCGAAGCAATTTGGGTGCACAGCAGAACCGTCTGGAGCACAATGCCTCTAACCTGCAGAATGTTTCTGAGAATATGTCAGCTGCCCGTTCACGTATTCAGGATACAGACTTTGCATCGGAATCAGCTGAGCTGGCACGGACTAATGTGCTGCAACAGGCCGGTATGGCAATGTTGAGTCAGGCTAACCAAAGTGGTCAGCAGGTGCTCTCACTCTTGAGGTAATCTGAGTTGATCTGATATGAGAAAGCAGCCTTTCTAAAAAGAGAGGCTGCTTTTTTTATGGTAGTCTGGTGAATGAGTCATAGATAAAAAGAACGATGAAAAAAGAGAAGATACTTTCCCTGATTCCTGCACGAGCAGGCTCTAAGGGGCTACCCAGTAAAAATAAACTGTCTTTTGCCGGGATGCCGTTGGTGGCACATGCCATGGATTTTTCCAGACAGTTATCTGAACATCTTGATGTGACTACACTGGTCTTAACCAATGATCAGGAGATACAACAGATCGCCAATGAGTATCTGGGAGATATGGGTTACCGTAGGGAGGATATGCTGAGTCAGGATGAGACCTCAATGAATGATACCGTAGCACATGCGGTGGAATGGTGTGGGGTGCATAATATTGATTTTGACTGGATTCTTTTGTTGCAGCCAACCTCCCCATTGAGAACAATTGATGGCGTATTGGATATGATTCGACAAGCGACAGTCCATGAACAGAAAGATGAATGTTGTTTTGCCTCTGTCAGTCCATTAAAGGTGAAGCGCTATGAGTTGATCTATAAAGGTGAAGGCGGAGCATTTCGTTCATTAGCGCGTAGAGACTCTGATTCAAGAAGGCAAAAATTTGATTCAGAGGCTGTCTATTTTGAGGATGGGGCGGCCTTTCTCACCAGAGCGAGCTTCTATCAAAAATATAATAAATTGGTAGATGGCGAGAAGATGGAATATCTGCTGACCTCCTCTGAGAGGATTACCGATATTGATGATCAGGAAGATTTTGATATTACTGAGTTCATGTTCCAGTCGCGGCAGAGCTAAAGTTACGGTATTGAAGCTAATGAAAAAAGTTTTGATTGTTGGGGGAGGGACCGCAGGGGTTACCATCGCAGACCGATTGGCCCCTTATGCTGACGTGGTTGTACTGGAGCGTTCAAAATATCGACAATATCCGCTACTGTTCAGAATACCGTTGCTGGGAGGGTTGCTGTTTCAAAGTGGGAAGTATGTGCGGAAAGTCTTACTCCAGTCAGGGGTTCGGGGGGCGCTTCCGTTCTTTGAGTCTAATGTGTTGGGAGGAGCGTCGGCTATTAATGGTTGTGTGCATGCTGTAGGCAGCTTGCAGCGTTGGCAGACTGTTTTTGCAGAGACGGCTTTTGGTGAAGAGGGGGTGATGAGGGCCTATCAGGCTTGTTACTCTGCTTCGGGAAAAAAAGGAAGTTTATCGCTGAAGGAGGCATCGCAGGATAAACTGGACCGGCAGTTTCTTCAAACCTTGGATCAGGCTGGGGTTCCAGTAGGGGATATGTCTTTTTCAGACCGACCTAAGTGTGGAGCCATTCTGATCAATACAGGAAGATGGGTCCGCTCTTCAGTAGTTTCAGCATTTTTCCATCGCAGGCGATATCATGTTGAAATGGGGGGTGATGTGAATCGTTTGGTACTTAATCAGACGGGGGACTGTATTGGCGTATATGTTGAAGGGCGCTTGATGAAAGCAGATTATGTGATTGTAGCAGGGGGAGTGATTGGCACTACTGCGTTACTGAGCAAAACACAAAATTATATGCAGAAATCCGGTGCCCAAATGTTTAACCTCTCTTCTCTCGGTACAGGAATCAAAGACCACCCTAATCTTCGAATTAAGGTGCTCTGCAGAGCAGGCTATAAAACACTGAATGAGATCTCTCATAGTCTATTTTTGAAGGCTGTAGAGTTCTCCAAACACCTTGTGGGATATCCCTCGCTGATGCGTACACCCGGTGCAACCTCGGCAGCTTATCTTGATTTGGATGAGGATGGTGTGGTTGATACCAAAATACAGCTGGTTCATTTTACCGAAAAGGGGCGGTTGGGTAGTGATGATCCCAAGCAGTTGTTTGATAGTCGTCCCGGATTTTCACTGGCTATTACCCTGCTGAACCCAAAATCATCTGGAAAAATAGATAGCCAAGGGAGGGTAGATCCCGGATATTTTGCCGAAAAAGAGGACCTAAATTTAATGAAGTGTGGGCTAAACTACGCGCTCAACTTGCTCCAATCTGAACCATTGAGTAGTGTGGTGGAGGCCGTTATAGATCAACAGGAGATCGAGGCTGATGCGGAACAGTATGTGTTGAACCACTTTTTTAGTGGATACCACCTGATTGGTGGGGTTTCTGTGGGGAAAGAGGGGAAATTGCTCGACCAAAAATTGAAAATGAGAGGTGTAGAAGGACTTTATGTATGTGATGCAAGTGTTTTTGAGTCGCATGTTTCCAGTAATACGCACGCTCCAGTGGTGTTACTGGCAGACCAATTTGCCAGAAGTTTTGTTAAAGATGAATTGCAGGGGTAGAGGATGTTTAGGATTGGCGAACGCAAGATAGGTGTGGGTGAAGTACCGTTGGTGATTGCAGAGGTTGGTATCAATCACGGTGGGGCGCTGGATGTGGCGATTGAAATGGCTGATGCCGCAGCAGCCTGTGGTGTTGAAGTCGTTAAGCATCAGACTCATATCGTTGATGATGAGATGAGTTATCACGCTAAAAATATTCGACCTGGAAATTCTGAACAGGCGATCTATGACATTATGGCGGATTGTGCGCTTTCAGAAGCTGAAGAAATGGCATTGATGCAACATGTAGCATCTCTTGGGATGAAGTTTATGAGTACCCCCTTTTCAAGAGCAGCATTCTATAGGCTAGAGCGGATGGGGGTAGTGGCTTACAAGGTTGGGTCAGGGGAGTGTAACAACTACCCGCTATTGAGATTGATTGCGGCAACAGGTAAGCCGACCATTGTCAGTACGGGAATGAATGGTATGGCAGCTGTGCGCCAGGTTGTTGATATCTTTCAGGAAAAAAAATCGCCATTGGCATTGCTCCATACCACCAATCTTTACCCTACTTCAGATGAACAGGTTCGCCTAGGGGCGATGGATGAATTGATGCATAATTTTCCAGATTTGTCGGTAGGTTTATCGGATCATACAGTAGATAATCTCTCCTGCATTGCTGCTATGGCAAGAGGGGCAACCATTGTAGAGCGGCACTTTACTGATACCAAAGATCGTATTGGCCCAGATATTGTATGTTCGATGGATGTTACACAGTGTAAAGAGCTGGTCTCAGCGGCTCAACGAATTCCCCAGTTACTGGGAGGGAATAAGGAGGCGTTAGAGGCAGAAGCAGTAACGACACGATTTGCATTTGCCAGTGTAGTGGCGGAACGGATAATTCGTAAGGGAGAGTTGTTAAATAGTGATAATATTTGGGTTAGACGGCCTGGAACCGGAGAGTTTCTGGCAGCGGATTATGAAAGTTTATTGGGAAGAGTTGTGGCAGTAGACATTGAGAAAGGAGAGCAGGTAAAAACTTCAGATCTGGTATGAAAAATATTGTTTTTTTAACAGGTACTCGTGCGGACTATGGCAAATTAAAGCCATTGATTCGTGCCATCTCCGAGGCGGTGAATGTGACCGGGTCCATTATTGTGACCGGAATGCACCTGATTGAAAAATATGGACTGACCGTGATTGAGGTGGAGAAGGATGGCTTGTTACCTGTCTATAAAAATGAAGATGAGTTCTACAAGGATAATGATATTGCCTACTCCGTGTCACAGACTACCTACAAAATTGCAGAGTACCTGAGAGAAGTCGAGGCTGATCTGTTAGTGGTGCATGGAGACCGTGCCGATGCACTCTCTGGCGCGATTGCAGCACTAGGTTCGAATATCAAGATTGCCCACATCGAAGGGGGAGAGATTACCGGAACGCTGGATGAGATGTTTCGCCATGCAATTTCTAAACTTTCACACCTCCACTTTGTCTCCAATGCCGATGCAAAGAGTCGCTTGATTCGACTGGGAGAGATTCCGGAGCATATATTTGAAATTGGTTCGCCGGAGTTGGATATCCTCTCCTCAACACTGCCTGAGATTGATTGGGTAAAAGAGTACTACGATATTGTTTTCCCAGAGTATGCAGTGCTGGTTTTTCATCCGGTATCAACAGAGGTCTCCAGAATAGAAGAGCAGATCCAAAATATCTGTGCCGCAGTGGTGCAATCCAACAGAAAATTTGTTGTGATCTACCCTAATAATGATCCGGGTGGGGATATTATATTTAAGGGGTACGAGCACTACCTGTCTGGGAATGAAAATTTCAAGTTTCTTCCAAGTATGCGGTTTGAATATTTTTTATCGATTATGAAGCATGCGGAACTAATTGTTGGGAATTCCAGTTGCGGTATCAAGGAGGCTCCATTCTTTGGGGTGCCGACTATCAACATTGGTTCCCGACAAAATAAGAGAACAAGTAACCCTTCGATTATCAATGTAGATCCAGTAGAGGCAGAGATTGCAGATGCATTGAGTCGAGTTGCAGAGGTAGAGCATGTGAAAGTTAAAGAATTTGGTGACGGAAAGAGTGCGGAGCGCTTTATAGGAATAATCTCTGATCTGGATTTGGATGCAATCAAGTTCCAGAAGACAATGGACTGACCTGATGAATGACTACATAAATTCTTATACTGAAATTCCCCTCCCCCAAGCAGGGGGAGGGATAGGGTGGGGGTTGAATCCACCAGTATTTACGCAACTCTTAAAATAGGTGAATTATGCCAGGATATGAACTGATTGGTGAAGAGGAGCGTGCAGCAGTCAATGAACTGTTTGATGATGGCGGTGTGTTGTTTGCTCATGGCTTTGATGGAGTGCGCAATGGGCGTTATCGGGTACGGGAATTTGAAGAGCAATTTGCCGATTACCTAGGAGTGAACTATGCGCAGGCGGTCTCTTCGGGGACAGCAGCACTCAAGGTAGCGTTGGTCGCAATGGGCGTGAAGCCCGGTGATGAAGTCATTACTCAGGCCTTTACTTTTGTGGCAACAGCAGAAGCGATTATTGATGTCGGTGCCAAGCCGGTTTTTGTGAATATTGACGAAACCCTCAATATGGATCCCGGTGATCTGGAGAGGGCGGTTAGCGAGAAGACGGCAGCGATCATACCGGTGCATATGCTGGGAGTGGCCGCTGATTTGGGTCGTATCCACCCCATTGCAGAGAAATATGGTATTCCCGTATTAGATGATACCTGTGAATCATTGGGGGCGGAGTGGGGAAATGAAAAACTGGGTACACAATCTCTCGCTTCTGCATGGAGCTTTGATGCAGGGAAAACGGTGATTGCTGGTGAGGGAGGAATGATTACAACCAATGATGAAGGGCTGTATCAATTGGCGCGTGAATATCATGATCATGGACATATGTATAATCCGAACCTGCCCAGAGGGCGGGATACCCACCGTATTCCTGGTTTCAACTATCGGATGACCGAGGTACAGGCGGCAATTGTCTCTGCACAACTCAAGAAGCTGGATTATATTGTTGAGAGGAACCGGTGCAACAGTGCTGTGATTGAGTCGGCTGTGAGTGATTTGGATGGTGTGAAGATGCGTTCTATCCCCGCGTTATGCAAACCACTCTGTGACACAGTGATTATGCAGTTTGAAAGCGATGAAATTGCAAGCCGTTGTGTTATGAGTTTAACTGAAAATGGTTTGGGTACTAAGAATGTGCCTGATGCAATTGAGTGGCATTTTGCAGTCTATTGGGGCCATATGCAAGATGAAATTGGCTGCTCCCAAGAGGAGTCAAGAATATTATTAAAGCAGTCTAATGATATCGTAAAGCGTTGTGTTGCGTTACCTGTGCTGGTGAATATGACAGAAGAGCAAGTTAAAAATAATGCTGATACAGTAAGAATGATAGTTCAAGAGCTATCTTGATAATAATGAGGATATGGAATGAGTCGTTGTAATAAGTTTCCTGATTTTACTATATGTATACCTACGTATAATCGCGGAAGTAAAGCGTTGAATCTCGTAAATGTATTGCGTGAAGAAATTAATGAGAACTGGGATATTCTAGTTTTAGATAATAACTCCACTAATGAGTCGGAGCAATATTCTGAAATCAATGATATGTCTAAAAAGATTTCTAATGTTAGATATATTAAGCAGCATGCGAATGTAAATTTTGAAGGAAATTTCCTTTCTTGTTTTGAAGAGTGCTGCTCAGATTTTTTTATGGTTATCAGTGATGAGGATTTTGTTAATGTTGATTTTGTCAATAAGATTGTTCCGCAATTAATGGACAATCCAGGAATTGGCATTGTAAGAGGGTCAATTGCTCCTTATGAAGGGCTAAGTGGGGAGTCCTTGGTTTCAATAGAATATCCGGATAACTATTTCCAAAAAGGTAAAGATGCGCTCTATAATTTTTCATTTTATAATAATTATCCTCATGGTACTATTTATAATAAAAAATTGGCAAATGAAAAAGGGATAGTATGTCTTTTGAGGAAAAACCTGATTAAGCAAGGGACATATCCTCATTTGTATGTGGATATGCTGATTAGTGCAGTTGCAGATGTGATGATATCAAGTGAAGTAGGGTCTTTTGAAGGAAGCTCGGGTAAGCAGCATTGGGATGATCAGGATAGATATTTAAGCCCAGCATACTCATTTGGAGGTAGGTTGAATCAGTTGATGGTGTTAAGAGATGCTATTTTTGAGTCTGTAAAAATGGTAAATAGTAATTTTGATGAAGACTTGTTTGTTTTAATATATCTAAAGCTATGTGAAAAATATTATTATCTTGTCTCAAAAGTGAATATGATGGAGTTTGTCTCTCATCATCAGTTGAATCCAGTATATATTCAGAAGTCATTGTTGTACTTTTGTTGTGCAGCAGTAAGTGTGGATGCGAGGATACAAAATTTAGCGCCTATTTTGATTGAAAAGATTGAGAAAATACATGTGAAATGGGAGGAAATTCTTCAAGGCGATATTAGCAATATGAGTACTGAAAATTAATATAATTATTTTAGGTTGAAATTTAATGAAAGCAGTGATTCTTGCAGGTGGATTGGGTACTCGCATTAGTGAAGAGACTGATAGCCGTCCCAAACCCATGGTAGAGATTGGTGGAAAGCCCATCCTCTGGCATATCATGAAGCTGTATTCGGCTCATGGTATTAATGACTTTATTATCTGCTGTGGATATAAGGGTTATGTGATCAAAGAGTATTTTGCTAACTACTTTCTCCATATGTCGGATGTTACCTTCTGTATGCGAGAAAATCGTATGGAGGTGCATCAGAAACGGGTAGAGCCATGGAAGGTGACATTGGTGGATACCGGCGAAAATACCATGACCGGGGGGCGGTTGAAGCGGGTTACTGAATATCTTAAGGGGGAAGAGAGCTTTTGCTTTACCTACGGGGATGGGGTCAGTGATGTTGATGTCAGCGCCTTGGTTAAATTTCATCAATCTCACGGCTTACAGGCAACCATGACCGCCGTCTACCCGCCGGGCCGTTTTGGAGCGGTTGATATTGAAGAGAATCATTTGATTACCTCCTTTAAAGAGAAACCGAAAGGAGATGGAGGAATGATCAACGGAGGTTTTTTTGTGCTCTCTCCTGCTGTGCTTGATCTGATTGATGGGGATGATTCATCTTGGGAGAGTAAACCACTACAAACATTAGCGGCACAGAATCAGCTGAAGGCCTTCAGTCATGAAGGGTTCTGGAGACCAATGGATACATTGCGTGATAAAAATAACCTAGAAGATCTGTGGCAATCTGGGAAGGCCCCTTGGAAAATATGGGAATAGGTCCACAGTTTTGGCAGGGCAAGCGTGTCCTGATCACAGGGCATACTGGCTTCAAGGGGGGGTGGCTCTCCCTCTGGTTACAACAATTGGGAGCGGAAGTCACAGGAGTGGCGCTAGATTCACCGACTGTGCCCAATTTCTATCAGCAAGCTGCAGTTGCAGATGAGATGAAGAGCTTGAGGGTGGATATCCGTAATGGTGAAGAGATCAAGCAGATCTTTCGGCAAAACAAACCTGAATTTGTATTCCATCTGGCAGCACAACCATTGGTACGTTACTCCTATCAGCATCCGGTAGAGACCTATGAGACCAATGTGATGGGTACGCTACATGTCTTGGAGGGGATTCGCGCGGTTGATTCGGTATCGGCTGCAGTGATGATTACCACTGATAAATGTTATGAGAACCGTGAGTGGGTCTGGGGCTATCGTGAAAATGACCCGATGGGAGGGCATGATCCCTACAGCAGTAGTAAAGGAGCGGCAGAACTGCTGATTGCCTCCTATCGGGATAGCTATTTTCCGGCAGACCGATATTCCGATCACCGTACGACTATCGCTTCGGTACGTGCAGGTAATGTGATTGGTGGAGGGGACTGGGCCGAGGATCGCTTGATTCCTGATCTGATACGCGCCTTCCAGCAGGGAGAAGAGGTATTGATCCGTAGCCCAAAGGCCACTCGCCCCTGGCAGCATGTGTTGGAACCGCTTGCCGGGTACCTGATGCTGGCTGAGAAGCTCTCTCTTGAGGGAGCACGGTGGAGTGGAGGATGGAACTTTGGCCCATTTGATCAGGATGTCAAACCGGTGGAGTGGATTTGCGAGCAGATGGTGCAGTTGTGGGGGGAGGAAGCATGTTGGCGTGTGGATGGAGGGACTCATTCCCATGAAGCCAACTATCTGAAGCTCGACTGCTCTAAGGCTAATATGGTGCTGGAGTGGCTGCCACAGTGGAGTTTGCAGCAGGCGCTGCAATCGATTGTGGATTGGCATCAGGCAGATCTACAAGGTCAAAATATGAGACTATTTTCCTTGTCACAAATTGATCAATATTTGAACGCCAACAGGATATGACTATGCAACAACAGATTGTGAGGGAGACTTTGAAGGTCGATGAAGATCATATGCTTCACATTGAATTACCCGAAGATTTCTCGGATGAAGTTGAGGTGATTATTATGCCGCTTTCGCCACAAAGGGTGCCGCAAGAGAGTAAGGCCATGATGCGACTTCAAGAAGAGAGTGCCTTTGCCCAAGAGGTACTTGGAAGCTCAGATGAAGATGTGTGGAATGAGTTATTGAAATGATGAATGTATTAACTTCGAAAATTGTTCCTGGAGAAATTTACAGTGCAATCTTTCCTTTTAGTGATCTGTCTAGTCAGAAGAGAAGGCCATTACTGATTCTTGCGCCCCCTAATCAGGATGGTGATGTTCAAGTAGGTTTTATCACCTCTAAATCGGTGGATGACAAAGCAGGTCTTGCGTTGATAGATGAAGATTTTAGTGGTGAGCCACTCAAAATCCAGAGTCATTTGAGGCTGGATAAAATTTTCAATCTTCACTTGAGCCGTATAGAGAAACGGGTTGGTGTGTTGAGTCATGCGGGAGTAGAGAAGGCGATGCGCAAGCTGGTTCTGCTTCATGCCTCCTGGTTCTCCAAAGCAACCGGTGGTGACAGGCAGTATTTGCCAGGAAAATCTGTTGTGCCCCCCTCAGGAAAAGTAATTGGGGAGAGAGAGGTCAGCAATATGGTTGATGCTGTACTGGATGGGTGGCTGACCACGGGGCGTTTTAATGAGCAATTTGAAAAACAGTTGGCAGACTATCTGGGGGTACAGCATCTACTCACGACCAACTCAGGCTCTTCTGCCAATCTGCTGGCACTTACGGCATTGACCTCTGATAAGTTGGGGGATCGACAATTAAAGACCGGAGATGAGGTGATTACGGTAGCAGCGGGATTCCCAACTACGGTGAACCCGATCCTGCAAAATAATTTGGTGCCGGTTTTTGTTGATATTGATATCCCAACCTACAATATTGATGTTTCAAAATTAGAACAGGCGCTTACCGATAAGACGGGGGCTGTAATGATCGCCCACACATTGGGTAACCCTTATGATCTGGATGCGGTTGTCGCCTTTACCCAGAAACACAACCTTTGGCTGGTAGAGGATTGCTGTGATGCGCTGGGCTCAACCTATCAAGGCGAAAAGGTTGGGACCTTTGGAGATATTGCTACCCTCAGCTTCTATCCGGCCCACCATATCACTATGGGAGAGGGAGGGGCTGTCTTCACAAATAATAGTGAGCTGAAAAAAATTGTCGAGTCATTTCGGGATTGGGGGAGAGACTGTTATTGTCAGCCGGGGTGTGATAACACCTGTGGAAATCGTTTCTCGTGTAAGCTGGGCAGCTTGCCAGAGGGCTACGATCATAAGTACACCTACTCCCATCTAGGGTATAACCTGAAAATTACTGATATGCAGGCGGCTTGTGGTGTTGCACAGCTTGAAAAGATCGATGACTTTGTAGCAGCAAGAAAAGATAATTTTGTCTACTTGAGTAGAAAACTGTCATCATTGTGTGACTACTTGGTATTGCCAGAGGCAACGGCAGGCAGTGACCCTGCTTGGTTTGGTTACCCTATTACTCTGAAAGAGGGGAGTGGTTCTACACGAGTTGATCTACTCAAATATCTGGATCAGTACAAGGTGGGTAGTCGTCTGCTATTTGCTGGAAACCTCACCAAACAGCCTTACTTTGAAGGGCGAAATTATCGAGTAGTGGGGGGGTTGGAGAATACAGACCGAGTGATGAATCAGACCTTCTGGATTGGCATCTACCCAGGGATCAGTAGAGAGATGCTTGACTATGTAGTAAGCCGGCTAGAGCGTTATTTTGGTGTTAATTGGTAAAAACAGATCGAGGGGCAGAAGCTATGAGTAACTCAGAAATTCCAGAGAATCTATTTATTCTCGAAATGGCCAATAACCATATGGGTGACATTGAGCATGGTCTTCATGTGATTCGCTCCTTTGGGGCGGTGTGTCGCAAGTACCCGTTCAAGTTTGCCTTTAAATTGCAGTATCGAGAGCTGGATAGCTTTATTCACCCCGCCATGAAGGGGCGGACTGATGTTCCCTACATCAAACGCTTTGAAGAGACCCGTTTAGCAAAGGCAGACTTTGATCGCTTATTAGCGGCTATGCGCGAAGAGGGGTTTATGACCATGTCGACCCCATTTGATGAGAGGTCAGTAGACCTGATTGAAGATCAAAATCTCGATATCATCAAAATTGCCAGCTGCTCTTTCGGTGACTGGCCATTGCTGGAGCGGGTCACAGAGAGTGGTCGTCCTATTATTGCGTCCACTGCTGGAGCAGAGGTTGAAGTGATTGATCAGGTGGTCAGCTTTCTTCAGCACCGTAACAAGGATTTTGCCCTGATGCACTGCGTGGGAGAGTACCCCACGCCAGATGAGTTGATGCATGTGGGACAGCTTGACTATTTGATGCAGCGTTATCCGGATGTGCGAATCGGCTTCTCTACCCATGAAGATACCTCCAATACCGACCTGATCAAAATTGCGATGGCCAAGGGGGCCAGTATCTTTGAGAAGCATGTGGCTGTGCCAACCGAACAGTATGGTATTAATAAATACTCGGCAACACCGGAACAGGTCGATGCCTGGTTGGCTGCTGCTGAATATACCCAAATGGTGATGGGTGAGAGTAGTAAGCGTCTACCTGTCAATAAGCGGGAAGAGGCCAGCTTGCGTTCACTGCGTCGAGGTATGTTTGCCAAACGTGATCTGAGAAAAGGAGAAGTGCTGACTGAGAGCGATGTCTATTTTGCCTTTCCCCCACAAGAGGGGCAGTTTAGTGGGAATGATTGGTCTAAATACCTAGAGTACCAGTTGACCGAAGAGTTGAAGAAAGATGGGGCGATAGCACCGAGCAACTGTACTCAGAAGGATAGTCGTGAGCAGGTTTGGGAGATTGTGAAGCATGCACGTGCGCTGCTCAAAGAGAGTCGTGTGGTGATTCCCGGCAGTGCAGATCTGGAAATCTCACACCATTATGGTCTGGATCGCTTCTTTGAATATGGCTTGCTACTGCTTACAGTAGTGAATCGTGACTACTGTAAAAAAATTCTGGTCACCCTACCGGGGCAGGCTCACCCAGAGCAATATCACAAAGAGAAGGAAGAGACCTTCCATGTGCTCTATGGGGAGGTTGATCTGGAATTGAATGGTGAGTCCCGTAAATGTGTGCTAGGGGATGTGGTGACGATCGAGCCAGAGA
>Ga0233440_1002912_pt1 | contig 13457 bp, 17 predicted proteins | sample SI_123_September_5_FD_182791 | JGI IMG/M metagenome (GOLD analysis project Ga0233440, IMG submission 182791) | Seawater microbial communities from Saanich Inlet, British Columbia, Canada - SI_123_September2016_120_MG | ecosystem: Environmental > Aquatic > Marine > Inlet | place: Canada: British... | reverse complement strand
AGCAATATAATCTTATTGAAGATTATGATAAATCAACTTTTAAAGGAATTGCTTCAAGAAATGCCATTGCACACGCAAACCTATATTATGATGATTTGAGAGATTTAATCTTTACTAGCAATGGAGAAAACATAAGTACAGAAAATTTCAAGAACGAATTACAGAGTTTATTAGGCTTTTTAGGTGAACTTATGGAAGAACTTAAAGGAGAACTTAGTATTTCAGATATGATTAAGAAAGAACTTTCAAATATATCTCATAAGATCAAATTAGGTTTTAGAGCAGACAATGTTAAGAAAGCATTTTTAGCATTCATTATTGATGTCAAAGAAGGACGAAAGTCCATTTAGTTTTCTCGCCCCCTCTATTAAATTAAATTCTGCGTAGCAGTCTATATGTCTGAAAGACTGAAATCCCCCCTCTTTAAAGTAATAAAAAATTTGGACGTAATGAAATGAAGTCGTTAAATCAATGTTATACAGAGTTGCGTAAGCAATTTAGTTAGTTTTTTCTTTTCCCGATTTAACGAAGTTAGCCCCGTTTAGAAGTCTCGGTTTACCTTTACGACAGTTGAATTTCTCGTCTATGAAGTAGTAAGAAAATACAACGTTACCGTCGTAAAGGCAATGGAAAAATTTCTCTTAACAAGTATTAGATAACCTTCTAAAATACAAAGGTTCTTCTAATACGTCTGCTTGCCATGTTAGGTAGAAAAATTTATAAATTGGAACTCAATAAAAATCTTATGCAAAATTATATCGAAAAACTTGAATATCGTATGAAACTTAAAGGATTTAGTCCTAAAACTATCAAATCATATACATATAATACTCAAAATTTTCTTAATTTTATAAAAATAAACCCTGAAAAGGTCTCTAAAGAAGATATAGAATCCCATTTTGCGAACCTTATCAAAAAAGGATATATGTCTGCATCAATAAAATTGAACTATGCTAGCATTAAATTTTTCTTTACATGGGTGATCCCAAGAAATATAGATTTTGTAAAAATAGATACACCAAAAAAAGAAAAAAAGTTGCCTAAAGTTCTATCAAAAAAAGATATCTTATCTATGATAGATAATACTGAAAATCTTAAACATAAATTATTGTTGGAAATACTTTATTCTTCTGGCCTAAGGGTGGGAGAAGCAGTTAATTTGAAAATTTCGGATATTGATGTTGATAGGAATATTATTCGAGTAAATCAAGGAAAGGGATCCAAAGATAGGCAAAGTATTTTATCAAAAAAATTAAAAGAAGATTTACTGAAATATTTATGTACAAAGAGGGATAATGATATTTATTTATTTTCAAAAAGAGAAAATCATATTGTCATAAAAACTGCACAAAAAATAGTTGATAATGCTGCAAAAAGAGTTAAACTAAATAAAAAAGTTACACCACATATGTTGAGGCATAGTTTTGCAACACATTTGCTTGAAAATGGGACAGATATTAGATATATTCAAAAACTTCTCGGACATTCAAGATTAGAAACTACTCAAATTTATACTCATGTTGCAAATAATGATTTGAAAAATATAAAAAGTCCCCTGGATTAAAGATGAAAGCCAAATTTATTTTAAGTGAGAAAAAAGCACTAGAACAGTTAGAGATAATGAAATCTCTGTCCGATGAAGTATCATATAGTGTTAAAACTAATTTAGAAGTTGCTAAAATTTTAGAAAATAAATGTTTTATGAGTGTGCATTCATTACAAAATTTGAAATTACTAAAAAATAAAGAAAAAGTTTGGTTCTTCTTACAAGGAAATAAAGAGGTCCCAAAGGGTGTAACTAATTTTGTAGTTGATAACGAAAATGATCTAAAACTATTACTAAATGAAAACAGGAAAATAAATTTACTCTTAAGGATGAAATTGAGGGAACATACAATCCACACCGGGAAACACTTTGTTTTTGGATTTTCAAGCTCAAAGATCAATGAATTACTAAAAGAATTAAAAAATAATAAAAATATAAACCAATTAGGAATCCATTTCCATAGAAAAACTCAAAATGTCTCAGAATGGAATTTGAAAGAAGAGTTGGAAGATTCGATTAAAGATTTTTCTTCAATAGATTTAATTAATATTGGGGGTGGGATCCCGGCAGAATATAAAAACTTTAGAAAGGAAGTGAAAAATCATATTTTTAATAAAATCAGGGAACTTAAAACATTCTTAAATGAAAAAAATATTAAAATGATAATTGAACCAGGTAGATCGATTGCTGCACCATCGATTAAGCTAGAATGTGAAGTAATTAATGTTTATGATAATAACGTTATTGTGAATGCATCTATCTATAATTCTGCAATGGATACTTTTGTTGCACATATTCGATTATTGGCCGAAAATGAAGTAGAAATTGGTCATTGTTACACCATTAAAGGTTTCACTCCAGATTCCTTAGATATTTTTAGATATAAAGTTTATTTTGATAAGGAATTGAAAGTTGGAGATAAAATTACGTTTTTGAATGCTGGAGCATATAATTATTCAAGTAATTATTTCAACCTAGATAAAGTTGAAACAGAAATAGTTTTATAAATATCAAATTCTCTTTTTAATTAATGGATTATAATAAACTTAAATTTAAATGTGGTATTGAAATTCATCAACAATTAGAAACTAATAAATTGTTTTGCTCTTGCCCTTCAAAATTGAGGAATGATCCACACGATATTTCTATAAAAAGAAGATTGAGGTCTGTCCCTGGAGAAGGAGGGGAAATTGATATCGCTGCAAAACATGAAAGAGATAAAGAATTAGAGTTTACCTACGAGGGATATTCGGATAGTACTTGTTCTGTTGAATTTGATGAAGAGCCCCCTCATGATTTAAACAAAAATGCATTAGAAATAACATTAGAAATTTGTAAGATGCTTAACTGTGATGTTGTTAATGAAATTCAAGTTATGCGGAAAACTGTGGTGAATGGAAGTAATACTTCCGGGTTCCAAAGGACCATGTTGGTTGGGCAGGGCGGATATTTAGAAACCTCTCATGGCAGGGTTGGAATTGATAGTGTTTGTTTAGAAGAAGATTCTGCAAGAAGAGTTGGAAAAATTTTGTCTACTAAGACTAACAAAGAAAAATCAATCATTTATAGATTAGATAGATTGGGCATTCCCCTTGTTGAAATTGCCACTTGTCCAGATATAAAAAATCCAACTCAGTGTAAAGAAACTGCAGAAAAACTTGGAATGATTCTTCGAAGTACTGGAAAGGTGAAAAGAGGGATCGGAGTGATAAGGCAAGATGTTAACGTTTCAATAAAGAATGGTGAAAGAGTTGAAATAAAAGGTTTTCAGGATTTGAAAAATATTCCCAAGATAATTGATGGGGAAATTAAGAGGCAATTAAAAATAAAAGTTAAACCTGAAGTCCGTGGCGCTAATCCTGATGGAACAACCACATTTATGCGACCAATGCCGGGTGCATCCAGGATGTATCCTGAAACCGATGTCAAACCAATAATTATTGATAAGAGATTGTTGGATGAGGTAAAAGTTTCTGAGTTGATCGATAATAAAATTTTGGAATATGAAAAACTTGGATTGAATCCATCCTTATCCAGGGGCTTAGTTAAAGCAGGATTTAATTTGGATGATTATCAGTACAATCTAGATATAAAGTTGATTTCGAATATTCTTGTTGAAATTCCGAAAGATATTAAATCCAGATATAAGTTAGAACATGAATTTTGTGAGAATGATTTCAGACTTGTTTTGAATGCATTAGAATTGAAAAAAATCACAAAAGATTCGGTGATTAATATTTTCAAAGATATTGCAGAAGGAAGAAAAATTAATTTGAAAAATTATTCTCCAGTTGATGATTCAAAATTAGAAAAAGAAATTAAAACACTTGTTGAGAAAAATAAAGATTTGAGCATGGGTGCATTAATGGGCGAAGTAATGAAAAAATATTCTGGCAAGGTTGATGGGAAGTTAGCCTCTACTTTAATTGCGAAATATAAGATATAATCATTGATAAGATTTATAATGTGTTTCAGTTTTCAAATTATTAAAATGGAAAATAAAATAGAAAAATTAGTTAAGAATTATCACATAAAAAGGGAAAGTGCGGAACAGGTATTAAATAATACTGATGGCAATTATGATGAGGCTGCAAAATTTTTTGAGCAAATGTATGATAGTAATTCAAGGATAGATATCTTTACTCAGGCATCAATGTATGGGGCACTAGATGAAAATGATTCTGAAGGAAAAAAGAAATTAGATCGGATAATTGGGACACATAAATTTCCAGATAGTGAAATAGAAGAAATGATTAAACATAAATGAGATTTTTTAATCTCATTTAATTAAATAAATTTTATCTTTTTCTATTGCTAATTCCCAGGCATCTTCAATTAATTCTCGAGATTTTTCATATAAAAAAATGCTTCTCTCTAAATCCTCGAAACTGATTTCATCAAAATATTGCCCAATATCTCGATAATATCTTTCATTTGTAAAATTTGCTAGACTTAGATTATATTCCCTTATGGAATTTATTATTACTGGCGAATATTCTACTATGAATTTATCTATTAGGTCCATTTTCTGCTATGAATTCGTCCATTGTTTTCTGTCCAAAACATACATCTTGAAAATCACAATAATTGCATAGGGGAGTTTTCTTTCTTGAATAATCTGAAATATCTTCAGAAATTGTTTGCTCTTGAATAAACTTACATTCTAATTTTGCAAAATCCACCAAATCTTGGTCCACATCCAAGTAATGTTGTTTATGCCTTAGAAAATCTATCCCCACCAATTGCGGCTTTTTTCCATATTTTTCCTCATAGAGTAAAGCATATATCGCAAGTTGTAACCGATACTCCGGACTCATTTTTTCTCTCTTTGAGGTTTTGTAATCCATTAACGATACTTCCCCGTCAATCTCATGAATTGCGTCAATGAATCCCCTTACTTGATGTTCTTCAGATAGAAAATATACTTCTGTTTTTGGTTTAACATGATTGAATCCTTCGACTAGGCCTTCTTTTTCAACTTTTGGGCCCAGGATTTTCATAAAATTTCTAAACCAATTGTTCACCATATAAAGAGATTCTCTGAAATAAAATTCTAATTGTTCCGGAGTCATCCCAATTCTGTCTAACTCTTTTTTTTCTGCTGTCCATTTTTGTTTGAATAGACTTTGTAATAGTGTTTTTAACTCGAATTCGTAATATTCTTTGTCCATGTTGGAAATGTCTATCTTGAATAAGTCTTCCAGTGCCTCATGAACTATTTTTCCTCTTTGTAAATGGATTGATGGCACCTTTTGTGCCAACTTTAGAATATATTGATAGTAATACTTTCTTTGACATTGTTTGAAAGTATTTATTGAACTTGGACTTTGTATTCTTTGGGCCATGTATATCAAATGTTTGATCTTATTTTAAAGATTGTCCCAATTGATTATATATATTCTAGGAAAAAGTATTTAAATAGAAAAAATAAAAATTAGGATAGGAGGGTGATATTTAATGGTTAAGAAAAAAGGGATGGGTTCTAGGGCTAGGTCTGGATTAATTTTTGCAGGAATAGTTTCATTAATATTGGGCTGGGCATTATGGAGCGCGATATTGACATTAGAACAACTATTTGCATTGCTATTGTTCATAGCTGGATTTTCTAAAATCTTTTGGGGAATTTTTGCTAAATAAACGGAGGTGAAAAATGGTTGCTAAAAAAAGAAAAAAAGTTGTTAAAAAAGAAAGTAATACTTGTGCAGTAGGTTGTCATTCTGGCAAAGGTGCTTTTGCATTTAGAGGCATAATATCAATATTATTAGGTTTGATTTTATGGTTCGGGTATTTGAATCTTACACAAGTTTTTGCAATCGTGTTAATTTTGGTTGGTATCAAAAAATTACACTATAGCACATCGGCTTGTTAATTTTTTTTTATTTTTTTTTATTTTTAGAAAGATTTAAGTATGAATTGTTTTGATAAGGAGAATATAAAATGACAGAAATAAATCAAATATATAAATGTCCGACATGTGGGAATCTCGTTGAAATTTTGCATAGTGCGCCAGTTCCATTATTTTGTTGTGGTAAGCCGATGATTGAAATGAAGGAAAATAATGAGGATGCTGCAGAGGAAAAACATGTCCCCATAATTGAAAAAATAGAAAATAGCATCCGTGTTAGGGTTGGATCAATCGATCATCCAATGGATGAAGATCATTACATAGAATGGATTGAGTTATTAACAGAGGATAGAGTTTATAGGAAACAGCTTAAACCTGGGCAAAATCCAGAAGCAATATTTGATAATGTGGATTCTAGTTTCGGAGTAAGAGCATATTGCAATCTACATGGATTATGGGGAGACTCATAATCTTATATTTTTACTATGTCAAACATAGATAAGATATATTTTATTCTGAATAAGGAAGTTAAAAATTATAACGTTCCGGTTGTTGATTTAATTAAAGTAAAAACTGAATCACCATTCAAAATTTTAGTTGCCACCATTCTTAGTGCTAGAACACGGGATGAAACTACTGTAAAGGTTTGTGAAAAACTATTTAAGAAAGTTGAAAACTTCAAGGATTTGAAAAAATTAAACTTGAAGCAAATTGAAAAGCTAATTTATCCAGTGGGTTTTTATAAAAATAAATCAAAACAATTAAAAAAATTGCCAGGAGTTATTTTTGAGGAATTTGATGGGAAAATTCCTGAAGAAATTGATGATTTAATTAAATTGCCAGGTGTCGGGAGAAAAACTGCCAACCTTGTTAGAATTTCTGCATTTGATAAATATGGTATTTGTGTTGACACCCATGTCCACAGAATTTTTAATAGAATTGGATATCTTAAAACCGATACTCCTTATGAAACCGAGATGAAACTACGTGAAAAATTACCAAAAAAATATTGGAAAAGAATTAATTATTTATTGGTTTCCCATGGTCAAAATACTTGTTCACCAATATCTCCATTTTGCAGTAAATGCGTTATAAAAAAATATTGTAAACGAAATAATATTAATAATTCTAGATAATTAGAACAAATCTTCAAAATTCAAATTCATTTTTTTTGCTGCCCTTTTTAATTTCTTTAAGGACATCGTTTCAATTTGGCGAATTCTTTCTCTTGTCAATTTTAATTCATCACCAACTTCTGCCAATGTACGTGCGTTTCCAGATTCCAGTCCAAATCTGTCATCTATAATTAGTCTTTCTTTTTCAGTTAATTTTGCGGTTTTTAATAATTTTTCAATTATCCCTGCTTGGTGAAAATTCATTTGTCCATCCATCTCCTGCTGAGGATCGTAAGAAATGGTATCTAATAATGTGGAATGGTCATTATCTCCTTGATAATCTAAACTCAAGGTATCTCTCAATCTTTCATTAATTTGCATTTCATTTACTTTTTTTAGTTTTTCTTCAATTCCTTCTGAAATTTCTTCTGAACTTGGCGCCCTTAGATTTTCATTCACAAAATTATCTGTGAATAATTTTATTTTTCTTTCTAGATCACTTGCATGCACTGGTAACCTAATATGTCTAGATTGATTCGAAAGGGTCCTACGCATTGAATGATCTACCCACCATCCTGCATAAGATATAAACTTTGAATTTGAAGAATGATTTGGATCATACATATCTGTTGCTTTCTGATAAAGTTTCAGGCTGCCCTCTTGGATTAGATCCAATATATCTACATTCCTGCCGGCAAATTTTCTAGCTTTTGCAATTACAAATGGTAAATTCGTGATTGCTAATGTTTCCCTTGCAGAATTAATTTTAGATTCTATTTCGTCATACTCTAATTTTAATCTTTCTCTGGATTTAATTGATAAATTTTTATCGTTTAGGGACTTTGCATAAATTTTTGAAATGGATTTATTGTATGTGATTGATTCTGCCAAATCCTTTTGCTCACAATCATCCAATATTCCGCCATATCTAGCGATATCCCTTGAATATGTTGCAATAATACTATCTTTATCCATTTTTAGTATTATCTAAATTAATTATTTATTTATAAATGTTACTATTTTTACTACTTTTAAGTAATGTTAAATTAAATACATGATTGAGATACCAATTATGAACACCAATAAATTCAACATTGATTTTTTTAAATTTGTTTCTTTTCGAAGTTCAGGGATTAAATCTGATGCAGAGATATAAATGAATCCTCCTGCTGCAATGGGGATCAAGTAATGTGCTATGTTGTTTACAGGTAGCAAAAATCCAATCAGTCCACCTGCCATTGCCGCGAGTGCTGAAATAAAGTTATATGTTAATGCTTTTAATTTTGAAAACCCGCCATGGATCAATACTCCAAAATCCCCTATTTCTTGCGGAATTTCATGAAGAGTTACTGCCAACGTTGTCGTTAAACCAAGTTGTATATTTGTCATAAAACTTACAGCAATAATTAACCCATCTATGAAATTGTGGGCCGCATCCCCAAATAAACTCATGTATGCAAAAGTATGGACCTTGCACTCAACATCATGACAATGTCTCCAATGTAAAATTTTCTCAATTAATAAAAACAATATAAACCCAATTAATAAAAATGTGAATGTGGTCGTGGCAGTGGTTGTTTCTAGAGATTCTGGAATTAAATGTATGAATGCTCCCCCCAATAATGCTCCCGCAGAAAGTGCAATTAAAAAAGATAATATTTTTTTTAAAATTTTAGTTTTTAAAGAAATTGTTATAATTCCAATTAACGATAATAAACTTACAAATAATGTTGCCAATAATATCCAAATTAATGTATCCATTTTAATTATATAACATTACTCCAAAAATAATTACTAATTTCATTATTACCCATAACGAATAGGTAATTATCAATGGTTTTTCTTTGTGAACAATTCCGTATGCTACCCAAGTCAGGGACATTAGGAGATATGCAACCCATGTTAGAACTGAAATTCCTGAAACATTTTGTTCTACATAAATTTTTAATATTTGCGGGATGGTCATTACAAGCCCAAAAATTCCCGCAATATAAATCGCCCTATCTAAAATATTTTTTAAAAAATCTTTACTAGGATAAGGTTCATGCTTGCCCTTTGTCCTTTTTCTTTTTTGAATATGATGTATTCCTTCGTGCATAGGCATTTATTTACAATTATCTTTAAAAGACTATTGGTAGGAAAATTTATAAAGAAAAAAAATAAAATTAGAGTAATGATTAAATGTGTTAAATATTCTGGAAAGAAAACTAGCTCTGTTGAATTAGATAAAGTTAATTTGATTAGAGATCGCGTTTGGGTCAATGTTATATCTCCAAATGAGAAAGAATTAGACAAACTAAAAAATAAATTTAAACTGTATGCTCGAGATTTGGTGGATAGTTTAGATGAAAATGAAATTCCGAGATTATCAACGAGGGACCGATATTCTTTTATTGTTTTTAGATCATTAATTGGGAAAAATTCTGTTCCAGTTGGAATATTTTTAAGTAAAAATTTTATAATTACTATTCATGCTAAACCTCTAAAACCCATATCAACCTTTTTTAAGATAATGTTTACTTCCGAAGGTCCGGAATTCTTTGGGCGGGGAATTGATTTTTTATTCTATAAGATAGTCTCTGAGATGAACCGAAATTTGCACAAGGATTTGAATGATTTTGATGATAAGCTAGATGCGATTGAATATAAAGTTTTAAAAAATAAAATGAATAATATTAATGAAATTTTTCCATTGAAAAAACAAATATCTCGCTATGGTAGGGCAATTAGTTCAAATTTGGAGATTATAGATAAATTATTGAATAAAACCAGTAAATTTATTGCAGATAAAAATTACATTTTCATAAATAGTGCTCATGTCGAAATTGCTCAAGCAGAAAATATGATCCGTTATCAGGGTGAGAAAATAAGGGGAATTTCTGAAATGCATATGTCCTCGGTTTCTAATAATTTAAATGATGTTATGCGCTCATTTACAGTTTTGGCATCTGTTTTGTTGTTGCCTATGTTGATTTCTGGAATATGGGGCATGAATTTTGCTAAAATCCCCTTCTATAATGATCCAAATGGATTTTTTATACCACTAATATTTATGTTTTTTAGCATAGTATTACTTTTTATATTCTTTAGATATAAGAAGTGGATATAATGCAAAGAGATAAATTTACTAGGAAGGCAAAATATGAAGGTTATTTTGCAAGAAGTGTATATAAGCTAAAAGATATTCAAACTAAATTTAAAGTTATTAGGGCCGGAGATAAAGTTTTGGACCTTGGTGCCGCGCCCGGATCTTGGACACAATATGTTGATGAATTGGGTGCAAAAGTTGATGCTGTTGATGTTAATGAAGTTAAATTTGGCAATTGGATAAAAGTTGATATCTATTCTGATTCATTATTTGAAAAAATTTCAAAAGAGTATGACATTGTTCTTAGTGATCTTGCTCCAAAAACAGTTGGTATCCGCACATTGGATAATGAGGATTCATATGACCTTAGCATGAAGGCATTGGAGATTGCAAAAAAGGTACTTAAAAAAAATGGTAAATTTGTTTGTAAAATATTTCAAAGTGAATTCTCTCCTAAATTTGTTAAAGAGGTTAAAAAAACTTTTTTTACTACAAAAATTGTTAAACCGGTTGGAAGTAGAAAAAGAAGTAAAGAATTTTATATTGTTGGATTAAGAAAAAAATAAATTATCTTTCTATTATTTCTGAAAGTGGTATTCTGTTGGGAATCCAAATCTCTGGAACATTGTAATTTCCACTGTAATCTTCTAATTTTATTGTTGAATTATAGTACATTCCCATTGCATCATGCAGATCCTTATTATCTCTTGAACTTGAACCAGAAATTAATCCATGGAAAAAATCCTCCCCATACAATTCTTTTGTTCTTTTTGGTGAAAAATGAACATGATCCCTAACTAAAATTCCCTCTTTGTTTTTCATATCTAATTCTAATTTTATTTTTCCAGTTGTATGGTTCAATAATGTTTTTAATAATCCATATTCTTCCCATGCGCTTTCATTTTGCAATGCTACATTAAATTGTTTCATTCCAGAACCATATATTCTTGATATGCCTATTGAAGGGTGTGGTGCCAAATGATTGGAGATATTCCGATAGGTGGAACTGGGAAATAATGCCCATTCTTCTTGAATCTGATTCCAATTCTGTTCCGAAGTAAAATGATATATTTTCATAATTTATTATTCTTAAATTGGTTTATAAGTGTTTCCATTTATTGTTATTCAATAGTAGTAAATATATTCCCTTGTTTAGAGTCCCTATGTTTTTATAAATGTCTCAATTGTTATTCTTTGATGCAAGATTTATTTCCATTTGATAGCTATAGAAAGGGCCAGGAATCCTTCATTAGAGTTGTAAATACCGCATTAAACCATAAAAAAGATGTATTGGCCCAAGTCCCTACTGGCGTTGGTAAAACTGCTGCTACTTTGGCTCCTTCATTAAAATATGCGATAGAAAATGATAAAACTGTACTTTTTTTAACTTCGAAACATACTCATCACAAGGTTGTTGTGGATACTCTAAAACAAATAAAGGAAAAAAGTGATATAAATTTTCAAGTTGCGGATTTTATTGGGAAACGATGGATGTGTCCAAGAGAGGATATTTCAAATTTGAACTCCATGGAATTTCGAGAATTTTGTAAATCGGTTGTTGAGAATAAAGAATGCGAGTATTATGAGAACTATAGAAATAAAGAAAAAATATTCGTAAAGAAGATATTAATTGATGAATTAAAAACCAATATATTGAATGTTGATGAACTTGTAGATAAGTGTCGTAATGCGGAGGTTTGTAGTTTCGAGGCAGCATCGGATTTGGCAAAAAAATCAAGAGTTATAATTTTAGATTATTTTCATGTTTTGAATTCTGGGACGCGGGAGAGATTCTTTAAAAAAATCGGAAAGGAATTGAAAGATTGCATTTTGATTTGGGACGAAGCACATAATCTTCCATCGCGTGCAAGATCTTTGATGAGCGAACATGTTAGCACAATAAGTTTAGATTCTGCAGTTCGAGAGGCAGGAAAATTCAATCAGGAACTTGAACCAGAAATAGTTGAAATCGGCAATAGTCTATTAAATATGAGTTCTAAACTTGGATTGAAAAAAAATGAAACTATTGTTTCAAAAAATGATTTTATTTCTGTAAATGATGAGCTGATTACTAAAATTTATGAAACTTCTAGCAAAGTTGTTGAGGAAGAACAACGAAGTTATCTGAATTCATTAGTTAATTTTCTTCAAATATGGAAAAAAGAAAATGATAAATTTTCAAGAATTTTGAAAAGGAGTTTTACAAGAACTGGGAAACCAATTATTAGTTTATTTTATAATTGTCTTGACCCTAGCATTGTACTCGATCCAATTTTGGAAGAATCACATTCAAATATTTTTATGAGTGGAACTCTTTATCCCCTTACAATGTATGAAGAGATGTTTGGGTTGAAGTTACCATTAAAAGTGGAATATCCAAATCCATTCCCTGCAGAAAATAGGTTAGATTTAGTTGTTCCTGCAATCTCTACTAAATTTGATCAGAGGAATGGTCAGATGTATGAGAAAATTGCACATCATGTTTCGGAATTAATGGGGATAATCAATGGAAACAAAATTTTCTTTTTTCCAAGTTATGCAATAATGGGCAAAGTATTGGAACATATAGACGAAGAAACATTTATTGAAAGTCCTGGAATGGACAAATATTCTAGAGAATTGATATTGAAAAAATTTATTTCTATGAAAGACAAAGGAGCTACATTGTTTGCGGTTAGTTCTGGTAGCTTTGGAGAAAGTATTGATCTTGATGGGGATAAACTCAAGGGTGTAATTATTGTTGGGGTGCCATTTGCTAGAAATGATTTGGAAATAAAGGAACTGACAAGATATTATGATGAGCGATTTGGCAAGGGAATGGAATATGCCTATATTATGCCCGCATTTACATCCATTATGCAAAATGCTGGAAGATGTATTAGAAGTGAAACTGATAAAGGAATAATTATTTATTTAGATGAACGGTATGCGTGGGGAAATTATCGTAAAAATTTTCCTGAACATATAAATTTGAAAGGTGCTAGAAGTTATGAAGATGTGAAAGATTTTATGAGGGGAGATTAACGTCTCCGCCCTCTTCCCCCTCCGCTGCCGCCTCCGCCGCCGAACTTTTTAGGTTTGGCTCTCCAATTTAATTCTATTCTTTCAATCCGCGGCATTTCTAATTTCGGAATTTTAATTTTATTTTCTTTTAAAACTCTTCCGAAATTGTCGTGGTCTCGAGATGCAAGAATGTTTACTGCAATCCCTTCTTTCCCTGCCCTTGCGGTCCTCCCAATTCTGTGTACGTAATCCTTAGGATCTATTGGAAGATCATAATTATATACGTGAGAAATGTTTGGTATGTCCAATCCTCTTGCTGCAACATCAGTACAGACCAATGTTAAAACTTTTTGAGAATGG
>Ga0233440_1002898_pt1 | contig 13495 bp, 16 predicted proteins | sample SI_123_September_5_FD_182791 | JGI IMG/M metagenome (GOLD analysis project Ga0233440, IMG submission 182791) | Seawater microbial communities from Saanich Inlet, British Columbia, Canada - SI_123_September2016_120_MG | ecosystem: Environmental > Aquatic > Marine > Inlet | place: Canada: British... | reverse complement strand
ATTTCGTAACATTACAGCATCGTTTAGTGTTTTCATTGTGTATGCATTTTTTTCAACATCAGCCATTCCAAAAAAATTAGTTTCACTACCAAGTGCTACTACTAAAAAATCATAGTGAATTGAAATACTTCTTTTATCTCCAGTTCCCCATAATGTAACTAATTTTCCATATGGATCAATATTTTTGATTCGCCCTTCATAGAATTTTGTTTTCTTACAAATTGTTCTAATTGGAAAAACTATGTGCCTAGTTTCAATCATGCCTGAGGCTACTTGTGGTAACATTGGAGTAAATAATAGGAAATTATCTTCTCCAATCATTACTAATTCAATTTCAGGATCATTTCCAAATTCATTTTCTAATTTTTTTGCACATTCTACTGCTGCAAAACCACTACCTAAAATTACAATTTTTTTCTTATTTTTTACCAATTACATGTTTCTTACATATTGAATAATTAAATGGTGTTAAGTATTATATCAAAAATAGCACTAGTTTTTCTTATCTTCTCATAATATCAGAATGTAAAATATCATAAGCTCTTGATGAATCTCTTTCATTTAGAATTATTGTGATGTTATCTTGACTGAAAAATGCATTAACTAATTCTACACCATTTGCATGTAATACTTCTGCAACATACGATACAACATCTGATTGGTTTTGAGAACCAGGAATTGAAATTCTAATTTTTGCAAGACCTGTACTAAACATATCTTCTCTTTCTGAAACACTATTGAAAATTTGTCTAATGTCTTCCATATCTTCTGTAAGAAATCTAAATGAATCAGATAATCTAAAAAACTCATAATTGTTAGTTACCTTGGAGAATTTATCTAAAATTGACATAGGATCCATTTCATTTGAATCTTTTACAGAAAATCTTACATCCATTATTCCATCTGTTAAAGCTAATCTAGCATTTTTCAAAACTGATTCTTCTTTAATTTCTTCTTTAATTTCAAATGAATCAGCATATCTTTTGATTGCGACAACTACTGTATTGAGATTAACAGAATTTCCTAAAATTTTTTCTATTTCTGGTTGAATTTTTACTGCTAATGCAGTATAATTAATCAAATCCATTTTCATGCAATCATAAATTGATCTATTTCTTGTAATGACTTCTCTAACTACTTCTGGAACAGACATTACAGATCTCATTAAAATTATTATAATATGTCATTATAATAGGATTATGTAATAATACATCTATTTATTCAATATATTTATATAATGTAATACATATTACATTATGTAAACAAATATGACAAACTTCTTTGATACCGAAATTGATGGAATCTTCAAAAAAATGTCAAATTCCTATTTTGACATAAATGATATTTTTGAGGGATTCAACGGTAATTCCAATTCTGGCCCAATTTTTTATGGTTATACAATGACCATTGGTCCAGATGGAAAACCTTCTGTACAAGAATATGGAAACGTAAAACCAGACCGTTCTCCTGTTTCTGATGCCAGAGAAGCAATTGTAGATACAATTGTGGACAAAAAAGAGAAAGTAGTAAAACTCATAGCTGAAATGCCGGGAGTTGAGAAAGCTGATGTCAAAATTTTAGTTGACAAAAATGTTGTAGGTATAACTGCAGAACGTGGTGAAAAAAAATACCATTGTAAAGTTCCACTCCAACACAAGGTTGACGAAAACTCTGCAAAGGCTACCTACAAAAATGGAATCTTACAATTGGTTTTCAAACTAGTTGTAGAAAAACAAACTGGTAAAAGAGTGGAGGTTGAATAACCCCCTCATTTTTTTGAGGTAATAACATGCAAAAAATAATTTTAAAAATTAATGAAATACCACAACAACATGTTGGTAAAGGTAGAGCAATTATTGATCCAAAAATAATTGAAGATCAAAATTGGAATGTTGGTCAAATCTTAGAATTAACTCATAATAAAAAAACATATGTTAAACTTTGGCCAGCATCACCCCAGGAATATGGCACAAATATTATCAAAATTGATGGTGTCACTAGGCAAAATATTGGAGCAGGAATAGACGATAAAATTTCTATAAAATCAGTTGAAGCTGTAAACGCAGAACAAATCACTCTATCTCCAACTGAAAAAATTACAACTGATGGATTACAAGAATATATGATTTACAATTATCTCAATCATGTATTTACTAACGGTGATTCCATTTCACTAAATACACAAGTAGGTAACAAAATTCAATTTATTATTACAAATACGAAACCGTCAAAACCAGTAATTGTTACTGAAAATACAATTTTCAAATTAGGTTCATTGACTAAAGCTATTGATTCATCTGTTCCAAGAATCACATATGATGAATTAGGAGGTCTAAAAAATGAAGTTCAAAAAATTCGTGAAATGGTAGAATTACCAATGCGTCATCCTGAGATATTTGATAAAATAGGCGTAGAAGCTCCAAAAGGCGTTTTACTTTATGGTCCACCAGGTACGGGTAAAACATTACTTGCAAAAGCAGTAGCTGGAGAAACAAATGCTCATTTTATTTCTCTGAGTGGTCCTGAAATAATGGGTAAGCATTATGGTGAAAGTGAAGAAAGAATTAGAGAAATTTTTACACAAGCAGAAGAAAATTCACCTAGTATAATTTTCATTGATGAAATAGATTCTATTGCACCAAAAAGAGATGAGGTCTCAGGAGAACTTGAAAAAAGAATAGTTTCACAATTACTAACATTGATGGATGGTATGAAATCTAGAGGTAAAGTTGTAGTTATTGCAGCCACAAACAGACCGGATTCTATAGATCCTGCATTAAGAAGACCAGGAAGATTTGATAGAGAAGTTGAAATTGGAATTCCTGATGATGAAGGAAGATTTGATATTCTTTCAATTCATACACGTGGAATGCCAATTAATGAAAAAGTAAATCTTAAACAAATTTCAAAAACAACACATGGATTTGTAGGAGCTGATTTGGAAGTTTTATCCAAAGAAGCAGCAATGAGATCATTACGTCGGATACTTCCTGAAATAGATTTAGATGAAGATAAAATTTCTTCAGAAATTCTTCAAAAAATTGAAATCACTAATAATGATTTTCGAGAGGCACTAAAAGAAGTGAAACCAAGTGCCTTAAGAGAAGTTCAAGTTCAAGTTCCTGATGTAAGTTGGGATGATGTTGGAGGTCTTGATGAACTCAAAGATGAATTACGTGAAGCAGTTGAATGGCCTATTAAGCATAAAGAGGCATATGATTATGTTAATGTAGAAACTCCAAAAGGTGTTTTATTACATGGTCCACCAGGTACTGGTAAAACTTTGATTGCAAAAGCACTTGCAAAAATGACAGAATCTAATTTCATTAGTATCAAAGGACCTGAATTACTATCCAAATGGGTTGGAGAATCTGAAAAAGGTGTTAGAGAAATTTTTAGAAAAGCAAGACAAGTAGCACCATGTATAATATTTTTAGATGAAGTTGATTCACTTGTTCCAAGAAGAGGTAGTGGAAATTCTGATTCACATGTAACAGAAAATATCGTTTCACAAATTCTTACTGAAATTGATGGACTAGAAGAATTACATAATGTGTTAATTATTGGTGCAACAAATCGATTGGATATTGTTGATGAAGCACTTCTTAGACCAGGAAGATTTGATAGAATTATTGAGGTCGGAAATCCTGACTCTAAAGGAAGAAAACACATCTTTGAAATTCATACCAAAAAGAAACCGTTAGAAAGTAATGTGGATATCAAAAAATTAGTTGAAATTACAGATGGTTTTAGTGGAGCAGAAATAGCTTCTATTACAAATAGAGCTGCTTTAGTTGCTTTGAAAAGATATGTTTCAGGAAAATCTCAGAATATTAAAGAAATTAAGATTACACAACAGGATCTAATTGATGCAGCAGATAAGATTAGACCTCAAAAGAAGGAAGCACCTATACCTCAAGCCATAAAATAGTCTAAATACTGAAGGAACTGAGATAAAATAATGAAACTTTACCTTGATTTTGAACCTTGTAAAGAATGCAAAGAGATGATGACTGAATTAAGCAGTCCTGAAATGATTTTTGCTGATGAAAAAACAAGATCAGATGAATCTGCTAAATTTCTTAGACATTTGACATATAATCATAATGAAGTTGTTCAAGCTGTAATGGAAGATCTTCCAAAACAGAAAAAAGATCAAGAACCTGATTTTTATCAATAATTAATTTTTTCTCAGTTTAGTAAATTCTGCATTTAAAATTTCTTTTCTAGTGATTTTTACTATATCATAAATTTTCTCAAAAATATTTTCTGTATTATTGCCTAAAATTTTAACAATAATTCCTGATTCATTAGGTAGAATTGATGTACCAGATGTAATTAATTCTGATTTTTGTATTTTTTCATTAATAATTTCTTCAAGTTTTGATATTTTTTCTTTCTTTGTTAAAATGTATACTGTTCCAACAATACTATATTTTCCTAAAATTCCTTTTATTTTCATATCATTTTTTTTAGGTTCTATTTTCATATTTTCTAAACATCGAAATCTATTGTTTTGATTTTTACAATATGTTCTAAGATAACAAATATCATAATCAAAACTTTCATTCATTGCTATTCTTCCAGGTGTTAAAACTTCTGAATAAATTAGAGTTGCATCATCATGTATATTCAAATTTACTTTTTGATAATATCTAGAATTTTGATATGGGATTATTTGATCTGGAATATATTCCAAATAACAATTTTCATCTAATGTGATATTCACCATTTGTGACGCAGAATTTGAATTCATACTATAGATTCTAGTTGCACCTTGAGTAGTGATGTGACTAACAGCATTATTTTTCATTATGATATCTGTCTTGTATCTATCTCCTTGTAAAATTCCGCCTGAAGGTGAAATGATATACAAATATGCCATACCTGGAAGTGAATTTTCAGGATATACAGCTCGTTGAATTTGTAATGGAACTTGAGAAAACTGTTTTGTTATGACAGTTTTTAATTCAGCATTTTGTTTTAATTCAACATCTAAAATTCCAACTTTACCTGATTTTCCTACTTCTAATTGTTCAATTTTTAAATTATATTTTTTTACTTCTTGTGGGGTTTCATCTGAAATCAATTTTATGTCACTCAATTTTTACACTTTTTTTTAAATTATTTGATTTCGGTTGAGAATCTAATAATAAATCATGAATAATATGTTCTGCAATTTTTTTAATACCTTGATCTGTTTTACAATTAATAAATTCAAATGGTTTTTCTTTTCTTATTTTTTCAGCATCTGTTTTCATAATTTCTAAATTTGCTCCTACTAATTCTGCAAGATCTATTTTATTTATTACCAAAAGATCACAATTGGTAATTCCTAATCCACCTTTTCTTGGATATTTGTCTCCACCTGCAACATCGATAATGTAAATAAAATAATCTGCAAGAATGGGACTAAATGTTGTTGTAATATTGTCTCCACCACTTTCAATTATAATTAAATCTAATTCTGGATGATTATCTTCCATTTCTTCTATTATTGCTAAATTCATTGAAGGATCCTCTCTAACTGCAGTATGTGGACATCCACCTGTAGCAAGTCCAATTACCATATTTTCTGGTAATAATCCCTTTTTTGTAGCTAAATTATTTCTAATTCTATCAGCATCTTCTTTTGAAATGACATCATTTGATATGATGCTAATACTATATCCAACTTCAGCTAACATAGGTACTAGACGTTCAATTAACATGCTTTTTCCAGAACCAACTGGTCCTCCTATGCCTATTCTTGGAATGTGAGTCATAAAACAAAAATCAATTTTTATGTAATAAACATTTTAGAATCCATTTTTTCATGTGACATTTGAATAATATCAAATTGTGGTGCAAATTGCCACATATCAAATAGTGATTTATTAGAATTTTCTTTTAATGATTCAATTATTATTGGTTTTATCTCATGAAGAATTTTTTGACCCTCTAAATGTTGAATTAATCCTAATCTCAAAGCTGCACCAATAACACTAACTGTAAAACCATATAGTAACATTGTAAGACTTTTTTCTTTTCTTATTTTTAATGCATTACAACATATTGCAAATGCTACTGGAAATATTCCATGTATTCTTTTTTCTTTAATTGCTTTTTGATATTCATTTAACATATCATCATCTTTCACAAATTCTGAAACACACTTGACTAATTGAATTCCTGAATTTACAGATGCCTTTCTTATTTCTTTTATTGGTTTCATAATAAATGCAATTTCATCTGCTTGAATTATTTCCTTAAAATTCTTTTTTTCAGCATTTGTAAATGCATTTGAAAGTGCAATACAATCAGATGGCCCTATTTGTTGTTCAATATTTACTTTAATCATATTTTGAATATCTTCTATTCCTTTAATTTCATTATTAGAAAAAAGAAATTCTAATCCATTTGATGTTGCGTAAAGTCCTGTAGGAAAAAATGAGTCTGAAAGCTGCATAACTGCAAGATCTTCATTAATTTCGTCAGTGTTCATGTACATCAGCGCTTGTATGTGGCAAAAATATTTCTTCTTTTATTTTTAATTCAATGTGTTCAATAATTTCTTTGAGGAGCCTTTCAAATATGTCTAATTCTGAATCTTCCTGAATTGGAAATAATATCATTTTATCTTTAATTGCAATTGGTCTGTGCCTATTTCCAATAATATGACCTAATAATATAGCAATTTTTTCATCATTCTCTTTTAATTTGACTGAAATTACTTTTTCAGGCATTTGTTCAACAATAATTTTTGTTTTATCGTTTCCAATAATATCTCCATGTTGAAGTTTTGTACTAGAATTTAGATTAATTCCTATATCTGTGCCTAAGTTTGTTTTTTTCCTTAAAATTCTTTTTTCTAAATCAATTCGTGAAATTATTAATTTTTCTAAATTTGCACATTCTAAACTATTATCTTTGAAAATATTTCCTAAAATTGAATTGATGTTTAACATGTATACTTTCAGATTTTGATAAAATTATAGTTTTGTAATTTATGTTTGAATTATTATATACAGTTAATGAATACTACAATCATTGATGCTTACTCCTAGAGAATTAGAAAAATTAAATATTTTTGTTGCAGCTGAATTAGCTCGTAAAAGACAAGGAAGAGGATTAAAATTAAATCATCCTGAAGCAGTAGCTATTCTTTCTGATCATATTTTAGAGGGTGCAAGAGATGGAAGATCTGTTCCAGAATTAATGAGTTCTGGGAAACAAGTTTTAAAAAAAGATCAAGTGTTACCAGGTGTTCCAGAATTAATTCATTCTATACAAGTTGAAGCTACTTTTGATGATGGTACAAAATTAGTTACTGTTCATGATCCTATAGGTGAAAACTAAAATGATTCCTGGAGAATATTTTTTATCTGATGAACCAATAATAGCAAATGCTAAAAAAATAACAATTACTTTAGACGTACAAAATACTGGTGATAGACCAATTCAAGTTGGATCTCATGCACATTTTTTTGAAGTGAATAAAGCACTAGAATTTCCAAGAAGAAAATCTTATGGATTTCATCTTAACATTCCTGCAGGAACTTCTATACGATTCGAGCCTGGTGATAGTAAAAAAATAGAATTAACAGAATTTTCTGGGAAAAGAATTGTTTACGGTTTTAGCGGATTAGTAAATGGATCATTAACTGAAAAAAAAGATGAAGCATTCTCTAAAGCAAAAGAACAAGGATTTCGAGGTATGGAATTATGACTCTAAATATTTCTAGAAAAAATTATGTTGATTTGTTTGGTCCTACAACTGGTGATCGAGTTCGTCTTGCTGATACTGATTTAATAATTGAAATTGAAAAAGATTTGATCAAACATGGTGATGAATCTGTTTTTGGGGGTGGAAAAAGTATTCGAGATGGAATGGGACAAGCTAGTGGAGTATCTAGATCTGAGTCACTAGATCTTGTTATTACAAATGCAATAATTTTAGATCCTGTTTTAGGAATTATCAAAGGTGACATTGGTGTAAAAGATGGAAAAATTGTAGGTGTTGGAAATGCTGGTAATCCAAATATTGCAGATGATGTAGATATGGTAATTTCATCTAACACTGAAATTATTGCTGGAGAAAATACAATTTGTACTCCTGGTACAATTGACTCTCATATACATTTCATTTCTCCACAACAAGCAACACATGCAATTTGTAATGGAACTACAACAATGATTGGTGGCGGAACAGGTCCTGCAGATGGAACAAATGCTACAACATGTACGCCTGGAAAATGGAATATTCATAGAATGATAGAATCTGTAGATAATTTTCCAATGAATTTTGGTTTTCTTGCAAAAGGAAATGATTCTCTTGAACCTGCATTATTTGAACAAATTGAAGCTGGAGCTTGTGGATTAAAATTACATGAAGATTGGGGAACAACTCCAGCAACAATTAATTCAGCATTGAATGTAGCTGACAAAACTGATACACAAGTTGCTATACACACTGATACTCTAAATGAATGTGGATTTGTTGATGATACAATTGCAGCAATTGCAGGTAGGACAATTCACACTTATCATACTGAAGGTGCAGGTGGTGGACATGCCCCAGATATCTTAAAAGTTGCAAGCGAATCTAATATTCTCCCATCTTCAACAAATCCAACACGTCCATTTACTGTAAATACATTAGCAGAACATCTTGACATGATGATGGTTTGTCATCATCTAAATTCATCAGTACCTGAAGATATTTCATTTGCTGAATCTAGAATAAGAGGAGAAACAATTGCTGCAGAAGATGTGTTACATGATATTGGAGTTCTTAGTATGATGTCTTCAGATAGTCAAGCAATGGGAAGAGTTGGAGAAGTTACAACAAGAAATTGGCAAACTGCAGATAAGATGAAAAAAATGACTGGAAGTTTATCTGAGGATAATTCGCAAAATGATAATTTTAGAGTAAAACGTTATCTTGCAAAAATTACTATTAATCCTGCTATCACACATGGTATCTCTGATCATGTTGGAAGTTTGCAGACTGGAAGATTAGCTGATATTGTTATTTGGTCACCACAATTTTTTGGTGTAAAACCTAAAATGATTATCAAAGGTGGATTCATTGCTTATTCTTTAATGGGTGATCCAAATGCATCTATTCCAACAACTGAACCAGTTTTGTATCGACCTATGTTTGGATCATTTGGTAAAGCAGTCCAATCAACATCCATAATTTTTACATCTCAATTAGCATTAGATAATGGTATGCAAGAAAAAATTAATTGTGATAAAAAATTGGTTGCTGTAAAAAATTGTCGTTCTATCGGAAAAAAAGATATGTTGTATAATGATTCAACACCTGATATTGATGTAAATCCAGAAACATATGAAGTGAAAGTTGATGGAAAAATTACTACAACTGATCCTGCAACAAAATTATCTTTAGGTAGACTGTATCATTTATTCTAATTTTTTTATATAAATTATTTTCACGAGACCTATCATTTCAAATATTTAAATTCTAATTTTTTTATATAAATTATTTTCACGAGACCTATCATTTCAAATATTTAAATTCTATTCAATTTCTATTTTTTAAATAATCTTTCAAATGCTTAAGTATATGTTGGCACTATTTTTCCTAGTGTCCCAATCTAGATCTATCTATGCGTTTTCACTTATAGCTTTGATAGCTGTCATTACTGTTTCTAGTATTCCTCAATCTGTTTACGCAGCAGGTGAAATCTCTCAAGGTTTTGCAGTTGGAGAGGCTTTGCCAGAATGGATTGGTTGGGCCATTGTTGTTGGTCTAGGAATGGTATTTGCTGTAATCATTACAATTGAAGTAAAAATTGAAGAAAAATACCTAGGAGTTAGTCAAACTTCTGAAATGTTTAACACAGCAGGAAGAACCATCAAAACTGGTCTTACTGCAGCAGCAATTGTTTCAGCATGGACATGGGCTGCAACTTTACTACAATCATCTACTGTAGCATATCAATATGGTATTAGTGGTCCATTTTGGTACGCAGCAGGTGCATCAATTCAGGTTTTATTATTCGGAATTTTAGCAATTGAATTAAAACGAAAAGCACCAAATGCACATACTTTCTTAGAAATTATTCGTGCAAGATATGGTAACGGTTCTCACAAAGTATTCTTGGTATTTGCATTAATGACTAACATGATTGTAACTGCCATGCTTCTTCTTGGTGGTTCAGCAGTTGTCAATGGTTTGACTGGAATGGATATTTCACTAGCTGCATTCTTAATTCCAATCGGTGTAATGATTTACACTTTAGTTGGAGGATTAAAAGCAACATTCGTTGCAGATTATATGCACACTATTATCATATTTGTTACAATCTTGACTTTTGTTACAGCAGTCTATGTCAACACTGACATTACTGGTGGTATTGAAGGAATGTATGATAAATTAGTACAAGCAGCTGAAATAAGACCGATTGAGGGTAATGCTGCAGGGGCATTCTTGACTATGGCATCTGCCGGTGGTTTGATGTTTGGTATCATTAACATAGTTGGAAACTTTGGAACAGTCTTTGTGGATCAGGCATATTGGCAACGAGCAATTGCTGCCAAACCATCATCAACTGTAAAAGGTTTCTTACTTGGTGGACTTTGCTGGTTTGCAATTCCTTTCACACTTGCAACTACAATGGGTCTGACGGCGGTTGCGCTTGATGTAGATATTACAATGCAACAAGCTCAAATGGGCTTAGTTGTTCCAGCAGCAGCAACTGCACTAATGGGTGAACTTGGAGCAATTTTGGTATTAACAATGTTATTCATGGCAGTAACTTCTGCCGGATCTGCAGAATTAATTGCAGTATCCTCAATAGTCACTTATGATCTGTATAGAACATACAAGAATCCTAACGCTTCAGGTAAGCAACTTGTTAAAGTATCCAGGGCGACAATTGTTGCGTTCGGGCTTGGTATGGGTGGTCTAGCTGTAGTACTACTTAGCATGGGTCTAAGTCTTGGATTCGTCTACTTAGCAATGGGTATCTTGATTGGTTCAGCAGTAGTTCCAATCGCACTGACAATACTGTGGTCCAAAACTAACAAAGTTGCCGCAACAGGGGGAGCGGTTATTGGATTGTTATGTTCAACAACTGTATGGGTAATGACAGCATCTGGTGCAGGTGGTTTTGTCGAATCAGGTGGTGTTGTTGACTTAGCTAGTCTTGGTAACAATTACGCTATGCTATTTGCAAACATTACAGCAATTATTTCCGGTGGTATAATTGCAATAATTGGAAGTCTTGCAGCAGGCAAGACATTTGATTGGAATGATCTTAAAACCAAGATTACTCTTGTCGAAATCTCTACAGAACAAGAGACAGAAGATGAAGAGACGTTGAAGAAAGCCTTCAAGTTCAGTGTTAGAGGTGGAGGCATTATGGCTTTGGTACTAATCATTGTATGGCCAATGCCATTAATTGCATCAGGATATGTATTTGAACTTGGTTCTTACACTGTATGGGTAGCAATATCAGTAATCTGGGTATCACTTGCATCAGCAATTATCATATTCTTGCCAATAATTGAGGCAAGAAAAGGAATCGCAAAAGTCTTTAGTGGAAATAAAGCACAAGGAGCATAATGACTTCTTGTACTGGGTGCAATGTTGCACTGGGATTTAAAAAATATAATTTTCAAAAACAATGGCAAGTTCCTGGATATTTTTGCAAAGAATGTATGAAAAAAGTTGGTCAAGACTTTGATGATCATGGTAGAATTACTTTACCTAAGAGATCATGTGACTCATGTCATCAAGATTTCTTTTTCTTAACTACAACATGGCAAAATAAAAAACGTCATCGTTGTTGTGATGTTTGTAAGGATATTGTAGATATTGAAGCATCTTCTGCTAAATACACAGAAGAGCCTTACTTACCTCCAGTACCTTCTAGAGTTCCAATAATGATGGCTATTTTTGCGGCTTTTGGTGTATTGTTAATGATTGCTGGACTTGCATATGTTGTACTTGTTGCACCAGTACAGGAGGCTAGTATGTTACATATTATTGTTGGAAGTTCTATGACTGGTGCTGGATTTATGCTAGCAAGAAAGATGGTTAAAGTTAGAAATGTTGTATTAGGTAAATTGTCAACTCCTCAAAAATAATGTTAATTTTTAAATCCTATAACTTTTAGAATAATGCTATGAGAACAAGTGATCCAAAGTATAGAAAATACATGTTTGCTTTAATGGGTATATGCGCTGCAATTATTGTAATAGTAAATATGCCAAAGTAATTTTAATTAAATTTTTTTTATTTTTTAATTGATTCTAAAGAATGACCACGATTAGTAATCATTTGTGTAACTGCTTCAATTGTATAATCAAGTCCATGTTCTTCTTCAAAATGATCTCTTAATTTTTCAATTAAACCTACAGTTAATTCTTCATCTAAAACAAGATCACATTCGTATCCATAGTCATTACATCGTAGTTTAATTGTCATAAAATTCAAAATTAGATTAAGCTATAAAAACTGTAGACCCTGCTTTTGTATAATATCACTAATAACCTCCAATGATTATTTCACAGTAAATGAAAGGTCTGGAATTTATTTTTCTTGGTATTGGTTCTGTTCTTGGAGCATTTCTAAGATACAAGCTTACTGAATCGCCGTTAATTTTCAATACATTATCTGTCAACATTTTGATAGTCAATATTGCTGGAGCTTTTGTTCTTGGAGTATTTGTTGTACTTTCACAACAATGGCATCTTGATTCAAAATACTCTTTATTTGCTGCTGTAGGTTTTTGTGGTTCACTAACTACCATGTCGGCATTTGCACTTGATTCAAGTAATTTACTTGAAAATAATCAATATGTTTCATTTATTGTTAATATTTTAGCAAATGTAGGATTATCAATTGCAGCCTTAATTGGAGGCAAATCCTTAATGAGTGCAATTATTAATAATTAATTGAAAATGGTCTATTCATATCAAGTAGTTAAATTTCAAACCATTTCTTTTGTAAATGGAGTCCATTGGTCTCAATCAGTTGGAGATAAAGGAATCCTCTACAAATCTCTTAAAGATCCATTTTCAAAACTTATTGTTCAATCACCAAATGGCTCAAAAAAATTATACCATATTCCAAAAGATAGAACAGTCGTTGTAAATAATAATACTGTACATTTTCTGGGCGAACCAGCATAATCATTATTTCTTATCATGAGAACTATCAAATTGAATTTATATCGCTAATTTTTTAACAAAATATTGTTAGAATTAACAAAAAAAGTATTTGGAAATATAATGACTCAAGAAATTATTGGTTCTGAACCATCCATTTCTGAAATTAAAATTATTTTTGAAAAAGAACTTGAAATCTTAAATAAAAATTTAGAATCAATTTCAAAAGAAGATTTGGAAAATATCTTAGAACAACAAAAAATTTCTCAAAAACATGTCAATACTAGACCTGGAGCTATGGCTTTAGATCAACCAAAAATTGAAATGTTTAATGATTACAATAACGAATATCTAAAAAAAATTAAAGAAAAAT
>Ga0233440_1002891_pt1 | contig 13507 bp, 10 predicted proteins | sample SI_123_September_5_FD_182791 | JGI IMG/M metagenome (GOLD analysis project Ga0233440, IMG submission 182791) | Seawater microbial communities from Saanich Inlet, British Columbia, Canada - SI_123_September2016_120_MG | ecosystem: Environmental > Aquatic > Marine > Inlet | place: Canada: British... | reverse complement strand
GCCCCGAATTAGGCGTCGCAAGCCAAGGCAAAACAAAGAGAAGCGCATTAGATAATTTAAAAGAAGCAGTAGAATTATATTTGGAAGATGAAGATGTACAAAAAGAACTCAAGAAACATCCTATACAAAAAGCAAGCATTCACAAAATAGCTGTTACTGCTTGAGGTAGTTAAATGAAACTTCCTATCATCTCGGGTAAAAAAATAATAAAATTCTTAAGTAAAAACAGTTTTTACATCGAAGGACAAAAAGGCAGTCATATAAAGATGAAAAAGAAAAATGGTAAAACACTTGTGACAATTATCCCACTTCACAAAAAGATTGATCCAGGAACATTATTAGATATTCTAAGACAAACTAAAATGGAAAAAGAAGATTTAAAAGATTTGAAATAACAAACTAACTAATACAACTAGTCTTTGCTTCAGTTATTTTTTGTTTGATATTCTCTTCTTCAAATAAGAATTCTTCGGGCCAAAAGTATATTTCTCGCTCACCTAATCTAGAAACACAAACACTATTCTCTTCAACTGCATCAAACAAATTAGCTAGGCTATCTACTTCACTTCCATTTGGCGAATCGTTAAGAGCCATGTCTCTTACCCCTTCTAATACAACAAAGTCTTCTTCACCCACATTAGATGTTTCTATTATTCCATCAGAAAAAGACAGACCATACTTGCCATTAAGTGGTGTAAATGCAGTTGTTGTAAAATAAACACTTCCATTATTTTCTCCGTTTGGCAAGAACAAACCATATGCTCCATTCGCAGAATCACCAAATTTAATATCTGGAATATTATTTGCAAAAGACAAATCATTCCCCTCAAAGTCACTACAGTTTTCAAGAGCAGTTACCAAGAATAAGTTAGGACTAGATGAAGACATTTCGGCATCATCTTTCATAACAGTGTACTCTATTTCTGGTACTCCCACATCATTACGTATCCCGATTAGTAATGGAGTTGCAAGTGTTTGTGAAAGAATCATTTTTTTATCATCCAAAGAATAATCTAACAAACGAGCTCTTTTTGAATTCAAAGAATTTAATTTAAATAAATTTTCTTCTTCTACATACTCGAGTTTTTGTAGAGAATCTCTTTGCTTATAATAAAAACGGATTTCATTATCTAGTTGTAGCCCTTCTCCTCGCGACAACGAAGTTCCATAATTGGTTCTACCATTCTCATATTGACTACCGGTTATACCATTTAGTGGAGTATAATAGAACGGACTATAATCTGAATTAACTGCCCTTTCAAGTTCTAACTGAACGACTATTCTCGCATTCAAAACACCATTTGTCATTAATGGTAGATCATCAAAACCTGCTAACAAACGAACATGATATTTTCCTGCATCAGGTAGAATAAATGCATTGTCCTTTTGGAAATTAAATGCTTCACTTGAAAAATGAAATTTATTACTACTCTTAAAATAACGATACATTCCACGATCTGGATCTACAAACGACGGGCTAGACCTAAACAACGTTTTCGTATACGCATCAACAAAATCTTCTTGGAAATCGCTTCCAAGACCATCTCTCATTAAGTACACATCAAAATCCAGTATCCCAAGCATCTCATCAGCAGTGCTAATTGACTCTTCAAAAAAATTACGACTAATATTTGTAGGGTACTCTACGGTATTATCTAAGAAATAATATAGTGCTGGTTTCCCATCATAATGCTCTGTTGTCATAGGCAAGAAACAACCACCACTTTCATCAACACTAATTCCATCACCCGCTAATTGAGTTACTGCTAACATAGAAGGGCTTGTTGGACACGAAGGAGGCGCGTTTTCCAAAAAATTATTTAAGGTTTCAAGTTTCTTACTTAAAAGAATTGCAAATTGTGTTGCATCAAGATACTTACCCGTTGTTGTTTCAGAGTTGATTGCATTCCAATCCCAAGACATTATAACACTAGGTAAAGCACTACTCCCTGTGTTACCAAACATTAATCCTTTAGTACACGTAGCATCTTTTTTTTGAGCAACTTCGTTTCTTGGTTTAACATTAAATTTGAAGTGATATTTAAAAGACACATCTTCTTTTGCTTTTGGGAGCACATTGAACGGACCGAATTCTCCCGCAGGTTTTGTTAGATCATCATACAAACTTTCTTCAGCTGTTATTTCAATAGTCGCATACGTATTTTCATTTAAACCAGCATTACTAAAAATTATTCCCGCTTCTTGACTCTCAAAAATATCAAATACTTTTGCATTAACAAAATTCCATCGCCCTATTATGTTGTTACTTGTAATCTTTACGGGTTTTACATCTTGCAAAATATTTGTTCTAAAAACCGGCAGTTTTAGTTTTACTTTTTTAGAACAATCACCCATAAAAGAACCTAACGCGGTTGGTGCAGTTGTGTAAACTCCTCCAGCGTACGCTCCATTGATAAAACCATTTTGCATCATTGTTGCAATCAAACCAGTCATTCTTTCTTTGTTGTACTCTCCACTTAAGTTTAGTGTGTGCGCGTAATCCGATGCTTCACTAGTTCTTTTTTCGAGGTTCGAAAGATTTTGCGCAGCAGGAATCGCAGCAGTTAGATATGTGTTTGCACTTGACGTAGAAAGTAACAAAGTATCCATTGAGCTAAGCGTGTTAGTATAAATTGTTCTTGACGCGGTTAGTTCTTCAGTATAATCACTAGTAAATGACTGGTACGTATTAAGTGCACTCAAAATAAATGAAGTTTGACTTACTAACTCTACAATATACCCGGTTTCCCCCGTTGCGGTTGCAAGATTTGCACCAATAGCACTATTTAAAGTTGTGAGTAACGGTGCAGAAGTACAACAATGACTACACTCACTACATGTCCCAAGTGAGCCAGATAATGCCGCGCACGAAGTTGCTGCTGCCTCCGTTGCTTCAGTAACAGAAGCTTGTGCAGTTTCTAAATGCCCTACTACAAGTTCAGAAGTGGCAGTAAATTGTGGGAACATATCTGCTAACGTTATTAATGCAGAAGCTAATTGAAGTACTAATGCGGTATCGTCTGGCGCTTCGGTTTGCAGTGTTGTTAACGAATCATCCGCTTCGTTAACAAGTACACGCGTTTCACCTACTAAAACATATAACTGATTAATCTCTGCGTTTGCCAATTCCAAATATTCTTTTGCAGACAAATCATCACTCGAAGCCGACTCAAAAGAATCTATTGCAGCAGCTTCTAGCGCAAGATCAATGTACATCAAAGCATCATTTGCATTTTCCATAATAAAAGTTATTTTTTGTTTTGCTTCTTTGGCTTTGGCAGTTGAAGCCGTTGCATCAATATTCTCTGAATCTTGTGCCATCGTATCGATTTGTTGATAAATAGAGTAAATATTATTTGCAAGCACTAGAGCTTCAGGAATAGACCCTAAAGAAATTGCACATTGCTCTGCTTGAGCTGCTTCTAGTGATGAAACTGCTGCGATTACTCCCGGGTTAGCAGTTTTACAAACACCTGACGCAGTTGTTCCTGCAAGAGAAGTAGTCGAAGTAATTTGTGCGCACAACATAGCCGAAGAACTTTTTAATGCAACTAATGACGCAGTTATGCCTGAGATTTGTGTTGTTAATTCTTGATTCGCAAAACTATTTTGTTCTCCAAGTTTGTCTTCTAAATCCTCGGCAGCAGTAACCAGATTATTTGTTGCAGTACTCATTGTTTCTACATCTGACTCAACTTTTTTTGTGTAAGTATAGGCTTCTTTTATTTTAAAATTTTCTTGTGAGGACAACGAGTACGCACTGTTTCTCGCTTGGCCCAAAGAAGAAAATGCATTTGCTAGTGCTGTTTGATAATAACCTCTTCCTGCAAAGTATTGTTGGTTGGTTGCTAAATCAACTAGCCAATCACCTTCATTAACACCTGGTGCAAAAAATTCACTCCCAGTTGTCCCAAAAGAACTATTAAATAAGTTACACACACTCGTCTCTATTTCAACTTCTTGTGCAAGGTTAGTGTTAGTTATTCGTACAGAATCTTTTCCTCCCTCAAGAAGAGAAATAACAAATTTGTTTGGAGTAATTGTTTCATCGGTTGGTTTAACAAAAATTTCTTTTTCACTAATAAAAGTTTTTTCTGTTCCTTTTACCCTCGCATCAATCGTTACTCCATAAACCCCAGGGATTTCTCCTCGCGAAATCGAAATTGTTTTTGTTGGCGAATACTCTGAAAGAGAAAAGTGTCCTTGTGAAATTGAGATAGCACCTTCTGCTCCCCCACTACAACCATAATCGTTGTCACAAACAAAAACAGATATATCTGATTTACACTTGCTTGCATCAAAAGAAATTGTTGCAGTGTCATCCCAATCACTTATTTCGTCGTCCTCTGTTGTTACAATTAAACATTGTTCTAAATTTTCGTTTACAACATCAAACAAAATACTTTCGACCGAGTTCTCTAAACCAAAATCAACTGAAAAATTTGCTCGCTTTCCTTGTGCATTTTTGTTTGGCATATAAATTATCTCAAAATCTTGTACGCTTACAAAGTTCTCGGAAATGATTTGTTCTTCAGGTGTTAGAGTAATCGATTTATTCCCAAGCGATATCTCTACCGACCCCATGTAATCGCTACGCCACGAAACACGCGTTTTTAGCTCTGCTTGTGAACAAATATTATTTATTCTTCCACTTATTTCTAAAACACCATTGTGTGTTGTTTGAGTAATTGATTGTCTTGATAATCGCAGACAACCCGTACCTAAAAACTCTCTGAACTGTAATTGCAACGGAATTTCAACAGTCAGAACTTCTCCGCTCAATTCATTGTCAAAAACGATTTCTAGTTCTAGTTCCCTAGCGATGTCGCCGGTTGGTGTGTCTCCATCCCAATCAATGTTTAGATCAGATAACTCAGCTAAATCAAGATCAATTATTATTTCTCCTTCTAAATTTGTTTGAATCGAGGATGCTGAAAGTGTTCCTATTACAATCCCTTGTGCATTTCTTACAGTTATTCTTGGCGTACCAAATAACACGCTTTGATCTACTCCTCTTGAATTAATTACGATTCTTGACCTGCTCGAATTAGTTGTAACTATTAAAGGAGCGTTGTTAGAACCGAAAGAATCTGTCAACTCACCATTAGTTACTAGAGAACCTGCAAAACCAAAGTTCTGATCATTTGTGTTTAACGAAATATCGTCGTTATTTGGCACTTGCTGCGCAGAGAAAATTATAACTGCAATAACTATGATTGCTATGATTATTATAGGCACAATTATTTTGATTGGAGAAGATTTACCTTCATCTTGATACGCTTCTTTCATGTTGAATAGAAATAGTAATTGTTATTTATATACTTATTTTAAAGTGCAATTTTGACAGGCGCGAGCTAGTTTAACGATTGATTATTTTAGTCTTGTACTTTGTTTTTTTGTTTTTGAGCAGAACTATTCTAGAATCTTTTTTCTCGTTTTCTAGCTTGTAATCTTTTAGATTTTTTAAGAGTTCTTTTGAAAACTTTTTTATTTCTTTATGAGTCGGCATATTTTCTTTTACTAGTCTTTTTCTTGAAAAACCAATCCACATATACGATTTTATCTCGATGAAATCCGGTTTAGTTGCGATAAGCATTTCCGCAAATTCTTTTATTGTTTCTTTGCTATCATTCATTCCTTTTATTACGGTTATTCGAATAACTGTTCTTGTTCCAAGAAGAGGAAGCATTGCTAGTGAACGCAAGTAATTTTTCCACCCCGCACGTTCTTGATTACAAGTAATCTTTTTGTATAACTCTTCATTTGGAGCTTGCATTGAAACATATAATTGCGTTGGCAAAGACTTCTTTTCTTTTAATTGCAGGAGCGCTTTTGGGTTTTGTCCATTTGTTACTAGAAAAACTGTTTCTGTTCCTTTTCGTTCTTTTAATTCACTTATCAGTTCGGGAAGTTGCTTGTATAGCGTTGGTTCTCCAGATAGAGAGATTGCCCAGTGCTTTTGCTCGCAAGCTTTGTCTACAAGACTCGCTTTTTGCGAACCATAAAAACCTTGCAAAAGTTTTTTTCGTTTTTTGATTAAATTTTCAATCATTTCTTTTGGTTTTATTTTTATACTTGGTTTTGAACCCATATACTCTTTTGGTCTCCAACAAAAGACACAAGAATTATTACACCAAAAAGTTGTTGGAGCAATTTGATGACAAGAGAGAGTGTCTGCACCATAAAAATCTTGTTTATAACAATGTTTTTTTGCGTTTGTTCTAAGTGCTTGTTTGTTCCACTCGCAAACTTGTACGCTAGCACTATCAAAAAAACCGTATTGTTTTTTTTCAAAATCTTTTACCAATTCTTTTACTTTCATAAAACAAGTTTACCTAACAAACAATTAAATACTTCTTTTATGCAGTAATTGATACATGAATAAGAAAATTCTCATTACTCTTTTACTCATAACAAGTTTAGTTTTATTTTTAGGTTGCACTAACCCTGGACTCGAAGTCACTTGTCCAGACGGAGAAGTAGTAAACGATATTAGGGATTGTATTGAAGACAATTCAGATGAAACTCCAACAGACCCTGAACTAAAAGATGGAGGCTCCCCAAAAGTAATTGCGTATCTCGCATGGCAAATATATAGATCTGCAACTTCTCAATTTGATGAGGCCGTGTTAGGCAATTATACATGTGAACCAATTTGGACAGAAGACAATTATCCAATTTATCGCCATAATAAAACTGGAATTGATCCAAGCGATACATCCCATGATGATGTAAAGAGCTATTGTACATATACTTGTGGTAGTATTTCAGATCCGCGCGATAGAATAGCTTGTTGTAACCGAGAAAGAATTACTGAATTTTATAATCCTATCACAAGACGCAGTATTTATGAAAAAATAGCGTGGTGCAAGCTCGAATATCCTTTCAAACATCCTTATTGTCAAAGTTGTTCAGTGCAAATCGATTATTCTAATGCGACGTGTACGGATTATTGGAATAACAATGCTATTGTTCCTTGTGAAGATTTAGAAGATGAAATAAATGAAGGTCGCCCCGCAGTAAGCCACAAAAATCTTTGTTCAACAATTGAATGCGATGATGAATGTGGCAATCATAATGGTAAACCAGATACTTGCGAAGCATCATTAGATCCAAGTCTAGTTCGAAATTGCAATGACTTGGGCGGCACACATAAGATTACTGACTTTCGATGCCAATGTGCGTGTAGCCCAGCAAGCGACAAAGATGGAGATGGAGGCTTTGCTACACTTCCACCCGACCCACCCGTTTGGCCAAAAATAACTGCAAATCTTGGGACAAACAAAACCAAAACAACTACTCCTGTTCAATATGACGGCATGACAATAATATCAACTTGTAACGAATTACAAAATATTAATAACTTAGATTTAGATGGAAAATATATGCTTGGACAAGATATTGATTGTTCTGACACAATAAACTGGAATAGTGGAGAAGGTTTCATGTCAATCGGAACAAAAACAAACCCATTTACTGGAGTATTAAATGGAAATAAACAAAAAATAATTGGCTTATTTATTAACCGTGCAACTCTCGAAAATGTAGGACTATTTGGAAACACAAACAACGCAACAATTACAAATGTCGGATTAGTTAATAACCAGATTAATGGAAATATTGGCTCATTTTCTGGAGAGTTTATTAACATAGGAAGTTTAGTTGGGCAATCGAAAAATAGTAATATTATAAATAATTATTCCACTGGAAACACAACCGGCACTGACGCATATACTTTTGTCGGAGGGCTTATCGGGTCAATGGACGGCGGGTGGGCAACAAATAATTATACAACCGGAGAAACAAGCAGTTATTATGTTTCTGGCGGATTAATCGGAGAACTAATCGATGGAGTAGTAAAAGACAATTATACTACAGGACATGCAATTGGGAATAACATAATCGGCGGGCTAATTGGAAGCACGCATGGCGGGACTATTATGAACAACTATAGTACAATAATACCGGGTGCAGGAACTACCGCGGGCGGACTAATCGGACTCGCAAGTAGCGGATATATTCGTAATAACTACGTAATAGGAACTAATTTTTCAGTAGGTCCTATTGGAAGCACACCAACTCTTTTAATCCCGCAATATCAATTTACAAACTATAACGCCGAGGGTTTGGAATATTTCACTCCTTTTGGAGCTTTAGAATTTGAAAGCGATTGGGTCTTAGCAGATAATGGTTTGCCCGAATTGGTTTCACAAATTTGTCCTAAATATGCCGGACTACAAGAATTAAATGGTGACAAAGTAGTTTGTGATTGTACAGACCTACAAAATATAAATCTAGATTTAGATGCACGCTATATAATTGGCGACGATATCACATGTTATAATAGCACTACTTGGAACAACAACAAAGGATTCCAACCAATCGGCGATAACACAAACAAATTCACCGGAATGCTTAACGGAGACAACCACATAATAAATAATTTATTTATTAATCGACCAACGGAATCATTAATCGGATTATTTGGAGTTACCCAAGACGCAACAATAGAAAAAATAAATATTAAAAATGCAAATATAACCGGAAGCACTAATGTTGGTACAATCGCAGGACGATCAATTACATCAACACTTAAGAACATATCAGTTACGGGAAATGTAAACAGTACATCAACTACTCAATTAACAAGAACTGGTGGGGTAATAGGATACGTTGCAGTGGGCAACACACAACTTTCACAAATTTCTTTTGACGGAAGCGTAACTTCAAACGGTGGAGCGGTTGGAGGAATAGTCGGGGTACTTGACGGAGGAACAATCACAGATTCATTCACAAAAGGCATTGTGACAGGCGCACATAATTATGCCGGAGGAATAACTAGTTACGTCAACTGGACCTCAAGCATTCAAAATACATATTCAATAGCAAGCGTAACCGGACGAAAATATGTTGGGGGCCTTGTTGGGACAATCGACAAAGAAGGACCAAACGCAATCATAAATTGTTTTTCAACTGGCCCAGTAAATGGAACACGCGATGTTGGAGGACTAATTGGAGAACACTACCGAAACAGCGAAACAATAACCAATAATTACTACAATAATACTACTAATAATCCAAGTAATTGTATAGGTATTGGTACCGGAGAATGCACTGCAATTCTAGATGATGAAACATATTTCTACAACGCTTCCAACGAGCCCACGGCAAGCTGGGATTTTACAACTATTTGGAAAGAAAGCACTATTGATTACCCCGCATTACGTTAACTAAAGCGTAAAACTAACTTTTATAAATAAATCAAACCATAATTATGAAGTAACTTTTAAGGTGATTTTATGGATGGACAAATACAATTAATAGCGAATTATGATGATTGGAAAGCAATCAAAAAAATAACTATTACGGATGTAACTGCACCATTAGCGATTGCAGAATTTTTAGCTAGCTTAACTTATAGTACGGATGACAAAATCGAAGAGAATTTGAGAAAAACAATTGATTTAGACAAAATTGATTCTGCAATTAGCGCACTTGAACTTGGAAAAAAAGATGCTGGAAAAGCTATTACCGAAGTTAATACGCGTTCAATCGGAAAAGTGATTAACGAGATTTGTAAACTAGATAAGTTTAATGGTCCAACTAAAAAAGAATTGATCCAGCTTTGTAAGGTTTATGCTACAAAAAAAGCTTTGAAGGCCTGCGGAATTTTATCAGCTTACCACGAAGCAGATATTCCGACACTTAAACGCGCTAAAAAAGCTAAGGCTAAAAAGTAGTTGAGTTGTTATGATTGGAGAACTTTTTGTAGGAGAATTATTCATAAACTTCTTTTTACAATCGTTTTCTGTTCCCATACTTGATGGTTTCTTCTACATAATTTCCCTTTTTGGTAATCCAGTCCTATGGATAGCTATTGCGGCTTGGTTGTTTTGGCTAGGAAAAGAAAAAAAGTCTTTTACAGTTATGACATTAGTTTTATTTTCTTCTTTGATTGCGGGTGTGCTGAAATTTGCTATCGCTCGACCACGTCCAACGGGCTTGCGTGTGTTAGACCATACGCCTACACAATGGTCGATGCCCTCTGGACACGCTACTTTAGCTGGAACAATCTACTCTTTCTTTGAGAAAAAAGTATTTCCTTTGGAAAAAGTCTTTTTATTGGTTTTAGTTGTATTAGTTGCGGTTTCTCGCTTGTACTTAGGCGTACATTATATTAGCGACGTTCTAGTTGGTTTGTTAATCGGTTATTTTATTGGAAAGTTCTTGTTACGCCTCGAAAAGAAAATTGATAAATCACATTTAAAAGTTAGCAAATTTAGTGACGAAAAATTGTTGTTTGGGATTTTTGTCGTAGCAATTGTAATTGCTTTGTTATTACCAAGTTCTCTTTTAGTTGCATTTGTGTTGTTAGGTTATTTTGCAGGATTTGTTATTTATCGAGACATGAAATTTAAAATTAATTCAGAGCACAAGAAGTTGAATCTATTATTTGGAACGATAGTCGTTGCTATTTTAGGCGGAATGGCATATTCGCTAGAAGGAATTATTAGTATTATCTTGTTCTTTGTTACGGGGTTGTTTATCACTCTTATTTGGCCAATTATTTTGAACAAAACCCGCCTTTGACAAGTTTTAAAAATACTCTTGCCGTCAAATTCTATTACGAATAAACCCCCCTTAGTATTACCGGCTCAACCTTTTAGAAAAAGGTTGGCGAAAACGCGTAATGCTGTGGAAAGGATTTTTGACGGATCAAAGATCCCCCCTTAGTTTAGTAGCTAGAACGCTTGGCTGTAGACCGAGAGATCCCCGGTGCAATTCTGGGAGGGGGGATTTCCTTTGGGAAGACCAACTGAACAGAAACTATTTTTAACCACAACTAACTACACTGTGATAATATGGATAAAAAATTTGCTTTCCGTTTGTTAATGGTGCCAATATTAATGTATTTTTTTTACTTATTTTCATGGCCTCTTGAAATAATAGTATTATTAGGAATTCTTTTCATAGGACTAATATTAGTTAAAGGAAAGATTTGGAATACATCAGAAACAATTATAGAAAGGTTATTACCATTTACAAAAGTTTGGCCAAGTTGGGCACAAAAAATTTTACTTATCCTAATTTTCTTTATAATATATATAATTCTAAAGCAAATTCTTTTCTTTATTTTAGGAATGGCAGGAATAAACCTTGAAGAAATGATAATTTCAACTTATGATACAACCAAACCATGAAGTGATTAACATGAACCACAAACCAAAAACTACTAACTCTGATTCCCCGTGTGCAATTCTAGAACCAGTGGTGCCTTGTGCACCACGCACCGTTCGCCTAGGCGGAAACTGGCCAACGTCTGGGAGGGGGGATTTAAACCCGACCAAGAATTGAATATATTTAAATACAACTAAATTCTTACTAGTAATATGAAAAAAGCAATTCTTGTACTAAGCCTAATGCTAATTGGATTATTCTTATTTGGATGTACTGAAAATCCTCCACCCCAACCTGCGTGTGGAGCAGATGAATATTATGATTCCGGTTTTTGTGTTTCTTTCTTAAATATGACTGAACAGGAATCAAAAACATTTCTAAGAAATGAAGCATACCCTTTTGGATTAACTGATTGGAAATTTAATGAATCAAACGAATTAGAAGTTACAATAAAAAATAAGTCTAATGAATCTTTGAAAGTACTAGTATTTGAAGTTGGACTTAAACAGTATAATTCAAATGCATACACCAACTTAACAAACGACAATATTCTGACACCTAAAAAAATCTATGAGGATGTTGCAGGAATAGGTGTTTCTCAAATTCTTGAACCCGACGAAACAACAACTATCATAGTTGATAAAATATTTATAAGAGAAAATAGAGACGACGGTTATGAATCTAGTTATGAAGGACCACCAAAAGGAATTTGCTCAGCAATACCAAGACTAGATTTTATCCCATTAATTTCTTATGAAAACAACCAAGGAACAACACAAACACAAAAAGAAAAAACTCCCTTAATAATTTCTTGTTAAAAAAAATTATTTTTATGAACTTCAAACCAAGAACTACCAACTCTTCCCCGTGTGCAATTCTGGGAGGAGGAATTCCCACTAGGGAAGACCAACTGAACAGAATACTACTGGCCTAACAAAAACAAACCATTTTAAACCACAAAACGCTAAAACTAAGTATGAAAAAATTTTATTTCTTATTACTATGCTTGGTGATGGCTCTGATAATCTTTGGTTGCACTGAATCAAACAATCAAAATACAGCAAAATTAAAAATAAATATTCCTGAAGACGCAATCATCTTAGGTGCTGAACAAGACCAATATTACCTTTCTACGTATCTTGATACAAATGAATTTGGTGGAACTTTAACCAGCCAAGGTCAATATAAATACACGCGTTTAGGCAGCGTTATTTCACACCAAATATTAATTGAAGATTTACCAATTGGAAAATACTCAATATCAATTAGCTTAGATGCTAATAGTTACACATACCAATATGAAGGAGATGTTTATGACTTTAATTTATCTCCTGGGATGAATGAAGTCACAATAGAACTTGAAGAAAGAGAATTGCCAACTGTTGGCCTTCCTTTTGAACCAAAAAATTAATTTTATGAATTCCAAAAGAGCCCCGTGTGCAATTCTGGGAGGGAGGATTCTTCAGAATCACGCCGAACAGAAACTAATTTAAAAATGTAGACTCTAATAGTAATTATGTTCTTTGAATCTTCACCCCCGTCTTTTAATCCAAGATTTGAGATTGTATCTTGTTTTATTGAGAGTAACGGACAAATTCTTTTGTTACAAGCCAATAACAATAAGAGCCATCAAGCAGGTAAATGGGGTCCGCCAGCAGGTAAAGTTGAAAAAGATGAAAGCTTAACCGATGCAATGCGTCGTGAATTAAAAGAAGAAACTGGGCTTATAATTACTCAAGAAGAACTAACGTATTTTGAAAAAGGATATGTTACCCATTCAGGCTATGACTTTGTCTTTCATGTATTCTCAATAAGTTTACAAGACAAACCTCAAATAAAAATTTCTAATGAACACTCAAACACTACTTGGACAACACCAAAAGAATCACTTAATCTAGATTTAATTGATGATGAAGATGTGTTTATCAAAAGATGGGCAAAAACAAATTTTCCAGCATACAATATTTAATATGTTTTGTAACACCAAATAATTGAGATAAATGAAAATAACTATTCTTGGAAGCTTGAAATTTGCGGATAAAATTGTGAACATATACCGACAATTAGAATCTATTGGACATACACCAATTATCCACGAACACATGTTTGGGATTGTTGACGGCACAGCACCACAACTAAAAGACAATATTGAACATCATGAAATAAAAAAGAAATATGACTTCATCAAAGCATGGTACAAACTTATATTGGATTCAGATGCAGTCCTTGTTTGTAATTTTGATAAAAATGATATACAAAACTATATTGGCGGCAACACATTAATGGAAATTGGATTTGCATATGTGAACAATAAAAAAATATTTTTATT
>Ga0233440_1002862_pt1 | contig 13610 bp, 11 predicted proteins | sample SI_123_September_5_FD_182791 | JGI IMG/M metagenome (GOLD analysis project Ga0233440, IMG submission 182791) | Seawater microbial communities from Saanich Inlet, British Columbia, Canada - SI_123_September2016_120_MG | ecosystem: Environmental > Aquatic > Marine > Inlet | place: Canada: British... | reverse complement strand
CAACTGGAAGTAATGTAGCATAACCATCTTTTACATTACTTTCATCAATACCAGCATTTGCACAAATAAATCCAGCATGAGTTTGTACAATAATAATTTCATTTTTCATTCTAACAATTCGTTTAGATTCAGATAAAATTAATTCAACTACTCTAGGATCTTTATTGTATTGTGAACCAATGCCCTGAGCAAGTAAGGATGGAGTAACAGTAGATAAAGCAACAACTCTTCCTTCTTGTTTTGAGATTATTTTTTGTGCAATCACAAGAATATCACCATCAGTTAGTTTGGCAGACTGTGAGATGAGTTTAGAAATATCATCAGACGAATCTATCTCTTTTTCAATATGTACTGGAGTGATCTGCAAACAGTTTTTCTAAAATAAAGGACTAAAAAATTGTTATGTGACAGTAGTTCCCAATTCTAATTTATAGTGTTTATTAATAATATCCAAAATTTTTGACAGGTCTTTTTCTTCTAAAGTAGTAGTAGCTAAATCCTTAACTAAATCTTGTGCACGATATGCAATACCTAAACCACAAATATCAAATAATTTGATATCATTTGCACCATCCACAACACAGACAATGTTTTCTTTCTTTTCACCCCATTCTTCAATTTTTATTTTTGCAGATTTTGCTTTGTTAGAATCAACACTGATTTCCACACCATCTAATTTTCCATCTTTAAAAATTAATTCATTACAATAAACATAATCCAATCCTAATTCTTCTTTTAATCTATCCATCATCAGAGTAAATCCACCAGATACAGCCATGATTTTCCATCCTGCAGCTTTTAAAACTCTACAAGCTTCTTTTGCACCAGTCATAATAGGCAATGAATCAGATACTTCTTGGCAAATTTTTTCGTCCAATCCTTTTAATGCATTGACTCTTGTTTGAAGTCCTTCTTCCCAGTTGATTTTTCCTTGAATCCCTTGTTTAGTAATTTCCCAAATCTCAGATTCTTTGTTGAGTTTTTCTGCAAGAATAGGTAAATACTCTTCATCATACAAAACACCTTCAACATCAAAAATAATCAACAATTAATTTCTGATTTAAAAAAAAATACTAATAATATTAAAGCTACTGTGATGATTTCACAATCAAAATACCGATCATGTAATATATCAATGTCAGTCAGGGAAGTCTTAAAACAAGTAATTGCCTGAAAGTCCTCTGAAATTATGGGGTACAAAGGGTTTTAGGCATATTGAATCTCCAGGATAAATTATTTTACTAAATTTTTATTCATTTTAAATCCACAGTATTTTACAACATCTAAACAACTACCACTACCTAAACCAATAATTGTAGAGACATTGTTTTTTGAAAAAATATTAATAATAACACAAGAAGGAGAAATGTAGAGGATGTAATATGATTTCTAAAAATATAGATGAAATAGAATGATAAATCCAAAAGAACTATTTGAATTGATGATTGCGAAGGATGTAAATTTCTTTTCAGGAGTACCAGATTCATTATTGAAAGATTTTAATGCATACATAATGGATAACATGGATCAAAATAAACATATTATCACAGCTAATGAAGGTGCAGCAGTAGCATTAGCCGCAGGAAGTTATCTGGCAACAAAAAAAATAAGTGTAGTATATTTACAAAACTCAGGTCTTGGAAATGCAATCAATCCACTTGTATCACTTACAGATTATGAGGTGTATAATATTCCTGTTTTATTGGTTATAGGGTGGAGAGGTGAACCAGGAGAAAGAGATGAACCACAACATAAAAAACAAGGAGAGATAACTCTTGAACTACTAAAAACGTTAAAAATCCCATATGAAGTTATATCAGAGAATACAGACAATATTGAAGAAAAAATAGATATTGCTTTCAAACATATGGTTGAATTTAATTCTCCGTATGCATTAGTCATAAAAAAAAATACATTTGAAAAATATAATTATAAAAATAAAATTAAACAGAATTTTGAAATGTCAAGAGAAGAGGCAATACAAATAATTGTTAAAAATTTGGATCAAGATAACATCACAATCTCAACTACAGGTATGATTTCAAGAGAATTATTTGAAACAAGAAAAAATATGAGTCATGAACACAATAAAGATTTCCTAGTAGTAGGATCGATGGGGCATGCATCTCAAATAGCTTTAGGAATTGCCATCTCAAAACCAAAAAAGCAAGTTTTTTGTTTGGATGGAGATGGATCAACAATCATGCATATGGGTGGATTAGGCATAATAGGTTCAAAGCAAGTGAAAAATTTCAAGCACATAGTGCTTAATAATGAAGCACATGATTCTGTGGGAGGACAACCAACAGTGGGAAACAATATAGATTTTGTATCAGTTGCCATGAGTTGTAAATATAAAAATACATGCAGTGTTAAAACTAGAACAGATCTTGAAGAAAAAATAAAATGGTTGAAAAAAGTAGAAGGTCCCGGATTTTTAGAGATCAAAGTAAACAAGGGCCATAGAAAAGATTTAGGGAGGCCAAGTTCTGATCTGAAAAAAAATAAAGAAGCATTTATGGAATTTTTATCAAGATGAATCAGGAAGAATTTTTTTCAATAAAAAATAAAAGTGTTTTAAAAAAAATACCTAAAAGATTTTTTATCTCAAACAAGGAATTAAGATTTAAATAATTTAAGTTTGATTTTATACCAATAAATTTTCAAAGTAATCCCAACCCCAACAAGGGCACCAATTAACATCTGAATGAACATACCCCCAGTACCAGGATCTAAATATGCAAATGCATCAAAAACAGGAAAACATAACAATAATGCAATTATTGAAATTTTTCTAGCAATCATGGTCAATAATTTAAAATCCACTATAAAAACTAAGATTTGATAGTAATGATATTAATTTAAATTCAAATAATTTTTAAAATCAAAACCGCTAGTAATAAATCACGGTAGATCAATTCAATATCAATGGGCGAATTAGAACATAAATTTGATGTAAAAATTCTTGAAAGAGAAGGAAAGATAAAGCTACCAGATTCGCTAAAAGCTGATTTGAAATCAGCAGGTATGATGGATGAAAAAGGTAAATTAAAACTAAAAGGAGTTAGTCCTAAAATGCTAAAAAGAATGAAACAAGAATACGTAGAATGTCCAGTTTTAAAAGAAGACACTCATTTCATTCAATGTTTCATGTGCGCTAATTTCCAAAGTAGAGTCATGGGAGAAGTTCTCTGTAAAGGGGATAAACTCTAAACATAAAAAAATCTCACGAAAGGCTCATTAGTTAAATTAATTCTTTGAATTTTGGTTTGGGTAAAGAAGATGTAGGAATTACTGTTTCAAAAAAAGATGATTTTAGTGAGTGGTATACACAAGTAGTTCTAAAAGCAAAGCTTGCAGATTATGCCCCAGTTAAAGGGTTAATTGTTCTCAGACCAGATGGATATTCCATTTGGGAATCGTTAAAAAATACATTTGACAAAAAATTTGGAAGAAACGGAATAAGGAACGGATTTTTACCAATATTAATTCCAGAGTCACTATTAGGAAAAGAACAAAAACATTTTGCAGGATTTAATCCAGAGGTATTTTGGGTAACACATTCAGGCACAAATAAAATAGGAGATAGGCTCGCATTAAGACCAACATCTGAAACATTGGCATATACATTATATTCAAAATGGATTCAAAGTTGGAGAGACCTACCATTAAAAATCAATTTTTGGAATACAGCTTTAAGAGCTGAAATCAAAGCAACAAAACCATTTCTTAGAACTTCAGAATTTTTGTGGCAAGAAGGGCACACTGTACATACCACACAAGAAGAAGCAGAAATAGAAGTAATGAAAATTTTAGATATTTACAAAAACACTGTAGAGGAAGAACTTGCAATTCCGGTAAGTACAGGGAAAAAAAGTGAGAAAGAAAAATTTGTTGGTGCAGTATATACAACAACTATGGAATCAATAATGCCAGATGGAAAAGCACTACAAATGGGTACATCTCATTTCTTAGGACAAAACTTTTCAAAACCATTTGAAGTTAAATTTGCAGACAAAGATAATGTAGAACATTTTGCATGGCAAACATCATGGGGAGTTTCTTGGAGATTAATTGGTGCAATGATTATGGCTCATGGCGATGACAAAGGTTTGGTATTACCACCAAAAGTAGCTCCAATGCAAGTAGTAATTGTACCCATTTACAGAAATGATGAAGGAAAAAATGCAGTATTACCTAAAGTAAAAGAAATTCAAAACGAATTAGAAGCAAAAGGAATCAGAATTCATGTTGATGAAAGAGAAGGGTTATCACCAGGATACAAATTCAACGATTGGGAATTAAAAGGAGTACCTTTACGAATAGAGATAGGACCTAAAGACATTGAAGAGCAAAGCATAGTAGTTGCAAAAAGATACAATTTAGAAAAAATAAGTTTGGGTTTTACTGAAATTGAAAAAATTTCTACGATATTAGACGAAATTCAAACAGAGATGCTAAAAAAAGCAAAAGAACAAGCTGAGAACAACACATTGAATATTTCAGATTATTCAGAATTCAAATCAAAAATAGAAGAAGGCGGATTTTTCAACTCTCCGTGGTGTGGTAAATTAGAATGTGAGGAGCAAATTAAAGAAGAGACAGGTGCAGAAATCAGAGTAATTCCGTTTGGAAGTGAGAATACAAATCAGAAATGCATTTACTGTCAAGAACAGAGTGTTTCAATTCCAATTTTTGCTAGAGGATATTAAGAAAAAATACCCACAAACATAATAATAGAAAAATAAGATTTTTCAGTAATGACTTCAAACCCGGAATTAGTACCAGGATCATTGTTAGAGCAATTTAGAGAAACTAGAAGTAGAACTCTAGAACTAGTAAAGACTTTAGAAAAAGATGATTTTGTTGTTCAAACTGCATTTTTTATGAGTCCACCAAAATGGCACATAGGTCATGTAAGTTGGATTTATGAGGCAATTATGAGTAAAATAGATAAAAATTATGAGTTTTATTCTAAAGAATTTTCAGAGTATCTTAATTCATACTATCAACAATTTGGTGTGCCACACGATAAAGGATTACGTGGCATTGTATCAAGACCAACTACAGATCAAATTTTTCAATATTTTAACACAATCAATCAAAGAGTAGAGAAATTTATTGAATCTCAAACGTTGAGTGAGGATGCAAAAAAAATAATCATCATGGGGTTTCATCATGAATGTCAACATCAAGAACTATTAGTTTATGATTTACAGCATTTACTTGCAGAACAATATAGACCAGTAAAGAAAAATAAATTACCAAATTCTGTTGTTGTTGAAAAAAAATCAAAGCACATCAAAGGAGGTATTTACACAGTTGGGAATAATGGAAATGAATTTTGTTATGATATAGAATTACCAGAACACAAAGTATACCTAAATGATTACAAAATAGATGAATTTCCAATAACGAATCAACAATACATGGAATTCATTGAAGATGGAGGATATGACACATACAAGTATTGGTTATCAGACGGATGGGAAAAAGTCAAAGGAAACAAATGGAATTCTCCAATGTATTGGGAAAAAATTGATGGTAAATGGCATGTAAGAGACTTTTTAGGAATTAGAGAAATTAATCCAAACGAACCAGTGTGTCATGTTAGTTATTATGAAGCAGAGGCATATTGTAAATGGGCAGGTAAAAGACTTCCAACAGAGGCCGAATGGGAAAAAGCTGCATGTTGGAATGAAGAAAAACAAGAAAAAACAACATTTCCGTGGGGAAATGAAAGTCCAGATTCAGATAAGTGTAATTTACTTGAATCTTATTTTTGGAAATGTTCAGAAATTGGAACGTTACCAAATGGAATTAGTAAATCAGGATGTCAACACATGATTGGTGATGTTTGGGAATGGACATCATCAGAGTTTACAGGATATCCAGGATTTAAAACAGGATTTGATGAATATAATGACAAATGGTTTACGAATCAAAAAGTTTTGAGAGGAGGGTCATTTGGAACACCAAAAATGTCAATCAGAGGAAGTTACAGAAATTTCTTTAGGTTAGATGAAAGATGGTTATTTTCAGGTTTTAGATGTGTAGAAAATATCTAAAAAAATACAAACAATTAATCATACAACATTAAATCTAATTCTTCAAGTAAACTATGTAGATTATTTACTGAACGATACACATCTTTTTCAGTTTTAGCTCCTGTACAAACTAATTTTCCTGAAGCAAATAACAAAATTACGGTTTTTGGATCAACCATTCTATGAATAACACCTGGGAATTGTTCAGGTTCATACATACTACGAGGTAATGTTCTTGCTGTTTTTTCTAAATGTATTTTCCCTCCAAGATTAATAGAGGATACGATATTTTGAACCGTTACCACAGCATCTTTTTTGATTTTAACTTTTTCTTTTCTTAATTGTTGTACAACAATTTTCACAGCCTTACGTGCCATGTCTTCAGATTTAGAACCAGTACACACCATTTTTCCAGTACTGAAAAGTAATGTTGCAGTTTTAGGAGTCATAAGACGAAAAACAGCCCCAGGGAATTGTTCAGGATTATATTCCACAGAAGGGAATTTCTTTTGAATATCATATAGATCTAATTTTTGGTCAATTGTAGCTGAAGCCACAACATTTACAATTTCAATTATAGGCGTAGTAACTGGCAATATTTGCTAGTAAAATAAACCACATTTAAAGAAAGTTAAAAAGAATTATTTGATTTTAGATACCAAAGTTAGTGAAAAATGCTCATCATCATCTAGCCAAGAATGTTTTAATTCAAATCCCACATCAGCAAGGAGAGTACGTATTTGTGATAGACGATATTTGTGAGAAAATTCAGTGTGAATTAATTCATTTTTTTTAAGATTGAGACGAAGATTGGATTTAGATATAATCACAGATTGATTTGTAAGGGATTTGAGATACATTTCAATTCTTTGTTCTTTTTCACGATAAAGTGAATGATGTTCAAAATTATTCAAATCAAAATCAGCATCCAGTTCATCATTGATTCTAGATAAAACATTTAGATTGAATTTAGCAGTTATTCCTTGAGAATCATCATAAGCAGATTCAAGAATGGATGTTTCTTTCACCAAATCCAAGCCAATTAAAAAAAGATCATCTGTTTTCATTGTAGAATATATTTTTTCTAAAAAAATTCTGCCATCTTTTGGAGAGAAATTACCAAAGCTAGAACCAAGAAAAATAATTAGATTTTTCTTTGTGTCATAATGTTCAAGAAATTCCAAACCACCTTCATAAGTATCAACAATACCAGTGATACTAAGAGTAGAGTAATCCTGTAATAATTGTTCAGAACTTTCTGTAAGAATTTCAGAAATATCAATAGGAAAGTATTCAGGATTAGTTTGTAATTTACTGAAAACATCAAGAATTAACCTAGTTTTTACAGATGAACCACTACCTAGTTCTACTAATCTAAACGAATCATCAATAAAAGAAGGTAATTCATTTTGTAATTTTTTTAAAATAGAAATTTCAGTCCTAGTAGGATAATATTCAGGCAATGAACATATTTTTTCAAAAAGATCAGATCCTTTTTTATCATAAAAAAATTTTGGCGATATAAATTTTAAATCAGAATTTAAGCTAGAAGATATTTCTTCAGCAAATGTAGCCTCAATTTTAGTTGCATGGGGTTTAAAATATTGTAATTTAGAATCAATAATGTATTTTTTATAATTAAGATTTTCTTGAACAGTATCGCTCAAGCATAAAATTAGCCTCTGTTTGAAATAAATGTTTAGCCTAATCAGAGTACATGAATTCCATTTCTTGATATACTTCAGTATTCATCAATAAGTAATGGATGAAGTATTAAAAGTAGAAAATTTAAAAAAATATTTCACAAAAAAAGGAATGTTTGGTTCAGAATCAAACACAGTGAGAGCATCAGATGACATTTCATTTTCAATTAAAAGAGGAGAAGTGTTTGTGTTAGCAGGAGAATCAGGTTCAGGGAAATCAACAATTGCAAAATTAATTTTAAAGTCAATACAACTAGATTCAGGAAAAATTTTCTTTGAAGGAAAAGAAATTGGAAATGATCCAAAAAAAATAAAAGAAATTAGAATGAATTGTCAAATGATCCATCAAGATCCATATGATTCCATAAATCCAAGAATGAGGATAGGTGACATTGTATCAGAACCGCTAGAAATTCACAATATTGGAAACAAAAAGGAACGAATGAAAAGAATGATCGAAGTATTACATGAAGTAAAATTAGAACCAGCTGAAGAAGTAGCAAAAAAATATCCTCATATGTTATCAGGAGGGCAAAGACAAAGAGTAGTATTAGCAAGAGCATTAGCACTAAAACCAAAAATCATACTTGCTGATGAACCGGTTTCAATGTTAGATGTATCAATTAGAGCAGAAATGTTAGAATTAATGCAAGAATTACAAACAAAATACAATATTTCATTTATCTACATCACACATGACTTGGCAACAGCCAGGTATTTTGGTCAAAGGATAGGAATTTTGTATATGGGGAAAATAGTTGAAACAGGTCCAATCAACGAAGTTTTACTTCATCCAAAACACCCATACACACAGGCATTAATTGATGCAATTTCAGAGCCTGATCCAAATAACATACACAAAGAAAAAAAGATTAGAATCAACGAGCCATCAAATGTTGATGTGTATCAAGGATGTAGATTCAGAGCAAGATGCCCACATGTAATAGAAAAATGTGAAAAAGAACCAGAATTAAAACCAATAGAGCCAGAACATTATTCTGCCTGTTATGTAGAGTTAGATTAGCCTGTTCTTACAGAAGGCATTCGTTTGTCTTTGTATGTAACAACGTGAGATACACCATTTTTTGGGAACACACCATAAATCAATTTTGCTTTTTGAATTACAGAATCTTTTAGAGAAACCATAATGAATTGACTTTCTTTGGATCTTTCCTCTAAAATATTTGCTAGTCTTTCAGAATTTGGTGCATCAAGATGTGCATCTACTTCGTCAAATAAATAAAATGGAGATGGTTTTAATTTTTGTAATGCCAATACGAATACAATTGCAGCCAGTGTTTTTTCACCACCACTAATTGACGTGGACTCTCTTTTTGGTTTATTTGGGAATTGAATCAGATAAGAAATTCCAGAATTAAATATATCATCTTCATTTTGTAATTCCAACCAAGCATTACCACTAGTCATTTTATTGAAAATCAATCTAATTTCTTTGTCAACCTTATCAAAGGCATCCAAGAATGTTTGACGTTTGTCTTTTTCAATATCTTCAATGAATTTCACAATAGAATTTCTTTCTTCTTCAAGAGAATTTTTCCTAGTAGACATTGAACGATACCCATAAGAAACTTCAAGATATGTTTGAGGAGATTTGGCATTTAATGCACTAAGTGAAGATAATTCAGCAGATAAGCCCTGAACAAGGGATTCAACATCAAATGTTTCCATGTCTTTCTTAAAACCAAATGCTGACAAAATTTGTTGTAATTTAGTCTCATTTTCAATCAAATCATGCAAATCACGATTAAGAGAATCAGATTGACGTTCCAAAGAATTAATTTGTTTTGTTAATTCTTTATCTTGTTCAGATAAAACTTTGAGTTTATCATCGTATTCTTTTAGTTGACCAATAGAAGAACCAGAAGTAGAAATTAGTTCTTGTTCTTTTTCCCTTAGTTTAACAAGAACTTCATTTTTTGATTCCTTTTGAGTTTCCAATTCTTTAATCTTTGTTTCAAGCTCTTCTTGTTCTAATTTTAAAGAATGTTCTTCATCATGAAGACGGTTAGATTGAGATTTTTCCCGATTATCTTGAGTTTCCATAGTTGTAAGTTGAGAAGACTTGTCACGATATTCATTCATAATTGTAGTGTGTAATTGTTCAATCTCTGTTTTTTTAAGATTAATTTTTTGTAGTTCACTTGCAATTCGTGTTTGTTCTCCACTTGCATAATTTTGTTCAACAATTGAAATTCTATCATTAAGAGAATCAATATGTGATTCATTGGTACTGACTTCAGATTCAATGGTATTATTTCTAGAAGTTAAATCAGAAATCCTTGTTGTCAATTGTTCTTTCATGGCAAGTATAGAGGTGAGTCTAGATTTTAAATTAGAATAATTTTCAGTAGCAGATGTCAAAGATTTTTCAGACAAGGAAAGTCTATCAGTGTTTAATTGAATAGAGTTATCCAATTTTTTGATTTTTTGTTTTCTGTTTAACATAACTTTTTTGACTAAACTAATAGATTGGAATAAACCATCAATATCACTACTTAATGAAATTAATTTTGTAAGTTTTGAGATTTTTGAATTATTATCAATTACCACACTACTTCCTTTTGCTTCAAAGAATTCCCCATCGATAGTTACTGCCTTGTATCCAGATTGAGATACATTGTAAGCAGAATCCCTAGTCTCAGTAAGCACGATATTTCCAAATAAGAAAGTCTTGAGTGCAGAATATGCAGGATCACATCTAACATTATCAGATAAAACGCCTAAAACCCCAGGCTCTTTTGGAAGAGTCAAAGTAAATTTTGGAATAGCATCAAGAGGAATAATTTTTAGTTTTGGAAGTTTTTTATTTTTTGCAACTTCAGCAATTCCAAGTAATGTTGCAAAGTCTTTAACAACAATTGCTTTAATCCAATCAGAGCTAACTGCCAAAACAGAACGCTCATATTTTTTATCCCAAGAAATCATTTCATAAACTAATCCTTCAATACCAAGACGTTCTGCATCTTCTTTTAATTTTGCAACAGTGTAATCCTCATGCATGAATCCTTTAACAGTTTTAATTTTTGATTCATAACGTGTTGCTTGTTGATCGGATTTTTCAATAATTTGCGCCCATTCATCCATGTCACGAAGAGTGTTAGATTTTTTTGTATGATAGTTTCCAATTCTAGATTTTAATTCAGTAATAGTATCAGTGTTATTTTTCATTACAGATTCCAATTGAAGTTTTGATGCGTTTAGTTGTTCAACACCAGAGTTTAGTTCATTTAATTTAATAGAATTTGTTTCAATAATTTTTTTAGATTGTTCTTTTTCATGTTGTGCTTTAGATAATTTTAATTTTGCATTGTTTAATTGTTCGTTAAGTGTTTTAATTTTTCCATCAATCTCAGATTTTTTAGTAGCAGCTTCAGATTGTTCAGTCAAAACTTTTTGTCTTTGAGAATCTACTAATTCTAATTCAGTGCCAATATTATTTTTCTTTTCATTTGTTTCTTGTATAGATTCTTTTATTTTTAGAATCTGAGTATCAATGTCACTTCTAGCATTATCAATAGAGTCTAATTCAACTCTAAGTTCAGGGATTCTTGTATTAATTCGTTCAATTCTTTTTGCAGATGCAGAAATTGCAGAGTTATCGATTTCATATTGTTCCATTGCAGAACTTATTTCAGTATCCAGTGCAGACTTTGTTTGATTGTAAGTATTAGCTTCACCCATTAATTGTGATTTTTCAGATTCTAAAGAACTAATTTCAGTTCTTAAAACAGTTCTTTCTTCATCAAATTTGGTGACTTCAGTCGTTAAAGTATGCAAAATTGTCTCTTTAGTGGTTTTTTGGGCAGAAACTAATTTCATTTTGTTTGCAGCAGCAATTGCCTTGTATCGATTTAATTCACGTTCCAATATATCATGACGTAACTTTTGATTACGTTCTTCTTCTAATTCATCTATTCTTTTTTTAATTTCACCCATTTTGGCTAAAGCAATTTCTAATCGTCTATCAGCTTCATCTAATTGTTTTACAGACTCTACTTTTTTATCATCAAAGTAGGATAGTCCAATTAAATCTTCAATTGTTTTTCTTTTTTCCTCAGAAGTGAATTCAGAAATTCTTGTTACAGTTCCTTGTTGGACAGCATTAAGTTGTCCCAAACCTGCATTTGCCATATCCAACAAATCAAGAATGTGGCTTCGATTGGTTTTCTTTTTATTTAGATAGTATGTGTTTTCACCGTTTGAATCCATTTCTCGTGTAATTTCCACCATGTCAGAATCAACAGGGATTTTTCTATCAGAATTATCAAAATGGACACTAGACCTTGCCATTTTAGGTCCACGTCGAGTTCCTTCAATGTCGTGAATTAATGATCGTAATTTATCTACCCTCATTACTTTTGGTTTATTTTCACCCATTGCAAAAATAATTGCATCCAAAATGTTACTTTTACCAGAACCGTTTGGACCAGAGATAGATACAAGTCCAGGTTCGAATTGAACAGTTGTATTTTTAAATCCAAATGATTTGAAACCAAAGATCTCAACTTTTTTTACATGAACCAATGATAATTATTTCTCAGCAAGTGAGATAATCGATGGTTAACAAGTTTAGTTGACAGAATTGCATAATTTTTCTTGTTGTGTTATGATGTTTTTCGTAGCGGTATGATAAAATGAAATATTATTTGTTAATTGATCGCAGAATTACGCCTACTATAATTACTTAGAAGAAAAACAAAATCATGGTTAAGCTTGGATTAATTCAAACTACATCACAAAGTACAAATGAAAAAGGAATTTTTCAGGTTGGAAAAATTTTAAAAAAATTAGGAAGGAAAGATACAGACATCATATGCCTGCCAGAACAATGGTTAACAAATAATGAGATCAATAATTTTGATTCAGAATTTTCAGAATTTAAGAAAATTGCAAAGGAATTTTCAATGACTATCATTCCAGGAGCATTCTACGAAGTTACAAAAAAGAAAACATCAATAATTTCACCAGTTATTGGTCCAAAAGGAGAATTCATAGGAAAGCAGGAGAAAATCCACCCTTTTGACTATGAAAGAGACAGGGTAAAACCAGGAAAAGAGGCTAAAATTTTCAATACTGCGTGTAAATTTGGAGTGATAATTTGTTATGATATGGTGTTCCCTAAAGTGTCCAACACATTTGTCAAGAAAGGAGCCCAGGTATTATTTTCACCTAGCAGAATAGTCAAAAGAGGAATAGAACCCTGGCAAATGTATGTGCAGGTAAGAGCATTAGAAAATAGGATTCCAATACTAGCTGCAAATGTTCAAAATCACAGATTTGGTGGAAATAGCATCATAGTAGATTTGACTGAAAATAACAAAGTAATGACTACTAACATCATGAAACTAAACGGTGAATGTGGTGCAAGTAAAGAGTTTGATTTGGAAAAATATGAAAAGAGTAGAAAAATAAGATTTTCAGATTCAAATAAATTTCAATAACTAGTCGCCTGCAACAAAAGATTCACAAGCAGCTTTTGCTTTAACATCAGAAGTTTGTTCTATAGGATGTTTCATCAAATAAGCACTAGCCGGTTTTATTGGACCACCCACACCTCTGTCAAGTGCAATTCTTGCCAATCGAATTGCATCAATTACAATACCAGCAGAATTTGCTTTATCATCGACTTCTAAACGAACTTCCATGTTGTATGGAATGTTTGCCCATTGACGACCTTCAATTCTCATAAACATGAGTTTAGTATTACCTAAAAATGGAATAAAATCAGAAGGACCAACATAGATTTGATCATCATCAAGTCTTTCTTTGAGTTGACTTTGAACACTTTCAGTCTTAGAAATTCTTTTTGATGCTAATCTATCTTGTTCTTTCATGTTTA
>Ga0233440_1002858_pt1 | contig 13635 bp, 10 predicted proteins | sample SI_123_September_5_FD_182791 | JGI IMG/M metagenome (GOLD analysis project Ga0233440, IMG submission 182791) | Seawater microbial communities from Saanich Inlet, British Columbia, Canada - SI_123_September2016_120_MG | ecosystem: Environmental > Aquatic > Marine > Inlet | place: Canada: British... | reverse complement strand
GAATAGACCGGTTTTGCAAACACCAGGTTTACAATTTCTCTGACATCGATTCCGGTATCAAGCATATCAACGCTGATGGCAACGCGGGGCATATCATTGTTGGTGAATTGATCCAGAAGTCCGCCTTTTCCATAAACTCTTGGATCATCCGATACGATTACCTTGGCAAGATCTCCTTTGTATTGAGGAAAAAGCATATCAAAGACTTCTTCCAGTCTGCGGGCATGTGCTTTTGACGCACAAAAAAAGATGGTTTTCCCCGGCAACACGCCATTAAAATCCTTTATGCACTCTTCCATAAATTCTTTAACAATCAATGTATTTGTGCCTTTATTGATTACTTGTTTTTCAAGTTGAGACCCTTCAAAATTGATTTCCTCAACATCTATACCCTCCATGATCAACTTCTTCTGATCGTTCAGGGTAATGGTTCGTTTACTGATACCATCCATTTGAAATTTGGTCTGAATTTTCATGACCTGGAAATTTGAAAGAAAGGGCGGTTCATTGTTGACCGCTTCTTCAAATGTATAGGCAAATGTTGGCAGTCCTTCCTCGCATTCAAACAAATTAAATGTGTTGTGGTCGATCATGTTGGTTGGCGTTGCGGTTAACCCCAGGGTTATTGCTTTAAAGTAATCAAGTATTTCCCCATAGGTGTTATAAATTGACCGATGGCTTTCATCGATTAGAATGAAATCAAAAAAATGCGGTGACAAATATCCGGATTCATCCCGAATAATATTCAGCATGGTTGGATAAGTTGAGATATAGATCCTCCGATCCTTGCTTAGTAATTTCTCGCCTACATTTGGCCATCGGGGTTCATCCGGCAAGTATTCTTTAAAGGCGTTTAAGGCCTGTTCTCTCAATGCAATCCGGTCAACAAGGAAAAGAACCCGTTCCATGTGGCCTGCTCTCATGAGTGCATCAACCAAAGCAATACTTGTTCGCGTCTTTCCGGTGCCGGTTGCCATGACCAGCAGGAAAGATCTTTTTTTTTGTTCAATGCCTTCTAAGACAGAACGAATCGCCCGAATCTGATAATCACGTCCGGCAATATCTGTGTTTATCAATTCATGGGTCAGAGATTTCCGATTTTTCCGGATATATTGAAACCGTTCCAAATCCTCTAATGTCGGGAAACCGATAATTTTACGCGGCGGATAATTGTCCAAATCCCAAAAAAATGTCTCAAGCCCATTGGTATAAAAACAGAACGGAAGAGATCCACTTGAATTCTTTTGGATATTAAAACAATATTGTTTTGCCTGTTCTCTGCCTATTGCCGGGTCTTTACTGGTTTTCTTTGCCTCTACTACGGCAACAGGCTTACCATTTTTCCCCAGCAATACATAGTCGCTGAACTGATGGCCCTGATACGGGGTTTGGGCTTCTGCAACACCTTCGGGAAGATCTACAAGGATATCGTACTCTTGAACGACTTGTGTGGGATCATTGACGTTCCAGCCTGCTTTTGCAAGCTGTTTATCAATCAGTTCTGCTCTTGTTTGCTGTTCAGTATTCATTACACAATTATCATGGCTGTTGAATATGGATTGCCAATTTTTTCCTTTTTATATTCTTCCATTCTGTTTTTAAAAGATAAGCAAATGACTGTGGAGACTTTGAAAACGATTTACATTTATCTAAAGGAATCGGTTTTTCAAATCGATATGCGTTTTCTATGAGAAAACACTTCCCAATTTTTTTTCCTTTGTAATAAGAATTGAAATCATCGAAAGTGATGTGACCACAGCCGCCATAATTTTCCCACAATTTTGAGGGATCATCCACTTCACAGCTTTTAACATCAAAATACCCGACAATTTGTTGTACCGGCTGAGTGGCGTAAAGAACAATCGACTTAATATCTTCCGGGATACCATTTTTTCTGAATTCTACCGTTTTATCACCAGAAAGGATGGCGTCGGCATACACTGGCTTTATCGACAATGCAATCACATCTGAAGTTTTTGCTTTATCCATTTAACCCCTTCTGGTTTAACTTTTGTAATCGATTGCGGTGTTCCATTTAAAACAAAATTCTCCTTTAATTCCTTAACCCCAATACTTGATTCAAGTTGTTTAACATATCGAAATTTTATTGCCAATGTATCTCTTTTGGATCTTAAACACATATCTGCAATATCGCTGTATCTATAAACCGTTCGCGAGCCAACATACCTTGCAATTTGATTTGCATTAGCTGAACGCATAAACCCTTCAACTATTCCCACTGTATTAATGGAAGGTTTATGCTGGGACCTGTAAAATAACAGGTTGTCTCCACGCCTTAATAAGTTTGTTGCTGAATTACTCAGGTAAGCTTTTTTAATACTGTTCCCGCATGGCTTTTGATCTGGAAATAATGAAAGCTCCTCACGCATTTCAGGAAAAAGGATATCATGAAACTCTGGTTTTATTGGGACAATAAAAGTTGAATTCTTTCCGAATTGAGTAACGCGTGGCCCAAACTTTATGTGAAAATCAAGTGGACTGTATTTTAAGATATCTTCCTGTGAAAATACTAAAGATTTATGCATAAAAATTTCATCTTTACCCTCTATTTTAACGCATTCAAATCCAAACGATTTTGCAAACTCTATAAGGTCATCACGCTTTGGAAATGTCGTAAAATACAGATATCGATAGTTATTTTTATCAGCAAAATCAAAAACAGTTTTTAAAAGAAGTTCTCCATATCGGTTACCATGCTGATTATCAGAAACTTTGAATGTGCAAAGCTTTAATGTCTTTCCTGACTCGCCTGTCTCTAACCTCTCTTCTTTTTTAAGGATACAAATACCAGCAAGACACGAATTCCCTTTGTCTGATATTATATATGCTTCTCGATGATCCAGCTTACATTTTTTCAACCAATCATCAAACCCTGGATAATCTTCCCGGAGGGAAGAAAAAATCGGATCTGTTTCATCAATTGCATAGACTTTTTTGGTTTCAACTGATGGCGGTGGCGGCGGCGTTTCATCAAAAAAATCTTTTAATAATGCAATTGCATCTCGCAGATAAAGCACCCGTGATTGCAGGCCCGTCTTTTTTGCCTTTTTATGAATGCCTTTATCTTCTGTGACAAGATAATCAACTGCATCACCTTTTAGAGATGCCAAAAAGCAGTTGTCCACATAATCATTTGAACCAAATTCAGGCAATCCAATATGTGTTGCATCCAAAACAGTAAGAAGTGGTGGTGAATCGATAATATTATACCGTTTTATAAGTGTTTTTCTGAGATTCTTTCGGCTTACATCTTTATCCCTGTTGAGATCATGTTCGACCGCTGGATGAATATAAATAACATTCCCAGATTTCTGTACCAAACTATGAAACTGTAATGCTAACTCCGTATTAATTTCAAAGTCAGTTAAGGAACCAGGTTCCAATGGAATGATTATATTCGTATCAATTAAGATATTCATACAAGGTATTCAAACGCCATGAAAAGAATAAGAGATGTTCTGTTATCAGACAGAAACGAAAAGTTTGGAGATTTCTTTGTATTGTTTTTTATGGCTGTATCCATTTCAATCGATCCTGAACAATTATTTCCAGTCTTTCTAGTTATTTACACACAGTACCATCATTTCAATATCGTTTAATCGCTGTGAAATCAATAAAATATAGTAAATTTATATGAATTTGGGTCATTCCTGATCAAACACTGTTTTCTTATCTGAAAATGCAGCCATATAGGCCTTCCCGTCAGAATGACCAACATAAACACATATAATATTTTAGATGGCCCATTACTTTTAACAAATGAAAGGAAAGAAAAAAATAGAAAAATTAGCCGTTCAATTTTGTTTCAAATATATTAAAAGTCAAACATTCTTGCAACAAATCTTGACTCTTCCAATGCTCAATAATTCAAACGGTATCATTAAGATTTTCAAGGAGTAATTTTTCGAGTGCAACGTGTAAGATTTACTTTTTTATCATTTCTCAGAATACAATATGTGGTGTCCGCAATCTTTTCATCCCCAACCTCTTTGCCATCCTGTTCTGGGGGATGCCAAGGCGGTTCATGCGAAAGATCTTGATATCTCTGCCCATCTGCTTTGCAGCCCTAAGATCGGCTATGTAGGAATCCACAGTTCGTCTTGCCCGGCCAATAGCTTTCCCGATATCTTCAGAGTTGAGGCCTGGGTTTCCTGTATATGCCCTCCGGGCAGTATCCCTTGCCTCATCTTCCGCTAATTGTCTTGGGCCGATGGCTTTTTTTGCAGCATACAGCAGGGGGTCATTCCCATCCAGATCTTTTATAACTGCTTCTACTTCCGCCACTCCCGTTGACTTATTAGCACTCCATCTGTGAGCCCCATCCAGAAGTCGGTATAAGTCAATTTTGTCAGGAACCGATTCCACCTCAATGGGGTCAAACCTGAACCCATCCCTGATGTTTTCGGCAAATATACCAACACGCCTGTGATCAATTCCCTTTCTTGGAAAATTTCTTCATCAAGGACAATTGAAGAAATGGGAATTTTACTTGTCTTTTGAGTCATGATTTTTTTCAAAATGGAGTTTAACGATGTCTCCAATTTATCGGAACTGGACCACTGAGCAGGAACGTTTTTTTAATGGCGCATATGATGACTGTCAGAAATTTTTAACATTATTCCCGCTGATTGTTTCCGGACTTAAAACCCAGCTCTTTTTTAACAGATTCTTCAAACTCTTTGAAAAACTGGTCCTTTTCCTTCCAGTCAGGGCCGAAGTGTTTGTTAAAGTAGGTACTGAACCTGTTAAAAAATTTCAACCACAAGTATCATTTTATCTTTTAACGGGCTTTGTGTATTCATAGCTTTTTTTTACCTCTTATTTTAATTTTACAATCGTTGAATCAGGTATAGATACATCGGAAGCCGGCTTAAGTTTTTAATGGCCACAAATTGAGAGAGCATTTCGCGTTGTTTTTTGCTGGTGTTTAAAGGAGATAAATAGAGTGCCCCTTTGCCGGAATACCGGTCAAGACAGCTGTTCATAAGATCAATGAGCGATCGGGTATGGTTGTGGGAAAGTGTTTCACCTAAGATAAAATTACCCGTGATTTCAACCTTATCAAACTGATTGTTCACATGGATCATCATCTGGAACGCCTCTCTTATTTTGGCAGGGTCCAGTGGTTTTTTTAAGTGGTTTAAGGTGGCGGCATCTGCTGATTCAAAGCCGATGTTAATATACGTATAATATGGCAGTTCATTCATTGCCGCCATTAATTTATCTTTGCCTGACAAAAGGGAATCCACACTCCCAAATAAAAAAAGAATCGGGTTTTTAATATGTGATTTTTCCAGATTAAATGATGCATAGGCTTTCCTGGCTGCCAGTTGTATCAGTTCGCCTCCGGCAGCAAGGGCATCGTGGTTTCCTAAAAACAGGGCATTATAGTTGCTCAGGTTTTCTGTGTAAAATGCTTTGAGCTGTCTTATCTGCTGCAGGATGTTGTCCTCGGATCGCGGCTGGAATTTATTTTTGGTTTTGATACAGCAGAAGTCACAGTGATAGAGGCATCCATCGGCAATCATCAGGGGGATGACATTGTAATCCACATGACGGGTATCCGGCGGCAGTACAGATATTCGGGTGCCGATAATCTTGTGAAGCCTTTGCGCTCTATTGGCGAGGGCAGCACTGCTATTATGTGACACTTTTGTTAAAAATTGCTTGATTTTTTCAGATGCCTCATTAGCAGTTGGTGTGGTTATATCTGATTGCAGCCGGTCCCATGCAGTAAATGCTTCTTGAACACCAGACTTGGTAACGGGATGGTATTGCCAGATGGAATTGCTTTTATAAGAGAGGCAAGGCAGGTAATACTCTCCTAAGATATAAAACATACCGTTGTATCCACCTACGGAATAATACACCCAGTCATTGGCGTCGGTTCTTTTCAGCCACTCGGATGGATGGGGCCAGTTTTTGGAAAATCCGCGGATGAACCGGATCTCACCGTTCAGATCGAACTGGAAAAGATATTCCGGTGTTCTGATTTCTGAAAACCGGCCGTACCGGATGGGATAACTTTCCTTGACAAACCGGTCAGCGCCGGGTTTGTCAAGGGTTATTTCATATGAATCCATGTGGCATGTTTCCATTTTGAGCCGGACAAACCATTTTCACTATTCCCAGTGCTTTTCTTTGGCAATATACTGCATCCCCGGAAGTTCGCCGTCTTTTTCAAAGGCATTGACCACATTGGCCATCAGGGTGGAGATGTTATTGTCGAAATTGTTATAGGGAAGTGCATGGCCAAAAGCAATGGACCCGGAACAGAACACTGCGCCATTGTTTCGGGTGGTAAAATAGATCATGTCCGCCCTTATCTGGTAGTCTTCAGATCCCCTTAATCCGGGATAGTTGTAGAGTATCTCCTCCTGTACGTGCATCCAGTAGTCTGAAAACATTTCTGACGATGCCAGTATTTTGGTATGCGGCGGTGTGCCCAGCATGAGTTCATAACGGTCTGTTTCAATACCAGCGGCGCCGCCCAATGCCAGTCCGAAGTCGCCAATGGGTTCTTCATCGCTGATGCCGTCAAAAATCCATGATGCGGTTTTGTGATAACTGTCCGGCATGCGCAGATACGGCATGGACTTATCCATTCCTTCAGAGGTAAATCCCACACCTGTCAATTTTTGCGGTGGCCGGCCCCTGTTTTTCCATAAACCGCCTCGTTCACCCGAGGTCGCATGATAATATTCGCCGGGTCTGGCCTGCCAGGCGCGGGAACCAGACTCTCCTTTGCGCACTTCCATACACCACGGTTCGTCATCCCTGAAAGAAGTCACCCAGTAGTACCCGTTGCCGCCAATATACATCAGGCGCCCGCCAGTAGCGAGGTAACTCTCCACAGCATCCAGCATTTTTTCAGAGTAGTATTCCGGGTGGGCGCCGTTGATGATCACATTATACGGTTCAATGGCTGCAAGTCCGTCACGGTGCAGATCCTCATCCGTGATCACTTCAAAGTCATACTCTGAATGCTCCAGCCAGCCGACAATGGACAGATCGGCAGGGAATCCCCATGGAATGGCTATGGGTGCGGTTCGATGCTTGGGCCGAAGATTGAATATAGGACGGCGGTAGCTGCTGTAACAGCATCCCATACCATCATTGAAATAATCATAGGTGGAAAGACCGTAATCGTCTTTTTTGTAAAGCTCTACATCGTATTTGGTCAATACCGGAGTATGAGCAGTAATAGACTGGGCTGTATGAAATTCAAAGGCCAGCCGCTCATTGGCATAGGCCAGGTAAGATGCTGTGGGCATGAGCATTGCGATTTTGGCTTTGGGTTTGGCTGCCCGGACAACAAACGGAATGTGATCTTCAGCATCCCCGGCCCTGACACGCAGGGCATAACATCCACTCTTAAAGCTGTCCGGAATCGTGGTGGTTAACATGGGTTCCCATTTGCAGTCAATCAGGGCATCATCGTGAAAATGGACACCCCCGTACTGCTCGGGTGCAATGCGGAAACTGTCATCCTTACCGTTCCAGTTGTAACCGGTCATACAGCGGATGGGACGGTTAATGCCCTGACCGTGCAGTTGGTGGGGACCTGTATCCATAACTTCATCACCAATACCCTGATCCGTATACCCAATGGTGGTGTCCCAGTGGGTGATCAGGCTGTCTTGAAAAGGCTTTTCACCGTTGCATATCTGTGCCAGTTCATCCCGGGAGAGGGCTCTGTCTTGAATGCCACAGCGATCAATTTTTCCGTTATACACCTGTGACACAAATGGACCGCGTCCTTCATTATAGTCGTTGGATCCGGCAATGAGAAAGGGGATATCGCCGCCAACAGGTTCAACTCTCAATTTCTCCCTTACGTGACAGGCATAATCCAGTGGGAGCATGGGACTTAAAAGGCTGTTATAGCTGTTGACGACTGGTTCCTGGAACAGGACGGCTTCTCCTGTTGCCCTGTCATAGCTGACGGCCACAAAATACCACATTAGATGGGACAATGGCGCTTCAGCATACACCTTGTCTGTTTTTTTACCATTGCCTGTCCAGAATTCCAGTTTTCCTTCGTCATTGATGCCCAATGCATATCCCTTTTGATCCTGGATGGACCACCGCATGAGAATTCCCTGGCGGTGCAGATGGGGTGCCGTAGGGAAGATAAATGCATAAAGGGTAAAACTTCCAGACAGATCAAGTATTTGATTGTTATCTTCTATAGTTAAAAACGATCCTGTCTGAACATACTGTTTTTTAACACGATATTTTTTATTTGCATCACATGCCATCTCTCTTTCAATGAATCCGGGACCGTCCGGATGTTCGTCCCCATGAATGAGCCGGACAAAATCGGCCTGGACAGAAGCAGTACCTTCAACGCTTGTCATAAATGAGATGGTATCACCCTGTTTCACACTGATTTGATCGGCATATCCGGTAATTTTAATTTCAGCCATATGATTCCCTTTCCTAAATTATGATTCCAGTAGATCATTCATCCGACGCAGAAAAATAGCATGATATGCCTTATCAAGCGATGTATATATTTTATCGTCCACCACCCTGGGCGGCATTCCCCGAACGCCAGTCAGGGCCACCAGTTGGTATTCTCTCAGCGCTTTTATTTCATAAATGGCATACTTATCCGGAAGCGGCTGACATCGAAAATAGTTGATCAGGCGCTGCAGGGCATCACTGTGTTGTCCCAGCGGTTTTTTTCGATGCTCTTCAATCAGCTCTTCAGTGACTAGTGTTTTCAGGTGATCCCTCCATTTTTTATCAAACCGCCGGTAATAGATATATTGTTTGTCCTCAATTTCAGTGGCTTCTTCAGACATGACTTCACCCCCTTTTTGTGTTCTTGCCGCACGCCGCTGGCTTTTCTTTTTTTTCCTGAACGCTTTAAACTGCGCTTTAATCCCCAATAGCCCCCCCTGGGTAAAAAGGGTGACAAACAGCATAATCAAACCAATCAGGATGATTCTGTTTGGGCCCATATGCACCAGTATTTTATCAATAAATACCACGAGACCCGTACCGGCCACTGCCCCTTCTGCTGTGTCCATACCGCCGATAACTATCATGGCAAACATGAGCAGCATGGTCTGGATAGAGAAGACCGATGGTGATACACCTTTAAAATAGGCGGCATAAAATCCACCGATGAACCCTAATGCAGCGGATGATATGATAAATACCTGTATTCGGATCTTGACATAATCGATCCCCATGGCTTCTGCTGCCGCTTCATCCTCCCTTGCCGTCCGTAATAGCATCCCCAGTCTTTTTTCATTCACCAATCTGTAAACAAACAGCATGAGTAACAGCAGCACAAAGGCTGCTATAAAACCGATAATCACTCCGGGCCGCTGGAGTGCAAATTGTTCCGGAATAAAACTGTCGGCACCGTAAAGCCCGCCAGTGGCAGAACCTAAGGTCCGTGACTGGACCACATACACACGGCAGAGCTCTACCAGTCCTAAAGTCAACAGTGCGTAGTACAGGTTCTCAATACGTATGGAAGGAATGCCAATGACCACCCCGAATACCAATCCCACCAATGTGCCCACAAAGAGCATGGCCGGCCAGGTAAGTCCAAAATTGATGGAAAAATAGGATGCGGTATATGCGGCAATCCCCACCACTGCCATGGTGGCCAGTGAAAAGATGCCGGCTGTTCCGATAATCAGGTTCCACATCAGGTTGATGGAGGCATAGATGGCAAATATGGTTGCCGCTATAATAACTGTATTGTTCCCGAACACAATGGGTAGGATCAACACCAGCGGCAGGCATAATGCCCACCACAGCGGCCGTTTGTCCCTGATTTTTCTTTCCCGGCCCAGTGTTTTCGGGTTTGTGACGGCATACCATTTAAGGATCGGTTTTTTGGAAAACGGCAGCCGTTTTCGGGTAAAAGTTTTTGCCCCGTCGATTTTGGGTCTGGGTATGAATCTGCGGCGGCCGACCAGATTCATTTTGGGTGTCTGTTTGGTGTCATCTGTCATAGGCTTTACTCACGAAATTCATCCAGCATACCGCCTATACCCCGGGGACGGATCAGCAGAACGATGATGATAAAAAGAAATTGTCCGATTAATACGTATTGACCGCTCAGGTATGTGGCTGTGACGGCTTCAATCAATGCCATGATAAACGCGGCTACGACCGCACCTGTCATGCTGCCCAGCCCTCCGACCAGTGCAATAATCAGCCCTTTGATCAACGGCTGCAGACCAGCGTTGGGATTGACGAAAAATGTCTGGGACAGCAGTACACTGGCAAGGCCAGCCAAAGCCCCTGTAATTATCATGACCCGCATGGCGGTAAACCGTACGTCGATTCCAACCAGTGCCGCACCTTCCGGATTCTGCATCATAGCCCGGATCTGAAGCCCGTAACGGCTTTTAACAATCCATACGAGGATGAGAGTCAGAATAATGGTGGACGTTAAAATAGTACCCAGTTTATCTCCGGTCAAAAACGTATCGCCGAATGAAACAGACCAGGTACCGAAAATTCTCGGTAACGGTTTCATTCTGGGGCCGAATATCTGCAGCAGCAGCTGGATGCCGATCAGATTGATGGCAAGGGTAGTGATCAGACTTCGAACCGTGAAATTGGGCCGGTCATGAAGGGGCAGAAAGGCAATGGAACAGATAATCGCCCCCATGACTGCACCGCCTGCAATTCCGGCGACCAATACCATTGCCGGATGGGGTGAAATATATGTGGCAGCCAGCCAGGCACAATAGCCGGATACGGCAAAGGTTAACCCGTGGGCCATATTCACCATATTCAGGCTGGACCAGATAATGGAGATGCCGATGGCCAACAGCCCGTAAATGGCTGCCAGATTTAATGTAGTGATAACGATGAACCAGTCCATACTTACACCAGCACCGGTTTTCCAATGTTCATATCCACTTCTCCTGCTTTGATTTTACCATCATGCATGCCTAAAATCCGGTCCACCCGGCCCTTGAGCAGGGATACAATCTGTTCTGCAATTACCATGGCACCGTTTTCAATATCGATTTTCATAAGCGCATCTATGACGGCTTTGCTGACAATGGGTGCCAGTCCCAGCGAGGGTTCATCAATCAAATATAAATGTACATCCGCCATAAAGCCCCTGCCAAGGGAGACCATGCGCCGCTCTCCGCCGGAGAGTTTTCCGGCCAGGTCATTCAGTCGGGGTTTCAGTGCTGGAAAAATTTCCAGAACCCGTTCCTGACGTTGTTTTCTTGTTTTCCAGGTTTTTGCAGTATATGCCCCTGAATCGAGATGCTCGCGGACGGTCAGACCGGGGAAAAGCGCATCTCCCTGGGGCACGAGTGCAAGGCCCTGGCGGACAATGCGATGGGTTCGCCTGCCGGCACCATGCATTCGCCGGCCGCCGATCTCCTTTCCCATAAACATGATGGATCCGTCCTGCCAGTCTGTCAAACCGGCAATGGCTCGCATGAGTGAGGATTTGCCATGTCCGTTCAGGCCGATAAGGCCAACTTTTTCACCGGCTTTCACTTCAAGATCCAGGTCATGTATTACCCTTAAAGGCCCGTAACCGGCAGATAATGCATTAATTTTCAATATCTCTTTCATAAGTGTTTACGCCTCAAAATAGGCAGACTGAACGGTTGGGTCATTAAATACATCTTGAGGCGGTCCTTCAGCTATTTTTTTTCCCAGATTTAGCACCATCACCCGCTCGGCAATGGCTGCCAGCAGTTCCAGCCGGTGTTCCACAACGATGATGCCACACCCCAGTTCCTTTGAAATCAGGCGGATGATGAGATCAATCTCATCTATTTCCACATTGATTAGCCCTGAAGCGGGCTCATCCAGCAGCAGTACACAGGGACGGCGCATCAGAAGACAGGCCAGCAGAAGTTTCCTGCGGTCAAGGGTATCCAATGCACCTGCCAGCATTTCTTTAGGTACTTTTAACCCCACCAGATCGCACGCCCATTCGGCCATATACTGGCTTAAATACGGCTTGAATGCTTTTCGGGCAGATTTCAGCACATCGTATACTGTCTGTGCATAGGGTACCACCGGTGTCTGAAAGGTACGCGCAAGCCCTAACATTGCCCGTTTGTGGATGGGGCGGCTGCTCACATCATGTCCGTTTAAGAATACGTGTCCTCTCACGGGGGTATAACGTCCGGACAACACTTCCAGAAAACTGGTTTTACCGGCCCCGTTGGGACCTATAATTCCCAGCACTTCGTTTTTAGACACGTGACAGTCAACTTCTTCAAGGATCGCCCGTCCCCCGAACTGAAGGGTTATCCCGGAACATGCAAGAACCGCCTGTTTTTCCATCTGTGGAGAATTATCCATTAACTCTATTTCATCCAGGGTGCCGGTATAAATTCTGTTTCATTAAACGGTGCAGGTTCAATGATTTTATGAGCACCGCCCTGGACCTGGAAGTAAAGATGTGCGATTCCTTTTTCAGGATCTTTGATGCTGTCAGGATAGGGAACACCTGCCTGGCTAACATTGTCAAGGGTATACATACCGTTTACCCCTCGATAAGTGGTTTTCCTGATATGGTCACACACTTCCTTGAATTTGCTTACATCGCCAACCGCTTTCCACGCATTGGCCAGGATATAGGTGGCATCATAGCCGCCGCCTGTATAGGCCAACCCCATGGTGCCCGGAAATTCTTTTGTGTAATCTGCCCGGAATTTGCTGCCACGATCGTCGTTGTACACACCGTAAACAGTAGACCAGATAAACCCTTCAGCTGCAGCCCCGGCAATATCTAAAAATTCTGGCTGGGAAGGACCATACTGAAGATAAACCAGAGCATCTTTTAATGGATTCATTGAAAACTGCCGGGCAAATGCCGCCAGTTCTGCCGCTACCCAGTGGTCGATCATGATCACACCTGCTTTTGCCCGTCTTATTTCATGGAGTACCGGCCCCCAATCCTGTACCGGAGACTGGACATCAGTCACTTTGGCAAGTTTCCAGAAATCTGATTTTTCAATGGCTTTTTGTGTCTCTTTAGAAATCAACTGGGTATACGCAATCTGTCCTTGAACAATATGGATTTTTTCGTTCTTGGGTTTCCATTTACCGGATGCTTTCAGGTTATCCAGAAATGTGATAAAACCGCTGCCATACCAAATTTCTGAGGGGTCCAGCTGAAATGCATTGCTGTATTTTGTTGTATTTGACCTGAAAAGACTCAAGGTCGCCTCCTGGGTGTTTCCATGTACATATGGTGCTTTAGAGGCTGCCATGGCATCCATGGCTGGCTGCGGAATCAGAACAAAAGGTGAAGAGATGGCGTGCACTTTGGCATCTGCCAGGGCCTGGAAACCTGCCATGGTTCCTTCAGGGGTAAGGATATCGGTATCCACCACTTTGGCTTTAAGGGGTCTGCCCAACACACCGCCGGCAGCATTGATCTCCTTGATGGCCAGTTTGGTGCCATTCAGCCAGTCATTGTGGTCTGCCACACCCACAGGACCGCTTTGAACCAAAGGTAGACCGATTACAATGGAATCTCCTGAGGGTTTTGATGCCGAACCTGCCAGACTGACAGATGACATCAAACCACATAAAATGAAAATAACAACAATCACTCCTAAAATTATTGTTTTTTTAGCCGCATGATTTGAT
>Ga0233440_1002854_pt1 | contig 13647 bp, 10 predicted proteins | sample SI_123_September_5_FD_182791 | JGI IMG/M metagenome (GOLD analysis project Ga0233440, IMG submission 182791) | Seawater microbial communities from Saanich Inlet, British Columbia, Canada - SI_123_September2016_120_MG | ecosystem: Environmental > Aquatic > Marine > Inlet | place: Canada: British... | reverse complement strand
TTCTCTGATTAACGAATAAAAAATAGGCACCACAAATGTGGTCAGGACTGCAAATAGCATACCCCCAAATGATGGAATAGCCATGGGCACCATCACGTCCGCACCGCGGCCGGTGGACATGAGTACGGGAATGAGTGCCAATATGGTTGTTGCAGCAGTCATCATAGCTGGGCGAATTCTCCGCTCACCTGCAAAAACAACAGCCTCCCGAATTTCTTTAATTGAATTGGGTTTTCGCTGTTGAAAACTTTGATCCAAATAAGTACTGATGATAACACCATTATCGCTGGCAATACCAAATAATGCTAAAAACCCAACCCACACCGCAACACTCAAATTCACGGGATGCATTTGAAATAAATCGCGGATATTTTCACCGAATAAATTGAAATTTAGAAACCATCCTTGTCCGTAAAGCCAGAGCATTACGAATCCACCAGACCAGGCAACAAATATTCCACTAAATACAATTAATGTTGTTGATACTCTCTTGAATTGAAAGTATAGGATTAAGAATATTAATACCAATGCCAGTGGCAAAACGACTGCCAGTTTTTTGGATGCACGAATTTGGTTTTCGTAACTCCCCGCAAATGTATAACTGACACCATTAGGCACATCCAATTCACCACTTTGAATGAGCGAATTCAAATAGTCCTGGGCTGATTCCACCACATCTACTTCTGCCCAATCATTTTGCTTATCAAAAAGCACATAGCCCATTTTAAAGGAATCTTCACTTTTGATCACTTGGGGACCGCGGACATAATTAATCTCTGCCAATTGAATAAGGGGAATCTGGGCACCATTTGACGCTGGGATAAGGATCTTATCCAATGATTCAATTTTATCTCTGAATTCTCGCATATATCGCACGCGAACAGGATAGCGTTCCCGTCCTTCTACTGTTGAAGTAATGGGCATACCACCCACGGCGACTTCTATAGCATGCTGCACCTGTCTCATGGCAATACCATAGCGAGCAATAGCTTTACGATCAATATCAATTTCTAGGTAAGGTTTTCCCACAATGCGATCGGCAAATACCATGTCTGCTTTAACGCCCGGGGATTTTTTCAAATGTTTTTCCAAATCTAACCCAAATGATTCAATGGAGACTAAATCCGGACCTTTTACTTTAATTCCCATGGGCGCCCGCATGCCACTTTGGAGCATGACCAATCGTGCAGAAATAGGCTGAAGTTTTGGCGCCGATGTGGTGCCTGGGATTTGGGCAACTTTCACCAACTCATCCCATATATCATCCGAAGATCGAATATGATCTCTCCATAGGCGGACCGTTTTACCATTGGCATCCACACCATACTCGGGCTTATACGACACAATTGTTTCAACCATACTCAAAGGAGCAGGGTCCAAAGGCGAATCCACGCGACCGATTTTTCCCACAACTGATTCCACTTCTGGAACTGAATATAACGCTTTATCCAATGTCTGTAAAACATCGATGGATTCTTCCATCCCTGCATGGGGCATAGTCGTAGGCATGTAGAGGAATGAGCCTTCATCCAGTGGTGGCATAAATTCTTTCCCTAACCCGGGGAATGCATGGTTTAACGCTGCAATCGGACGTGTTGAACGAATCGCGTTAGGCATCCATCCTGTGAATGAATCAAAACCTAACCATACAAGCACCCCAAAAAATGTTAAAAATGCCGGTAATGATAATGCTCTTAATTTATGGTCCAATGCCCATACAAGCATTTTGGGATATACCTTGGTAAATGCGGTGACGCCACCCATGATGATGGCAATAATTGCCGATGCAAAAAGAATATTCAGAAAAAATCCTTTTTGAATTCCCAATGGTGCCCATGTAAATGCTAGAATAATCACCACCATCGCTATAACTAAACCGTTCCCCAACCATGGAATTCGTTTAAATATTTCTGGTGTTTTTATTGAAAAATATTTCTTTTTTTGCCCAAGTAATAAATTGGCCATGACTGGCAAAACAGTTAGAGCAATAATTACCGAAGCCACAAGTGCAAAAGTCTTGGTATAGGCCAATGGTTTGAACAATTTTCCTTCGGCGCCGATCATCGTAAATACAGGCAAGAAACTGATAACTGTAGTTGATACGGCCGTAACGACCGCCCCACTTACCTCCGAAACTGCATTAAAGATAACTTCTTTAGTCTTTTCTTTTGCTTTCTCTAAATGTTTTAAAATATTCTCCATTACCACAATACCCATATCAACAATAGTTCCGATAGCAATGGCAATTCCTGACAATGCAACAATATTCGCATCCACTTTGAATAATTTCATACCTACAAATACCATGAGCACGGTAAGAGGCAGCATGCTGGAAATAAGTAATGATGTACGAAAATGCATAACCATCACCAATATCACAATGATGGTAATCAATATTTCATCCTGCAATGCATGTTTCAATGTGCCTAATGTTTCATAGATAAGCCCTGTACGGTCGTAAAATGGTACGACTGTCACTTGACTTACGGTTCCATCTGGCAAGGTCTTTTTGGGTAATCCCAGGGCAATTTCTTTTATTTTTTCTTTAACACTTTTAATTGTTGCCAGTGGATTCTCCCCATATCGCGCCACCACAACACCGCCTACTGCCTCGGCACCTTCTTTATCTAAAACACCTCTTCTAAGTGCTGGCCCCAATGCAACATGGGCAACATCCTTGATATAAATGGGTACATTATTAAGGGATTTAACTACGGTATATTCAATATCATCCAATGATTTGATAAAGCCCAAACCGCGCACCATGTATTCTACTCGATTCACTTCAATCGTACGGGCACCCACATCCAAGTTGGATTGACGAACGGCATTAAATACATCGATCAATTGAATGCCGTGTTCCCGCATGGCGATGGGATCAACATCAATTTGATATTCTTTTACGAATCCACCAATAGATGCCACTTCTGCCACGCCATCCGCAGATTGAAGGGCGTATCGCACCGTCCAATCCTGGATACTACGTAATTCCTGTAAATCCCAACCACCCGTGGAATTGCCATCTACATCTTGTCCTTCGAGTGTATACCAAAACACTTGTCCCAAGGCAGTTGCATCTGGGCCTAGAGACGGTTGGACACCTTGGGGTAGCGTACCAGATGGAAGTGAATTCAGTTTTTCAAGAATCCGTGAACGGGACCAATAAAACTCCACTTCTTCGTTAAATATGACATAGATGGTTGAGAAGCCGAACATGGAAAAAGATCGAACCGTCTTAACATCGGGAAGTCCCAACAAAGCAGTGGTTAACGGATAGGTAACTTGATCCTCAATATCCTGGGGACTTCTACCACTCCATTTCGTAAATACAATTTGTTGATTTTCACCAATGTCAGGGATCGCATCCACGGGTATAGGATCTCGAGGTAAAGCACTAATTTTCAAATCGAAGGGTGACACCATTGTACCCCAAACCACCATTGTACTTAAAAAGATACCCACAACTAATTTGTTGTTGAGGCAGTAATGGATCAGCTTATCTAACATGTTTTAATTCTTTCTTTTTACAACTTTGTGGAAGTTTCAAACTTCTGTAAAGTTCTATAAATCGCGATTATATTTAGCTTAATGCTGATGACTCATGGGTTGCGCTTTTTCCAAATCAAGGCTCGCATTCATCATACTGGGCTTTGCGGAAATTTGCATGGCGCTGTCAATTTTGAAATTCCCTTTAACAACCACTTCCTCACCTGCCACTAATCCGGATTTCACCACATATTGATCGCCGACTCTTGGTCCTAAGACAATTTCTCGACCTTCAAATGTTGGTTCATCCACTGGCACTTTTACATATACAATGGCTCGGTTACCCGTTTTGAGAACGGCGCTGGCGGGAATTAATAAACTATCATGACGATGGCCCGGCGTGTGGACGATGCCCATGGATTCTGATTGGACCAAATCCATTTCACAGATGGGACAGCTGCCGGACTTGGATTGAACCACTTCCGGATGCATAGGACATACCCATTTATTCGCCAATTCAGGATTAATCGCTTTCCCCTCACCTCCAATAGATGCTTGAATTGAACCATGTACAAACATGCCCGGCTTCAACTCACCATCAGAGTTCGCGACATTAATACGCACTTTAACTGTTCGTGTTTTTTCATCAACCACAGGATCAATAAATGCGATTCTCCCCGCGAAAGTCTTTCCAGGAATTCCGCCGGTAGTAAAGGATACATCCTGCCCGAATGCCAACCATGGTAAGTCTGTTTCGTAGGCATCCAAAATAATCCATACCCTGGTCAAATCGGCAATGGTATAAATATTGGTCCCCGTTTTTACATAGGCACCTTCAACACTATTTTTTTGAATCACCACGCCAGACATTGGACTATAAACTGTGACTACATCGGAAGGAGATTCACCCATTTCAATCGCTTTTATTTGTTCATCTACCAATCCCATTAAGCGGAGTTTTTCCCGTACTGCCAACAGATTTGATTCCATAGATTTTTGGTATAATGGGGATTGAGAAGAACCCATACCTAATATTTTACGCGCCTGGATTAATTCTTCTTGAGCTGCGTAGAGGTCAGGGCTGTATAGTTCAATCATGTGATCCCCTTTATTCACGGTAATTCCTGTATAATCCACAAACATACGCTCGACTCTTCCCGATACCCATGCAGTTATATTCCCAATCCGAGATTCATCATAAGCAATTTTACCTGACAATTGAATTTCCATTTCAGCTTTTCCATAGATCGCAGCAACCGTTTCAATATCAGCTAATTTTACCGCATCTTCTGACAAGGAAAGCTGATTAGGATTAATTCCACTACCAATTTCTTTTTCTAATGGAATCAAATCCATAAAGCAAATGGGGCATTGACCCGATTCAGGAAGTTGCACATTGGGGTGCATGGAACATGTCCACACTTGGGATGTGGAACTATGAGTATTATGATTCACATTTTCAGATGGGATGTTTTCACCCGAAAACCAAGATCCTATTAAAAATGCAACCACAACTAGACCAATGGTTATTTTGTAATCGTTTAAAATTTTCTTCATATTCATCATATCTTCTCCCCTGTTATGACTGATAGTTTGGATGTTGCCTTCAAATAATTCACCAATGCTTTTTCATATTTCATTTGAAATTTCAGTAGACGGCGTTGTGCATCAACCAAAGAAATAAATTCAATGTTATCTCCCCGATATGCAATTTCTGATGCGCCAAGGGATTCCAATCCTTTTGGAATAAGAACATCCTTATATAAACGAATCTGACGGCTGGATTCCTCCAGGTCAAATAAAACCATTTCCAATTCACTATTTAATTCATTTTGGATAGACACGGCCCGAGCTTCAGCGCCATTCAATGCAAAATTCGCTGATGCAATTTCTGCATTCGTTTTTCTGAACCAAATGGGAATATCCAACGATATTTTTGCCACCAGTGGATCTTTCCCGCTAAAAGCACTACCTTCCTTTTCACCTGTGGTAATTGATTCGACACCCAAAGCAATATCCGGCATTCGATTCAACTTGGACCGTTTAACTCGGTATCTTTGCATTTCTATATCTGCATTTGCGCCTAAAACAGTGGTGTTGTTTTTCAGGATTTTCTCTTTAACTATAGATACATCCAATTCAGCTAATTCAAATGTTAATGAATCGGGAACGACGATATCCATCAATGAAGGGTCATTCAATAAGGATTTAAACCGTTCAAGAATTGGTATCTTTTTATTCTCTAATGTAAATAATTCATCTTCAAGCTGTATTAATTCAATCTGTGTTTTGATCAAGTCTGGATGACCAGCCCGTGCCGTCACATATTTTGAACGAATAACACCATCCCAATTTTGGATCAATTTAAAATTTTGTTCGGTTAATTCTGTTACACGCACTAAGTAGTAATAATCATACCATGTAGATCGAACTGCGTGATTAAGCTTCAATTGATGTTCCACATACTTATAATAGGAATTTTCTGCTATTGAGGATTGGATTTTTCCCTGCAATCCCCGCTTCCCGAGGAAAGGGAATTTCTGCATTAGACCAATCTTATATTGCTGGGGACCGGCGGCTGTTTCTACACTTTCGAGGAAATAACCAACATTAAGAGTAGGATTAGGTAATCCCTTGGCAGCGGTTATACTGGTTTCTGCGGATTTCCATTGATTATACGCACTCTTAACAACAGGATTGTTTTCCTGTGCTTTTTGGATATACAGGTCCAGGTCACCCTGAATCGCCATCAAGGGAAAAGTACCAATCATCAAAGCGATAATCGGTTTAATATGTTTTTTTTGTCGTAAAAATAAATTCATAATTATCCTAATTGTTGAAGAAAATCAACAGATCCGAGACATACGGATCCCTAAAAATGGACGCAATCGCCCTAGGTTAGAATAATATTATAAGCGGAGAGGTATGGAGAATTTCGCCTGAGAATCAGACGAACGGTCTAGAGAAACCGTTTTTTGAGAGCGTTGACATTTGGGTGCATCCATTTTCATAGTGCATGTTGTTTTAGTCATGTCAACTTGAGCAGATTTTTGATCTGATTTAGGAGCGGATATAACAGGAATAAATTGTGAATGTTTACATTTCGCCTCAGACATTGAACAGCTTTTATTACTATTCATCGCCTTTTTGTTCTCACAACATGTTTCTTTTTTCACCTCGCAACAAGGCATATCACAGTCGATATGAAGAATCGGAGATGCCATGGCAAAAGCCATAATCAAGATTAATCCAATAGATATGGAGCGTTTAAGCATACAGGAATTTACTTTAAAATATACTATTTGTTTAAAAAAACTTCATGAACCGTTTCCCACATCTCTACAGGGCCCGTTGTATCAACGATAGCAAGGCTACTCATTCGGTAGGAATTTTTTACAGTGAGTTTTTCAATAATGGTCTTTTTTGTATCCATGTTCAATTCTTTATAGATTAAGCTAATATGTGGCTGGAAATCGTAATCAACCGCAAATGATTGGTCGAATAATTGATTCATAATCGTTAATTGTATATTGGTCTTTAGTTCAATAAATAATGATTTCCAAATGAGGTCAGAGTGATTAAGACCATTGGTTGAGATCTGGAAAGGGTTGATTTTGATTTCATTTATAATGTCTTTTGCTAATTCCAGATCTGAGATAGGACTGAATAAAGTACAATGTGGTTCAAAGATAGGGGCGTCGTTTTCTTCCCCTAATAATTGTATAGTTTCGGATATATAAGCTTCATCCTCTTTCGAAAGCAGAAGCCAAATTGAATATTTGGATGGATTCATAATTTTAAAATTAAGTTAAAAATTAAAGAGCAAACAACTTGGTGAACTTCAACGCAATCATGCCATTATTCTTCTCAACCCCTTTCAAATCCGAAATATTGGAATAAACCAGAAAGAGATCACTCAATGGTGCATGGATTAGATTCATACGGAAATTGGACACCAACTTCTCATCGGCGGCATTATACTGAAAATAGAGCGTATTCAATAATTTTACCGAATGATTGTATTTGACCTTTAAAGTATAAACATCAGCATTTACGGTGGAGTCAGGAAATTTAACCATATTCTTATTCATACCGATATCCACACTAAATCGATACCCCCGCTTGATGGATGCAGAAATACCTACTGAATTTCTTTTGCCATGAAAATAATCACCGAGACTCGCATTACCATTAATGGTGATAAACTTGGTCCGATCCCCTCGATAATAAAGGCCCAAAGAATTGAACACATATTCATCCGCCGGGACTTCAGCGCCATAGATTGTAAAGGGTGTTTTAATGTTTTCTTCTGACCGTATAATTCCCGAGAAAAGCATAGCACCACTCATGAATTGAATATCGAGTCCGGCCTTTAAATTTCGGGATTCCATGTATCCATCAAGATTATCAAACTGATTTACAAATACGTAGGGATTAAGACTCAAAAATCGCCCGGAAGAATATCGTTTATGAATCCCAGCAGTTACAAAAGACTCACCAACATTTGTCCTCTGGATGAATCCCACTTGAGGTCTGAATTCCCTGCCCACCTTTTTATAATAAGCAGAAAGATCCCACTTATTATCACGATAAGCCACCGCCACTCGTCCGGCAGTATTCTCCCCTTCTGTCTCAGGATTTTCAGTCTGGGCAAAATAAGTATAAATGAGTATTTTGTTAATATTAAAATTTAGATCCAAACCCATGGATTGGTGATCCCTATCCTCTCCATTGGAATTTCGATCAATAAGGATGGCACCAAAATTTGATTTCTTCAGAAAATTTCCCCGAATACGGGAAACATTAAACTGGGTTTGAGGTATATTTTCCGTCCCTTCAGCAGTCATGTTGATATAACCCACATCAAAATTGCCAATTTTTCCGCTGAGACGTGCACCGCCGGTGATGGGAATTTGCTCTCCATCCTCTAGACCAATTCTTCTGCTATGAAACATTGAGAAAGAACGCCGGTAACGACTGGGGCTCATTCTGTATAAATAATTGGAAATATCCCCAAATTCAAACAAGCTGGCATTTTCTAAAAAGAAGTCCCGTTTTTCAGGAAAGAATAATGGAAAGCGTGTCAGGTTCACCCGTTCTTCATCCGCCTCAACTTGTGAAAAATCAGTATTGTATGTGGCATCCAAAGTAAGGCTTGGCGTAATGCTGAATTTCACATCAATTCCTGCATCGGAATTTTTTGTTTTTTCTTCGGCGCGAATCTGGTTACCAATAATAAATGGTTTTACCTGGAGATTCCGCCCGGGCTGAATATTCCGCAATCCTTTGAGCGTACCACCCTTGGAAACGGAAATAAGTTTTTCAAATGGTTCAATGGGACTCCAATAAACATCCTCCCGTTTTCGTCTCACGCGCCGCAGGAAATTGATGCCCCAATCCTGTTCCCCATCGCTGGGATTGAAACGCAAACTGGTGAGTGGAAATGCCAATTCAATTTCCCATCCGTAATCGTGGATGGATGTTTTGGGATAAACGATCCCTTCCCAGGCGCGGTTCATACTTGTACCGTCATTATTAATATATATGTCCTTAATGGCGCCGGCGGGATTGAATAAAAACACATAACCGCTTTTGTCATCATTAAAGGTATCCAGCATAAGGGCGAATGCATCAGAACTCTGGGAATCAAAATCCTGCTCCAAGCTTTCGATAATAATTTTATCCGGCTCCGAATCATAAAGCACGGCCGAAACGTATAAATAATCCTTGTCATATAGTACCCGTACAACCGTCCGCTCACTTGGCAAGTGTCCCGGGTTGGGTTGAGATTGGTAAAATTCTGTAATGGAGTCTGCCTGCATCCATGCCGCTTCATCCACATGCCCATCCAGGACGATGTGCCCATTTACAACTGACGTATACATCGTTGGCCGAGGGAATGTTTTAAGATCAATAATAGAATCATTCCCGAACAGGAACGATAATGTAATTATGAAAGAAAGAATTGCAATCCGAAAAATCATGGTATCCCGCTAATTATTAAGGCAGAAAATTTAGCTCACGTAAAATGTATTTATTAAATGATATCTGGATTTATTTGGGAACAACCAGAACGGGACAATTGGCTTTATTCAAGATTCCCTCGTCAATCGAATCAAAGAAATTTTTCTTAAAATAATTTTGTTTTCGATGCCCAAGAATTAAAATATCATGACCAAGCGCCGCCTTACTTATCGTCCTTGGAATTGAGTCACTACTTATAATCGTAATTGTACAATCATTCGCAGAAGTTTCATTAACGGCACTCACCCTTTCATAAATGTCACTTTCAGAAAATTTAGGAGGAGGCGCATCCATCATCATTGACATTTCGCCGGCATGGGGTTCATTCACATGGATAAAGGTCAATTTGCCTCCACCATCCTTTGCCATTTTTATCCCAACCTCTATAACCTTTTTTTCGTCACCTCTACCGCAGAGACCCACTAAAATATTTTTGTATCCCATAAGCCTTATTTTTCTGCGAATTTTATACCGCAGCCTAATGCCCTCGTTTCAGTTACAGAAACAATTTGTCCTTTTCCCACAGCATGAATTGCATTCATTAAATATGGCTCTTTCACCTTTTTGGGCTTCCGAGCATTATCATCAATCGCACCACGGTAAACCAATTTACCTTTTCCATCAAATAAATAAACGTGTGGCGTTTTGGTGGCACCAAAAGCTGAGGCCAATTTGGATCCTTCATCCACTGTATAAAGAAAATCGTGACCATATTTTTTGGCAAATGCCTTCATGTCGTTTAATCCTTCACCATTATCCCGGGCTGTTTCATTGGGATTAATCGTAATGAACCCAATTTTATTTTGAGCGCTGGCGACCGCCAAAGGATTATATCGATCCTGCCACGCCTTGACCCATGGACAGGAATTGCAGGTGAAATTCACTAGTAAGCCATTTTCCATTTTTACGTCATTGAGACTGACCATCTTTCCGCTAATGTCAGTCATTTTAATATCTCCCAACGGTATGGAAGCTCCGAGTTCCAATTCACCGGCAAAAGTAAAGGTTAGTAAAAGTGCTAAAATTGTTGATGTTTTAAGTTGTTTAATCATTGTATTTCTCCCCTTTTGAAGTGCTTAATATTACAGGATATTTTCCAATTTGCAAAATCGGACCTTCCGTCCATTGGTTTAGTAAACTTTTTTCGAGGGTAAAAACAATATCTTTGAAAAACAAATAACATAATACTCCCAGTCTCATAAATTGGGACACCACTCTTGAAAGAGGGGAATAAAAAGGATATTTCAATGGGTTTGTCTCATAAATAATTCAAAACTGCTTTGGAAATCTGTATATCCTGAACTGCTACGCCAGTCAAATCCGCAATGGTAATCTCATCATCATTTTTCCTGCCATTGCATTTTCCATAGATAATTTCGCCAATTTCAACCACATCATTCATGGTAAAACCATTTTTTATTGCTTGGTGAATTTCTCCCCTTAATTCACATTGGGATCTGCTATCCGCCACCACAAGGTCTGCTTGAGAAAGTATGGATGATGCCAACTCTTGCTTAGTCATTGTATCCGATCCCATTGCAGTAATGTGGGTTCCCGGTTTTACACGATGGATCAATGGCACTTCACTCGCGGTACAAGTGATAATCAATTGGCACTGATCTATAATATGATCCATGTCAATTGTTGTTGTGATTTCATAACCACTATCTTTCATATTCGATTGATATTTTAACAAGGATATCTTGCTTCTCCCCCAAACAATGGCGGATTCACAATCAATGATACCGTTTAAATAGTTAAGCTGCATTTTACCCTGAACCCCCGTGCCAATAATGCCAATTTTTTTCACGTTTTTTGGAGCCAAATGTTTGGCGCAGATGGCACCGGCGACGGCAGTACGGACATCCGTTAGATAGGATTCATCCTTCAATACTGCCAACGGCTGACCAGTTTTTTGGTTGAAAATCAACATCATTCCATTGCCGCCTGGGAGGCCCAAATCAGAATTACGAGAAAAACCCGAAGCAATTTTTATAACATATACATCATCATTTTTGATATAACCATACTTAATATGGACATCACCGGGTGGTACGTCAAAATGCATCTCACCTACTGGTGGCACTACCACATCACCCTTAGAATAAGCGGCGAAGCCCCTTTCGATCTCCTCCACTAAATTGATGTGGGGAAGAACTGATTTGATCTCTTCTAGATTAACAATTCGCATCACAGAATTGATTTCAAAACTTCTGTACTGATGTTGCCACCGCACATAACGATGACCACCGTTTGACCTTTAAATTTATCTTTCAATTGCATAAATCCAGCAATGGCCGCTCCGGCCGCTCCTTCGATGAGTTGATGGTGTTTTTCCACTCCGACTTTGACACCTTCAGCAATCTCATCTTCTGTAACCAAAATAAATTCATCTATAATATTTTGACATAATTCAAATGTAATTGATCCTATTTCCACACCGCCGGCGGTGCCGTCTGAAAGGGTGTCCTTAGAAGGTAAATCCAACTGTTGTCCCGCTTTTAGGGATTCATACATAACACAAGAGTTTTTTGGCGAGACGCCAACTATATTAATATTTTCATTCATGGATTTAAGATAGCCTCCCACACCGGAAATTAATCCGCCGCCGCCTACAGAAATAAGAACTGAATCTAGAGGTGCCAATTCATTCCAAATCTCAACGCCCATGGTCCCCTGACCGCAAATAATATCTGGATCATTGTAGGGTGAAATGTACGTGGCGCCCGTAGTGATTGAAATTTCTTGGGCACGATCCTCAGCATTGATACAGTCATTGCCAAAATATTCCACCTCGCCACCCAAGTTGAGAATATTCTCAACTTTATTTTTATGAATATTTTTAGGAACAATAATCTGTCCTTTAATCCCAAGGATAGACATAGCCAAAGAACAGGCGGCACCATGATTCCCTGTGGAAGCGGTTACCACACCTTTGGACTTTTCCTCCTCAGTCAAAGCAGTCATTTTACTGATAGCACCGCGAAACTTAAATGAACCTGTTTTCTGAATATTATCCAATTTCAGGTAAACATCACCATCAATGATATTACTTAAAAAGGGAGAATGATCTAAGGCTGTATGGCGAATATATGAATTAGACCGTTCATGCGCACTTATTACATCTTTGGGAAACGAGATCATAGTGAATTGAAAACGGGTGTAATTCTGTCTAAAGCTGCTTCAAGATCAATTTGTTTAGCGCCATAACCAAACCGCAGATAATGATCCATACCGTACCAATCACCGGCCACCAGCATAACACTGGCTTCATTACGGACCTTGTCAACTAGTTCAGAGGAATTAATGTCCCAGTCATAACTTGCAAATGCCATAGCACCTGCATCCGGTGGAATAAAACTAAACCTCCCTTGAAATAAATCTACCCATGTCTGAAACAAAGCCAGGTTTTTGGTCAGTGCATCTCGAGTGCGATTCAATGTTTTCATACGATTATCAGGAAGGAGTACGTGGGCCGCAATCATATCACTCAATCGGCCAATGGCAATGGATGTATAATCGTGAGTGGCCCAACATTTCTGTATATATTCCTCGTTGGAGAGCGACCATCCCAGTCGCAATCCCGGCAACCCGTAGGCTTTGGATAAACCGCAATTCACGATAGTCTTAGGATAATCAATTTCCCAAACTGAAGTACATTCTTCTCGATTCAATTCTGCCCCACGGTAAACTTCGTCAGACAATATCCATGCGCCCACATTTTGGGCTATCTCACCAATGGCATGAATAGTTTCCTTGGGTAAAACAGAACCGGTGGGATTATTGGGATTACAGATACATATCATTTTTGTTTTATCGGTAACAAGGTTTCGCAATTCATCTAAATCTGGCTGCCAATTTAAGGATTCATGGAGTTGAAATGTCTTCACATCCACGCCCAATCCACGAGCGAAACCGTAAATTTGAAGGTAATTAGGCACCATATAAACCATTTCATCACCCTTTTCTAACAAGGTCATAATGGCCACCATGTTGGCTTCTGCAGATCCATTGAAGGCCTGGATATTTTCTAGTGTGGCACCGGGATAGATTGAAGCGATAGATTGCCTTAATTCAGGCGATCCTTCTGTAAATCCATAGGTGAGTTCTGTATTCTCTATTTTTTCGATAAAATTA
>Ga0233440_1002837_pt1 | contig 13715 bp, 12 predicted proteins | sample SI_123_September_5_FD_182791 | JGI IMG/M metagenome (GOLD analysis project Ga0233440, IMG submission 182791) | Seawater microbial communities from Saanich Inlet, British Columbia, Canada - SI_123_September2016_120_MG | ecosystem: Environmental > Aquatic > Marine > Inlet | place: Canada: British... | reverse complement strand
GGTTGAAAATGCAGTCAATTGATAACAGGGTTTATGTGATGCTTGGAGATGGCGAACTACAAGAAGGGGAGGTGTGGGAGGGCGCCATGTTTTCGGCACATTATAAGTTAGATAATTTATGCGCTATTGTGGATTACAATAAAATGCAGAGTGACAATTTAAATAAAAATATTATGGGTCTTGAGCCTCTAGCAGATAAATGGATCTCTTTTGGATGGAATGTGTTAGAAATTGATGGTCATGACTCTCAAGAGATGGAAGTGGCTTTCAATGATGCACGTAATGTTGTAAACAAGCCAACGATAATTATTGCACATACTATTAAAGGTAAAGGTGTGTCTTATATGGAAAATTCACCTACTTGGCACGGAAGTTTAGAACTGAGCAATTCAGACTTTAGACAAGCGTTGTTGGAATTAGGTGCAACTGAGAGTGAAATTGGAGAGATTATCAATGAATAAAAAACCAAAATTGATCGCTAAGAGTGGAGACTCCTTAAGAGAGTCTTTTGGTAAGGGGTTGACTTTACTAGCTGAAAAATATCCTAAAGTGGTGGTCTTGGATGCAGATATTGCTGGAGGGACTGGCATGCATCATTTTAGAGAGGCCTTTCCTGACAGATTTATTCAGTGCGGTATTGCAGAGCAAAACATGATGGCTATGTCTGGAGGCTTGGCTGCTACAGGTTTAATTCCTATCGTAACAACATTCTCAGTATTTATGTTGAGAGCTATTGAGCAGGCGAGACTTTCTATTGCTTATGCTGATATGAATGTGAAAATTGTGGCTAGCCATCCTGGTTTGGATACTGGTCCAGATGGAGCATCGGCGCAATGTTTGGAAGATTTAGCATGTTTTCGCTCTATTCCTAATATGGTTGTTATTTCCCCTTGTGACCCTATAGAAATGGAGCAAGCTACTAAAGCCATATTGGATTATGTAGGGCCTGTTTATATGAGAACTGGAAGGAGTAACACTCAAAGAATATTAGATACTGAGTATAAGTTTGAAATTGGAAAAGGGAGAATTCTGAAAGATGGAGAAGATGTAACTATAGTAGCTTGTGGAGTTGAAGTGTCACGAGCACTAGATGCTGCTGAAATTTTGAAAAATGAAGGGGTGTCAGCACGTGTTGTAAACATGTCAACCATAAAACCTATTGATTCAGAATTACTTAAAAAATGTGCAGTTGAAACAGGCGCGTTTGTAACAGCGGAAGATCATAATGTTATTGGAGGATTGGGTGGAGCGGTTGCCGAGTCTTTAGCTAAAAATAAGCCCGCTCCAATAGAATTTATTGGAGTGCAAGATATGTTTGGAGAATCTGGAGAGCCAGATGAATTGGCAGAAAAATATGGACAAACAGCAAAATTTATTGCTAGCGCGGCAAGACGTGTAATTGAAAGAAAAGCAGGTAATTAATTATGTCTAGATTAGTTTTTGTAACTGGTGGCAGTAGAGGCATAGGAAAGGGAATTGTAACTAGTTTGGTAAAAAACGGCTATAACGTTGCATTTTCTTATAATTCAAATTCAAACTACGCTAATCTTGTTATAAAAGAGTTAGCTCATTACAAGGGTAAAGTGATCGCAGTACAAATGAGTATTGAGAGTAGATCTTCTGTAAAGCGTGCAATCAGTGAAGTAGTGGAGAGGTTAGGTCAAATTGATATTTTAGTAAATAATGCCGGTATAGCTCAAGAAAAACCCTTTGACACTATTACAGATGATGATTGGAATGTTATGTTATCAGTTAATCTAAGGGGCCCTTTTTCTGTAGTACAAGAACTATTACCATATATGATTAAAAGTAACTGGGGTCGAATTATTAATATTTCTTCTATTGGGGGGCAATGGGGAGGGTTCAACCAAGTGCATTATGCCGCTTCAAAGGCGGCACTAATAAACTTCACTCAATCTATTGCAAAAATTTATAGTCATCATGGAATTACATCCAATGCAATCGCTCCTGGTCTAATAGCTACAGATATGTCAGAATCTGAACTAAAAACAGAATCAGGTAAGAAAAAAGTTGAAGGGATACCCTCTAAAAGGCTTGGTACAGTTGAAGATGTTGGCTCCGCTGTAACTTATCTTTCAGGTGATGATGCTAGCTATATCACTGGACAAACGATAAACTTAAATGGTGGAATGTTTTTTTCCACATGATAATATGAAGAAAAAAATTGTTATCATAGGCGCAGGAGCTGAGCAGGTGTATGCATATCAACTTGCTCGTAAAAAAGGACACTATGTTATCGCAACTGATAGCAACCCAAAGGCTCCTGCTATTAAATTTTCAGACTTTTTTATTATGGCATCAACTAGAGATGCAAAGCAGACTCTGGAAGCAATTAAAAATTATTGTAATGAAAACGGCAAGATTGATGGCATCATGACAATTGCGAATGACGTTCCGTATACTGTCGCATTTGTAGCGGATTATTTTAATTTAAAGGGACATTCGGTAGAAAGTGCTATATTGGCACATGATAAATTTTTAATGAAAGAGGCGTTTAAGAGGCACGGTGTCTTGTCTCCAAATTTTTGGAAAGTATCGAATTTAGATGAGTTAAAAGAGTTGATTGCACGTGAAAAAATTGAAATATTTGTGATAAAACCTGTTGATGGGCGTGGCGCACGTGGCGTATTAATGGTAAATAAAACGGATAATTTAGAATGGGCTTTTAATGAATCTTTAAGCTGGAGCGATGAAAAGGTTTTGATTGTTGAAAGATTTATACACGGCATGCAAATTTCTTCAGAGTCATATTTGATTAATGGTAAGGCGTATACTCCGGCTCTTGCCGAGCGAAACTACTCTCGGTTAGAGGAGTTTTCTCCTTATATTATTGAAGATGGAGGTACAATACCAGCACCTATTGATAATAATCTAGTACTAAAAATTAATAAAATAATTGAGTGTGGATCAAAGTCAATGGGTGTTACAGAGGGGATTGTAAAAGGCGATATTGTTATTGATGATAATGGAGAGCCACAAATAATCGAGCTTGCTCTTCGCTTATCTGGTGGCTGGTTTGCAAGTAACCAGATTATTGCAACTTCAGGTGTTGATTTAGTTGATGCAGTGATAAATCAGGCTCTTAATATAAAAGTGACAAAGGAAATGCTTATTCCTAAATTTAGCAGATCTACAGCTGTTAGATATTGGTTTCCAAAACCTGGAAAAATTAAATCTATCAAGGGTGAAGATGAGATTAAGGGTCTCATTGGCGTACTTAAATATGGTTTTTTTAGAAAGGCAGGTGATTATCAGCCAGTTGTAAAAATGCATCCCGATAGATTTGGATATGTAATTGTTGAAGGTGGCGACAGGGATGAGTCTATTTCTAGAGTCAATAAAGCGCTTAATTTATTAAATATAGAGACTGTTCAGGAGGATTTTTAATATGAAATGCCCGTGTTGTAATAAAGATAATTTTAAAGAAAGGTATAGTGATGTCCTGGGAAAGGATTCTAAAATATATTCAATTGTTGAATGTAAATTTTATAATTATGAGGTTTAAATTAGATGGTGACGGGATTTTTTAGGTTGTCCAAAAATATATAAAATAAAGGTTTGTATGAGTTTTTTTATAGCAGAAGTGTCTAGTAATCACTCAAGGAGTATTGATAGAGCATTAGATTTTATTGATACTGCTTCAAAAGTTGGTTGTGACGCAGTTAAGTTTCAATTATTCAAGATTGAGAAGTTATTTGCGCCAGAAATTTTAAAAAAATCGAAGCAACATAGAAATAGGAAGCAGTGGGAGCTACCCTTAGAATTCTTGCCGGTATTATCTGATCGTTGTAAGAAAAAAGGTATTCAATTTAGTTGTACGCCGTTTTATCTTGATGCGGTTAAAGAATTAGAGTCTTATGTTGATTTTTATAAAATAGCCTCTTATGAATTACTTTGGGATGAATTGCTTATCGCTTGCGCCCTTACTAGAAAACCTGTGATCATCTCAACCGGCATGGCTAATTTGGATGAAATAAAACATGCTGTGAAGGTTTTACGTAATAATAATTGTGAACCGACAGTACTCCATTGCACGTCCGCATACCCAACCCCCTATAAAGAGGCAAATTTATCCGCTATAGAAACTATCCGAAAGACAATTGGTTGTGAAGTTGGCTGGTCAGACCATACTGTTGACCCGGGGGTTGTACATCGTGCAATACATAAATGGGATGCAAAGGTTATTGAATTCCATTTAGACCTAGAAGGAAAAGGTGAGGAGTTTGAGTCAGGACATTGTTGGCTACCAGATCAAATAGGATCAGTAATCAAACAAGTTCGACATGCTAAAGATGCTGATGGTGATGGAATTAAGCAACCAGTACCATCTGAAATATCTGATCGTTTATGGCGCACAGATCCAACAGACGGCTTACGACCACTTAAATCTACTCGTAATTCTTTTAAATCTTAATCCGAGTAATTTGAAGACTTTTAACATCTTGCTTGTATGCCATGTTGATGCTGGAATAGGAATTGGCCACTTATCTAGATTATTAGCATTGGCACAAGAATTAAGAAAAAATAAGAATATTACTCCAGAATTTTTAATTTTTGGCGAATTAATCAAAAAAGAAGAGCTATCTAATTTTAAGGTTCATACTTTTTCACTTACAGAAAGTTTTTTTTCTTCAGTTGAGAGTACTATAGAAGCTAACAATATTTATGGAGTGGTGTTTGACATTTACCCCAAGTACGATATTGCTAATCTTGATGTATTGTTTACAAGATTAAAGCAACGTAATATTTGTTTAATTAGTATTGATTCGTTGATTGAACATTGCAATGTATTAGATCTTATTTGGGTTCCATCATTTAATTTTGATTGCAATAAATATACTGACTGCACCAGTATATTAAGGTCAGGATGGGATAGTTTTCTGATTCAGAAACGACTTCGGCATAAGGACTGGACTCCTGGAACCAAAGTATTAATTTTGACTGGTGGAAGCGATGTTTCGAATTTAGGAAAAACCCTCCCTATACAATTAGATGAATTATTAGTCAAAAACACTGATATACACTGGGTTAGAGGTCCATTTTCTGGTTCGCCAAATCTACCTAAAAAGTGTCGATTAAATTGGATTATTCACAATGCTCCGGAGCAGCTTGATGAATTGATAGTTCAAAGTGATTATGTAATGACAGTATTTGGTGTATCTTTTTTTGAAGTATTACAATACGGCATCCCTACAGTTGTCTTCTCGCCTTATGGTAATAAAGATAACAATGAGTTAGATGCTTTATCAAAAGAAGGTGTTGCTATAGTTGAGAGTAATTCTAAACTTGCTATTAATAGCCTTATTAAACTTATGAATAATGACAGAATTTCGAAGAAATATTCTATAAATGCATTAAAGAAAATGTCAATTAATGGCGTTCAAAATCTTTCTAATGAAATTTATTCTCTAATAGGATCCAAATGAAACCAAAAGGATATTTAGTTTTTCATCTTAATCTAGCTTTTTCCTCTATTGAAGAGGAGGCATGGGCAGATGTTATTCGAACTTGCTACTATCCATTACTCGATCTGATTGAGGAAACTGGAGTTCCGATTGGGATTGAATTAACGGGCTGGACTTTAAAACAGATTGAGCGAATTGATATTGCTTGGGTTGAACGATTTAAAGCATTATTGAATGCAGGGAATTGTGAGTTAATTGGTAGTGGTTATTGCCAAATAATTGGCCCACTGGTTCCATATAAAGTAAATGAATGGAATCAGAAGTTAGGCATAGAATCTTACAGAAAAATTCTTAACTGTAGGCCAGAAATAGCCCTGGTAAATGAAATGGCGTTTTCAAGCAGCCTGGTGGATTTGTATAGCCAATTTGGTTACAAAGGATTTATTATGGATCGTGATAATATCAAGTTAGCTTTAGACTCTGATGAGGTTCCAACACACGCTAGGGGGGGTGGCGATTCTATAATGCCAGTTTTATGGTCTGATTCAATTTTGTTTCAAAAGGTGCAACATTTTGCACATGGCGATATATCAATTAATAATTATTTGGATTATATTCAGAGCCGTATTGATGATGGTGAATTACTCTTTCCTATTTATTGCAACGATGCTGAGGTTTTTGATTATCGTCCCGGTCGATTTAGTGAGGAACGTCCAACACATTCTGAGGGTGAATGGTATAGAGTTGAAAAGATGTTAAATTCTTTATCTACTCATGTAGGGATGGAGTGGGTTTCACCAACACAGGCATTAGAGTTTAATAACAAAGCCATGAGTCGCAATGTGTCACAACTGACTTCAATAGCATATCCAATACCTGTTAAAAAACAAGCAAAATATAATATTTCTAGATGGTCTGTAACGGGTCGAAATGATTTGTGGATAAATACAATGTGCCATCGTATCTCTAAATATTTGACTAAGATTAATAGTTCCAACCCAAATGATTGGAGTCAAATTTGTGAGTTATGGGCGAGTGATTTACGCACTCATATTACTGAGAAAAGATGGAGCAAGGCAAGGGGTGGATTAATTGCATTATTAAATTTGCACAATATTAGCAATGATTTTGGCGCTAATCATGGGTTTAACAAAAAGCATGATTCTTTGAAGGATGCTATTGGCCAATATGGGGGTGCAACAATAACTTTAGGTGAAGGTGGTATTTTATTACGCATCTTTACCGAAAATATACAGCTAGAAATAAACTTAAGAAAGGGTTTAACAATACAGAGTCTCGCTTTTGCTTCACATGGGTTAGAGTCATGTATTGGTATATTGCCACATGGACACTTTTCTTGTATTTCTTTAGGTGCAGACTATTATAGTGGAGGGGTAACAATTGAATTACCAACACAAAGAAGGCGAATTACTGACCTTGAAAAGGCCGTTCCATTTTTTCTATTGAAGGACAATGGAGATATTGAAATTTATTCAGAAATTATAACCCCATTAGGAAGTATTGACAAAACTATAACAATATCAGCTAATAGTGAGAACGTCTCATTAAGCTATAACTTTCCAAATTGGGGTAGTGTAATTGGTAGCGTTAGATTTGGCGCTGCTACCTTGTTAAATGAGTTTAACAAAAAAGACGTGAGTGTGTCATTCTCCAATGGAGGAATGATTGACGATAGTTTTTATTTAGATAGAGAGGTGCAGCATACAGTGCCGTCATCAACACTCGTTTCTTCGTCAAGTGGCTTGGGAGCTACAACTGGAAGTATTTGTATTAAAGGTAAGAAAAATAAAGTTTATTTGCAATGGGATCCAGATAAGTGTGCAGTAATGCCTATGTTGCAACATAGGCTATCCGGCTCTAATGCATCATTTAGAATCTTTTTTTCTATGCAGGAGGTGGATGATACGGCAAAGGAAGCAAAACAAATGAGTGCGTTTAGTTACAATATCTCCTCATCTAAAACTGTATAGATTTATCTTATGAATAGAGTCTCAACAATAAAATTAACAAAATTACTATGGGGGAGTCTTGGGAGAAGAAGACAAGGGCAGTTCTATATATTATTACTCTTAATGTTTTTATCTGCGTTTGCAGAAGTCGTGAGCTTAAGTGCAATCCTACCTTTTTTAGGTGTATTAATATCACCTGAAATTTTTTTTAATGAGCCCTTGGTTCAGCCACTTATTGAACTACTTGAAATATCTAAGCCTGAGGATTTAATGCTTCCTATCACGTTACTATTTTCTCTTTCGGCTTTATTTTCTGGGATGGTTAAGTTATTAACTCTTTATGTTTCAACAAGGGTCGCATTTGCCTCTGGAGCTGACTTGGGTGTCAATATGTACAAACGAACATTGTTTCAGCCATATTTAGTTCATGTTGAAAGAAATAGTAGTGAGATTATAAATGGCGTAGTTACTAAAACCAATACTATGATTAACTCTATCCTAATCCCAGCCACAATGTTAATAAACTCTATGTTTATAACTATTGCAATATTGTCTGTACTAATCTGGATGGACCCTATTATTGCCTTTATAACATTCTCTAGTTTCGGCTTAATTTATTTAGTAATTATTCTTTTTACTAAAAACAATTTAACGACTAATAGCTGGCGCATATCTAAAGAGTCTGATAAAGTTTTAAAAATTTTACAAGAGGGTCTTGGCGGAATTAGAGATGTTATTATAAATGGAAGTCAGAATTTCTATTGTAATTTATTTTTTGTTTCTGACAAATCTTTAAAAAAAGCTCAAGGCGATAACGTGTTTATAAGCCTTAGTCCTAGATATGCAATGGAATCACTGGGAATTATCTTTATTGCCCTTCTGTCGTACAATATGATTGTTTCGAATGGAATTGAGTCATCTATACCTTTGTTAGGGGCTTTGGCACTTGCTGCACAACGCCTATTACCAGTAATACAACAAGGATATGGAGCATTCAGTGCGATCAAGGGTGCGCATTCTTCATTAGTAGATTCATTGAATTTACTGAATCAGCCGCTTCCAATTCATTATGACAATAAAAAATCATTAGAAAGCTTATTGTTTTCCCATCAAATAATATTATCTAATATTGACTTTAGTTATGATAAAAAAACATATATTTTTCAAAACATTGACTTAGTTATAAATAAAGGAGATAGGATAGGTTTTATTGGTACAACCGGAAGCGGAAAAAGTACTTTAATTGATGTGATAATGGGGTTATTGGTCCAAACTAGGGGTTTAATAACTGTTGACGGGGTGATTATTGATTCTAGCAATGCCCATCAATGGCAAAAACATATATCGCATGTACCTCAAAATATCTTTTTATCAGATAAAACAATAGAAGAAAATATAGCTTTTGGTATAGATGTTAATAAAATTGATTGTGCTAAAGTTCGCGATGTTGCCCATAAGGCAAAAATTCATGATGTGATAGAAAAAATGCCTAAAAACTATAAAACTATTATTGGTGAGCATGGTCTTAAATTATCCGGAGGACAGAGACAAAGACTTGGTATTGCGAGGGCGCTATATAGAGGTACAGATGTTTTGGTACTGGATGAGGCAACAAGTGCGCTTGATAATGAAACAGAATCCAGCGTAATGAATGCTATCAACAATTTAGGTGATGAATTAACGGTATTAATAATTGCTCATCGAGTCACCACGCTTAAGAAGTGCGATAAAGTTTTTAGAGTTTCTTCAGAAGGAATAGAAGAGTGCAGTGTATCTGAATTAACATGAAGTATATCAGCTCTAAAGAATATAGAAGGTTATATTATCAAGTCCAAAGGCTAATAATTAAACATGGAGCTCATCCATTTTGCGCCCTGCATTCAAAACAAACACTAACATCTAACTGGAAGTTAGTGTTTGTTAGTGGGGCGTTAGTTTATTTTGCCCCAGGATACAATAGAATATATAAGCTTGGAATTCTTAATCAATTTAATGCTTTTTTATTTTTTATTTTGTATCGACTTGGGCTTGATATTACAAAAATTTATAGAAATAAAAACGTGTTTCTTGTTGCTAGCTTAAGCTCAATGAATCAAACCCCAAGAGAAATTAATAGAATTCTAGATAGAAATCCTAAAATAATATTAATCCAACATGGCGGTGGATTTGAAGAAAGAATAACCCCAAGAAATGTTGATTTGCAAATGATTGAACAGGGGACAGATGGTTTTTTAAGTTGGCAGTATGGGGCTGTAAATATAGCTCAAACAAGATTTTTTATTTCTCATCCATTATTCTATATCAATAGATTTAAGTCAAAAATTAGGATTGTATGTTATGGAGGCTTTGCGCTGAAAAGAAATATACTGCCTTTTGTAGAGTGTATGGAGAGAAATAAAATAAAGGTTACGGTTCATTTGCATCCGAATCCGGACTTATCAATGTCAAAAGATAGTCTTAGTTGTTTAGAGGGTCTTAAAATTGAAGTTGAAAAAGGACTGCCCCATTCTGTAATCCGTCATAATGATATTATTATTTTAGATGGCCCCTTTCATACTTTAGCATATTATCTAAATTATGTTAAATATCAACCTTTAATTCTTTGGTCAGACTCATATGATTCTGCACTGAGCAAGAATGCCAAAAAGTATTATAATAATCTAAGAGAAGATGGCTACATAATAGACATTAATAAAGAGTCGTGCTCTAAAGTATGTGCCAGAATAAAAGACATATATAAAGCTAGCGGAAAAATCACAAGAATTAACAAAGCCCATGACAATGTTTTTCTTTACAATTATATAAAAGACCTTTCTAAGAAATGACATTAAATAAAGCATTTGCTATTAATCTTATGCTAATTATACTTCTTGTCTTGGGAGTTGGCCTCCCCGCATTTCCTGATTATATTGAACATATAAATAGAGTTTGTTTGACAGCTGGTGGCAATGCTGAATACAAAATACTTGGCAATAATCACTATATTTTTCTTAATGATCTTGCTAATATATTTGGAGTTCAAAGTATATGCTCTACCCAGGATTATTTTTTATCAAATAGAATAGGCACTCCTTTATTGAGTGGAATGCCAGAAATTAAGACAAGTGGAATATTCTTTTTTGATTGGGCTAGATTATTTCTTAGTTTAATTTATTATATTCTAGCGTACAATTATATAAAAATTATGCAGCTACAATTTGGCAATAAAGAGTTGTTGGCGCCTATTGCAAGTCTCATTATTTCCACACCTCCATTTATGATGATGTTAATATCACCATCAAGTGATTCGTTTGTTGCGGTTATTTCTTTATTGGTTGTTTTTTTAATTTACACCTCTAGAAGTAAGACGGCAATTGCTATATCTTTATTATCTATAATGGCCGTAAAAGACAAGTCGCTGGTTTTTCTAATCTCTTATGCTATGCTATATCATGTTTTTATAATGTTTAATTTTCACAGATTCTTAAAGCTTATTAGCCGTAGCAATTTGGCCGTATTGTTGGTAATTGGAGTAATATTTGGCAATATATTTGCAAATATTGTGACTAATCACCTTATAGGTATGTTGAATATTACCAACTTGTTGAATATTGACGCACTTCAAGCATATCTATCAACTAAGAATTATGGAAATTTATATGTCATAGGGTTTATTGCTTCAATATTTTCTAGTACAGATATGCGATTTATTAATATTTTTTTAATTATCTATGTTTCATATTGTTTCCTGATAAGAGGAAAAGGCAATAGGTACACCAAAAAGGCTGTATTTAAAGAAAATACTTTTTACTATAATTCATTTTTTATTGGGTCATTTTTATTTAGCTTTTCTAGTACTATAATAGGCGGAACTTCAATGGCTCGTCATCATATTTACTTATATATATTATTATTTATTTACTTATATAATCATGTACCAAATAAGTGTGTAGGGAGGATACATATTGCCAACTATTTATTCTATTTCTTGTATTTTTTCTATTCTTATCGTTTTTTTATTTTATAAAATTTATGTATAAAATTGCAATCATACTCCCAACTTATAATTCCATTTCATGGATTAAAGAACAAATAAACTCCATTTTTAATCAAAAGGATGTGTTGGTAGAGTTATTTATTAGTGATGATGGATCTTGTGATGGAACAAAGAAATTTGTAACTTCTTTGTCGGAAAATAATAGTCAAGTAAATTTAATATCTACTGATGTCGGATCTGGAAGTGCAGGAGCCCATTTCTTTCATATGGTGCGAAACTCTAAAATTAACGGGTTTGATTACGTTGCTTTCTGTGATCATGATGATATTTGGCTGCCAGATAAATTAATTTCTGCTGTTGATATCTTGAAAAAATCATCATCTGATGGTTATTCATCTGATGTATACATATTTAATGATAATGATAATGTGGATGTGGATGTGGATGTGGATGATATGGAGTCATATAAATATTCTTACAAACAACGCAAGTATGATCATTTTTTTCAAACTGCAGGCCCTGGTTGCACCTATGTATTTACATACAAACTGTATTTAGAGTTTCTAGATTTAGTTACATGTAATGACATGTCTAAAGTTTATGCGCATGATTGGATGATATACCATCATGCGAGAAGGTTGGGGTATCTCTGGTCTATAGACTCGACACCATACATATTGTATAGACAACACTGTAATAATGAAATAGGTGTAAACAAGGGCTTATCAGCACATTTTAAAAGAATAGAAAAGATAAGATCTGGTTGGTATAGGCAACAAATATTGAATATATCTTCCCTTTATTCTAGCAACCCATCGTTTATTTCTAGACTAGAAAGATTTAACATGATCGATAGGGTATTATTGGCTTTTTCTGTTACCAGTTACCGTAGAAGCTTTATTCAATCACTTTATCTCTCTGTATTAATATTATTTGTTATGAAATAGTATTAATTATAAAAATGACAAATAAAAATCCATATTACATTATTACACCGCCTTATCGTAGAACTTCAGCTGGCATTAGAGTGCTGTACCGTTTATGCTCTTTGTTAAACTTGTCTGGCTATCCAGCATACCTATTTATATATCCCTACCAACATGTGGAGTTAGCATCTTCCCCTGTTGACAATACCCCTATTCTTACGGAATCAATTGCACAATATCATTTTGACATTGGTTTGACACCGATAGTTATTGCGCCAGAATCCATAAATGTTACTAAATTTTCCCCTCCTATCTTTGTTAGATATTACCTACATTACAAGTCATTTCTTAATGACATTAATGATGACCAATTAGAGGATTTTTCACTTTTTTACACTCAGAGAATAAGAGATAAACTGGAAGATTGTTCACAAAAAGGAGAGTCATTATTTATTTTAGTTTCAAATCCATGGTTTTTTACACCACCACCTGGACGTAATATAAAAAGAAGTGGGTGTGCTTTTTATGCAGGTAAGTATAAAGATACATTTAACCAAAAGACATCTGATTGTACAAAATCATGTGTAGAGATAACCAGAGATAAGTCAACATCCCAAAGCCCTGCGCAAATTAGAGAGATTTTTAGATCTGTTGAAGTTTTTTATAGTTATGAGGATACTGCACTAACTATAGAAGCAAATTTGTGTGGCTGTCCAGTTATTTTTGTACCTAATAAGTATTTAGAAGTGCCTTTAATTGAGTCTGAAATGAAAAAACTTGGATATACCATGGGTCACTCAGATGCAGGCTTAGAGCATGCGAAATCAACAGTTGATAGTGCAAGAAATTCATTTATAAACTATTACACCTCTCCTTTGAACCTTAGTGACGGGTCATTCATTTATAATTCACAAAACCTGGCTAAAGATACCCATTATTCTAAAATGTTTGCAAAAGGCTACTTCTATAAACAGTCTTCATTTAGTCTGACCATGATAACACTTCATCAAATGATTGCCTATATTAGAGATTTTGGTTTATTTTGGTTTTTTGGCAAAGTTTATAAAAGAATTAAAACATTTAGGTTTTATTTTTAACTATAATTTTATTTTTATACAGATAAAATACGGGCAAAATACCAATCACTTTCAGCTGACTGGTTTAATTGATACAATTTTTTTATAGGAGTATTTCAAAGAAAATGAAAGTTTTAGGCTTATCAACAATGGGTAATAGTGCTGCGTCAATTACAGTTAACGGTAAGGTGATTGCTGCAATTGAGGAGGAACGTCTTACAAGAATAAAGAATGATGGAGGCTTTCCTTACAAGTCAATTGAATCATGTCTTGATATTGTTAATTTTAATTTATCAGAGATTGATGAAATTGCGGTTTATTGGAAGCCATGGAATTTTATA
>Ga0233440_1002826_pt1 | contig 13771 bp, 13 predicted proteins | sample SI_123_September_5_FD_182791 | JGI IMG/M metagenome (GOLD analysis project Ga0233440, IMG submission 182791) | Seawater microbial communities from Saanich Inlet, British Columbia, Canada - SI_123_September2016_120_MG | ecosystem: Environmental > Aquatic > Marine > Inlet | place: Canada: British... | reverse complement strand
GATTTACAGTTGGACCATCGTAGGGTGAAACTCCTTACTATTGATTTTACCGGGTTCAGACCCAAACCCTTGTTAGTTAAAACGGCGTTTTAAATATTCAAGGGTGTAATAGGAAATCATATGTTGTTAAAGTTAAGGCATCGGACACTAATAAGCCTGTCACAACACATAAGAAAGGGGGAAACCGAAAACACCAAAAGAAGTCGCACGGCACAAAGCGACGCAACACAAAGCGACGCAACACAACGCGACACGGCACAAAGCGACGCGGCACAAGAAAACTCCGAAGATAATTAACCGTCACATAACTTGTCGCTATCGTGATGCAATCCTGATGTGCGTAATGTTTACTTATGTGTAACAATAGTAATAGTAATAGTAATAGTAATAGTAATAGTAATAGTAATAGTAATAGTAATAGTAATAGTAATAGTAATAGTAATAGTAATAGTAATAGTAATAGTAATATAGTATTTATTAATACATAGTATATATAAGGATAACTACCTTATTCATATGAATATGTTATTTACAAATAAATATTATATTACAAGAACAGGCGATTTTGCTACAGATGCAAACAAAAAACTAGGGTATACCATGCTTGGAGTTTGCCTTTGTTATAATGATTATATCGAACGGGGAACGCTAGAATATGCATCGATTTTCATGGGGGCAAGTTTATTTTGGACAGCAATTGAACTGTTTTTGAATATGACTAAAAGTCGGCTAATCAAACCAATGGTACTACAAGTAAGAAGACGAGTAAGAATACCAGTCAATAAGTACATCGGGATTGCCCTTCAAGGAACGCAAGAGGGGGGCGTAGTTACTGTGATTGGTCTTTATTTCGGAGATAGATCGCGATCCATTCATTATCAAACCATATATCATATTATTATTCTCTATATGATGCTAAACATGACATGTAAGAAATCGAACTTAAAAACAAGATCAAGAAGGCAAATTAATACTTACAGTTCACTCTCAATTATGGGAACCGTTACGTTATATAATGCAGCGACCCTTTACTATAATCAACGCCATCTATATCGAATACTTAATATGTTTTTATCCATGATATACATCAGTTCCATATGGACGTACGTGTCCTACAAGAAAATGTTCCGAAATGTGGAGACAGAAAGCTTTCACACCGAAACAAACGAGTATGAACTTGATACTTCAACCAACAAAACAGTATTTAATATTCTCGCTTATGATGTAATTTTTGAGATAGGGATTGCATATATCACATTTTATAATTTATTCATCGTGCATTTTCCATTTTTTATGTAGCCACCATATGAATAACATAATTCAAAATAACTCGTATTATGTTATTACCATTCTATTATGCAAGAGACTTGCATTTTGTATTACCGAACAAAAAGGTTATCAACGAAAAAGACTTTTTATATTCGGCGTGTTGTCGCTTAAAATAAAGAAGAAATCCAATGATAACCACTCCACAAACACCAATAAATAGATTGTCCATCATATTCTTCAAAAAAGGTACAATCTCTACATTCTCGCGTATTTTTTCATAGTATTCGACATAATTTCGAATAACTAAAATAAAAAATAATCCCACCAACGCGGCAATAGTGAACGTGATGTCCATTTTATTAAAGAAAATAAAGAACATCCATATCATAACACTTTGCAAAGCAACACTATGTGGACTGACAGCTCCTTCAGATGATGCAAATCCAAGTGAAAAATAAATAATCATAAGAATGACTATGTTTTTAACATACATATTTTCGGATAACAGCTTTTGCAATTGGCAGCTTAATGTCTCTGCGACAAAGTTACCAGACACAGCAACTAATAATAAAAATATCCCAAGAATGAACGAAAGATCAAAATGTTTGCTCGCATCACTTGACATTATCAATGCTATTTATTATAACGCAATATTTATTTTGACAAAATTATTCATTGTACGACAGTCTATCTAGTATAACTATATTACGTGATGATTTCACAATATTTCTTAATAATTGTTTGTGGAACAAGCGTGTTTTTATACTTTTCTATTTTTTTATGACACTTTCCAATAGTAACCTCGCTGATCTCACTCACTAGTTTCACCTCTCGTTTTGATATTGATATACCACACAATTGTATAATGAAATAGATAATTCCTGCTGCAATTGAATGTGGTGTATTTTCGGGCATAAGATTTAATTTCTCTACCTTGATACTGATAAAATGACAAAGACGGGTGAGTTCCTGGTTCATATTTAGACGACTACAATAACGTTCAATAAAGTCATCTGGAGTTGTTTTATTTAATACGGTCTTATCGGTATTGTCCATATCTTTTTCAATCACGTTAATGATCTGTTGTACATTTTTACACCCTCTTGTAGCATTTTGCACATCTAAATGAAAGATAGATGCGATTTCTTTGGGCGTGCGAGGATTATTATTAACGCGACATGATATGTAAATAGATCCGCCTAAAATACTTTCCCTGTTTTCTCCACGAAATGTCTGATAATACTCTGAAATCTTTTTGTGATATCGTAGAGCATCGTCAATAATAAGTTTGGGCATGCCCGCGTTGTGTGCCATTGTATAAATAACCTGAAACTCGTCATACTGAGATTTTTCTTTGTAAGGCATCGACTGCCATTCTGTATATCTGCGGATTTTTCGCATTTCATATGAGGTGTGTCCATTACATAGTACCTTGCACCCATATGAAGATTCTTTAAGAAGCGGGTTTATCGGCATACCACATCGTGTGGGATCCCCACTTTGGTTGTCATCTGCTCCGTAATATCTCCATTCCGCGGTCTGGTCAGTCGTATCTTTATAAATAATTCCACATTTTGTGTTTGTGCAAGTTAAAAACCCTTCTTCTGAAAATGCTAAACTAAATGAACACTGATCACAGCATTCTCGATCACCACATTCTCTGTATATACATTCTAGACTACTTGTTCCCTTTGATTTGTCTCCGACTTCTGTTTCAAACACATCCCATAGTTTCATTTTGTCGTGTAATGTTCTCCCACTTTTATTCTTTTTACTTGTGTATTTTGGCATTGTATACCAAAGTTAAGTTAAACCTATTTAGTGAGCGGATATTTATTTTCCGTATTTACGGCATTAAACATTCAATTTATAAAGATACAGTTTATTAACTCATATAAAATCTGTGGTTATCTTATACTATCTTACTGAAAAGAAATGGGAAATACCTTCACAAAATCCATACATAGCGACAATACTGATCAAACAGGAGGTTCACGTTCAATCTCAGAAGAAGACATGTCTACTCTACGCGATGGCGATGTTCTCGATATCATCGTATCTCACTATATACTAACAATGAATATGGAAAGCTTATCAGACTTAAACAAATCTGGAAAGTGTCATGAAATTACTCAACTTACAAACGAGGCATTTACAAAAAAAGCGACGATTGGTGACATACTTGCAAAATATAATGACATGTTTAATGCGAATAAAACTGAATATCAAGAGCACATGTGTTCAGATATAATATCTGTATACATGAATATTGCTAAAATATACTCGGTGATTGTTTCCGCAATACGTCCTAGTTATGAATATAAAGATGAAAAGGGAGATATTCAAACTAGAGCCATATTTGACGAAAGCGTTGATGTATTTGGCGAAGATCTTGCATTATCTAAACTAAGTTTTTGTGGAGCAAAAATACAAAGTCTTACAGGAAATGGTAATGTGTGTCATCAAGACAATAACTCAATGGAGACCCATTTAGACATCCCAGAACTCTATGATCTATTTTGCGATGCTGAATATGACATAGAGACGGGAGCGTTTCTAGGAATGTCACCAGAAACCAAAAAAGAATATAGGCAAAGTCTAGAAAAGTTTTACAAGTTATTTACGGGAAACTCTTCCCTTCCTGATCATATACATAGATTTGGAGACATACCATTAACAGACTATAATAAAAGTAATATATGTAAATATCGCAACTTTAATGCCGACGATTGTTATGATGCTATTGGAAATAAAACGACATGCCCCGCTAAAAAAGAAAAGAATATTCCACCACAAACATCTAGTGAACAGAAAAATAGACTTTTAGAAACATATGCAATCAACTTGAGAAATATGGTATCTAATGTCAACGCCCGCCAAGCAAAGCTCACGTCAATATTAAACGAACTATTTGTCTTCGACAAATCTATACCTGATCAAGTAAGAGTTAACAATAAAGTCACTACAGAGAGAGTAAAAGAACTTACTCGAACTGTTCGAGAACTTGTAAACCAAATAAACCTGTCTTGTAGTATTGATTACATGAATGGGATCAAAGTATATGAAGCCATTATTGAAATGCAGGTACTTGATACAAGCATAAAGCAGACAGAATACATTAAAAAACTCATAGAAATAATAAAAAATCCATCATCTGGATAAAATATCACACTTAGTTACTTATGGTGTGTTCTTTATCTTGTTCATATCAAATAAAAAGGTCTCATCATATACCATATTTCCTTTTGGTTTATAATTATCAATTGGCGTATATTTCTTATCTTTCTCTTTTGGTGCAACACTCTGGGTCTTAGACTTCTGAAAAACATTCTGTCCAGATTTAAAGACAATATTGGTTCCCGATTGACTGGTGTTACTTGTCGTGGGATCTATATTCCCAATATTGTATTTGTTATTTGTTTCATAATCAACATCTGGTTTGGGTGTTAAATCGTTTCCTTGATTATCATATACTCGTCCCGTTTTTTCCTTTATTTCTTGAATAACGTAATTGGGAACCCAATGCTGCCACGTTATCATGAGTGTGTTAGGGTGAAAATATTGAACTCTAAATCCATTCGTTTTTAGTTTATCCATTATAAATGCAATGCACATTCCTTGATCATAAGAAGGAATGCCTAACATTATTTCTGGCACAGTAAACCAGCATAATTTCTCTCCAGTTCTTTGTCTAGAAGTAGTTTGTATTCTAGCATGAATTCTTTTCAACATTTTACTAAAAGTTTTTAACTGTTCTACATCCTTTTCCCTTTTTTTTTCATATAAATCATCCATATTTATATGATGATCTTCAATATCTTCATCATATTTATGAAGTGTAAATATATTTTCCATTGTATAATTTCATATACGAAAAAAATATAATAAATGGAATGCACTCTATTATAATAAACATACGTTGAATACTAAAATATGACAATCAAGCATCTTGTTTTACCGGGCGGAGGAGCAGCATCCATTCGTCTTCTCGGAGCACTAAAAAAGTTACATGAAAACAACATATGGAATGAACAAAATATAGAATCGATCCATTCTGTATCTGCGGGAACATTACTTGCCGTTTTGATTGCACTCAAGTTTGATATGGATACAATTGTTGATTACATGATAGGGAGACCATGGGATAACGTTTTTCAAATAAGCCTCATGAATATTTTTGATGTATTCGCAAAAAAGGGATTTTTTGGAACAGAAACTATCGAGACATTTATGAAACCATTTTTTAACACTAGAGACATATCTCTTGATATAACTATGCGGGAGTTCTACGAGCTTACTGGAGTAAAACTATTTTGTTATGCGGTTGAAATTAATTCATTTCAGTTAATTGCCATTTCAAATGAAACGTTTCCCGATCTCCCTCTTCTTAAAGCAGTTCATATGTCAGCTGCATACCCTCTCATGTTATCACCGGTGATATTAGATGGAAAATGTTATGTTGATGGAGGAATAATTACGAACTATCCCATCACGCAATGTCTTAAGTTATATCCTGAGAAAGAAGAAGTTCTTGGTATAGGTGGATCAACGCGCGGAACTTATAATCGCGATATAACAGAAGATACAACTTTATTTGAGTATTTACTTGAACTTATATACAAGATCGTCGTCAATGTATACGAAAGGAGAATAGATTTTCAGAATAGAGAAGATATTCCAAATTATGTAGAAATAGAGATACCGTCTGTAACAATTACCAACTTACAAAATGCATTCAGTGATATTGAAGAACGAAAAAAGCTGTTAAATGATGGAGAAATATCTGCACAAGAGTTCGTCGACAAAAAATGTATAGATAATTGTCAATCAGAAAAAGAAGACGAGAAATCAGATGGCGAAGAACTGTGTGTAGCTATTGATAAACAAACTAGGGAAGATATTGGCTCGAAAAAGTTTGACACATCAGATACTCCATGGTGTTTTGATAATATGCCTATTGTATAATACGATACAAATACACTACATAATCAATGATTTTTTTTAATTCTAGGAGCAGTTGTATTTTTTTCAACAACATCACCCGAGCTGCTTTCAACGTTCATATACCGTATCGTATAAAATGGTGGCTTGTCGTGATGGACATCTACAACTGTTGATTTAATAAGTGGATCAGTATAATTGGGTATATACCAAACCGTGTCACCTTTTACGTGCGTATATGTTGGATTTATAGTAAAGCAAATATCTGTTGTATTCTGGTATTTGTCTTCGTACATTTTACCTTCATATATATGAACCTTTCTTCTCAATATATCTAACTCTCTATCCAATTCGGGTGTACACATTTTTTTAAGATTATTTTCATACTCTACAAAACATAACGGCTTTGTATATGAAGCTTGGTTAGTAAAAAGGTTTGAATAATATACTTGATTTCGGGTATTCATGCACATAACCCATGGTTTTGTATTCGGCAAGATACCCTCGGGTAATTTTCTTGTGGACGTTTGCCCAGGTTGATTGGTTTCGTTACTATTAGATCCGTAACTAAATAACATCTATACTAACTAACTAACTAACTAACTAACTAACTAACAAATTGATTGTATATAATATAAACGCCTATAAGTTATTACTATAGTTTACGATATAATAACATCTTGTTATAAGATATTATCCGCAAATCATCATGTTCACATATCTAGACGAGTTAGATACTCTAGTAGATACATTGCATGAGATAACGTTTGATAATATTCCTTCTTTAGAAGACGAAACGTTAACTTACGAAGAAAAAACAGATATTGTAAACACCATTATACAACTGATGTTCGATTATACGTGTCAAAATCCAGAAAAGATACACTGCCCATCATTTCACGAAGAAATGATGGAGGCAGTAGAAGACCTCATTGATGAAACTAACGTAGAGAACCCTGGATCTAGCATTGTAAATGAGAATGTGGAAGATAATTCATTAACAGAAATTGTTGATCATGCAATTGATATGTTCTACATACAGGTAATGCCTAAGAGATCATATAACACAAACTATATGACAACCGATACCGCCCAGGTGATGTTCCCGTGCAATGATGATAAAAGAGCAATTTCAACTACTCTGCGGCATTTAAAAGAAATACCTCAGCCAGAACAGCGAACAATGGAATGGCACACGTATCGTCATAACTTTATTACGGCAAGTAACGCATCTAAAGCAATCGAAACAGAATGCACGCGAAATCAGATTATATTCGAAAAATGTAAACCAATCACTATGGATACAGTGATGCCAAATCTCACAGGAATTCCCATATCCAATTATCCGAAATTAGATATAGTTAAGTTTGCAAAGACATCTGAAGAGTTAGAAATCATTCAATCGAGAATATTCTTAGCTGTAAATATTAACACACCAATGCATTGGGGACAACGATATGAGGCGGTGTCTACTATGTACTATGAGATGCTACACAATGTAAAGATTGGGGAATATGGATGTATCCCACATCAGAAACACAACTTTCTTGGTGCGTCGCCAGACGGAATTGTAGAAACTAGAGATAGTCATTTGTATGGCCGTATGCTTGAAATCAAAAATATAGTAAACAGAGACATAACTGGCATTCCTCTTAAACCATACTGGGTGCAAATGCAATTGCAGATGGAAGTTTGTGGTCTAGATTATTGTGACTTCTTGGAAACCAGATTTATAGAATATGAAAACAAGGAAGAGTTTGAAGAAGACGGAACCTTTCTAGAAACCAAACCATTGGATAACAATACTAAAAGTTCTTACCTGAAAGGTATCACATTGTTCTTTATAAATAAAGATAATCTTCCTGAATATGAACACAAACCGCTTGATATGGCAGAACCCGAATATAAAAACAAATGGTTCCCTACAACTATTCAAACACATCGTGATCGCGGACATTACTTAGTGCACACTTACTACTGGAAACTTAAAGAAATAAGTTGCGTATTAGTATTGCGGAACAACTTATGGTTTGAATTAAACCTACCTACGTTTGCAGAAACATGGAACACTATTTTGAAAGAACGAAATACAGGATATGCTCACCGAGCTCCAAAAAAAAGACCTCAACAAGAAAATGCAACAGGATGTTTGATACAACTTGAACCAGAAAATGAACCAATAAATAAAATAAATAAAATAAATAACAAAACTATTCCTGAAATATTTGCCGAACTTGACGAAAATAGTGATAATGACAGCAAGAGTAGCAACTCGGATATTATCGAACTGTCTGCACCATCTCCTTCCCCACCTCAACCACCTCAACAAAACGTCGTGACTGGATCTCCTGCCTTAGTTATGCACATAAGAACAGAATCCATGGACGAAACACATATATAAAATGTATGTGTATAAAATACATTAAAAATGATAGCATTATGCTATCATTTTTATTACATACGGTATATAACTTTTGTTATGATGCATCTGAAGAATTACACCCTTGAAGATAAAGGTTAGAGATAAATCTATACTATATATATTGAACGGGTTATGTCGACTTTTAGTTCATCGGGATCTATTCTAGATAGTGAAGATGCTTCTGATATGATTGTCATGAAAAGGAGTGGTCAGCCAGAGAGTATCTCATTTGATAAAATATTGCGTCGCATTAAAAAAATAGGTTCCGAAGTAGGAATAAAACTCAACTATACCTCTCTTGCGATGAAAGTAATTGATCAGTTATATAATAACATAAGCACCACAAAAATAGACGAACTTGCGGCAGAACACTGTGCTGTCATGTCTAGTCAACATACAGATTATGGTATTCTTGCTGGACGCATTGTTGTAAGCAATCATCAGAAAAACACATCTGGGTCATTTTGTGATATTACAGAACAAATGTACCTCTCTCATGAAAATGGAGGTGCAAGAATATTGAATACTGAATACTATAATGTAGTATGTAAGCACGGGAAAGAGATCGAGGAGATGATTGATTATAATCGCGATTATTTGATTGATTATTTTGGTTTTAAGACATTGGAAAGGTCTTACCTGTTTAAACTAAATGATATTCTTGTAGAAAGACCTCAACATATGTGGATGAGGGTGGCAATCGCAATACACGGAACCGACATGGAGGCAGTTCGGGAAACATATGATCTCATGTCTCAAAAGTATTTTACACATGCTACTCCAACTCTTTTTAATGCAGGAACACAACGCCAGCAAATGAGTTCGTGCTATTTAATTGCGATGGAAGAAGACAGCCTAGATGGTATTTTTAATACATTACACGATTGTGCTCGCATTTCCAAATGGGCAGGCGGCATTGGTCTACATATTCACAACATTCGCTCAAATAAATCATTGATAAAGGGAACAAATGGATTATCCCACGGCATTGTTCCTATGTTAAAGGTTTTCAATGATACAGCAAGATTTATTAATCAAGGCGGAAAAAGAAACGGATCATTTGCTATTTACATTGAACCATGGCATGCTGATATCGAAGAGTTTCTAGAAATGAAAAAGAACCACGGAGATGACGAAATGAGAGCAAGAGATCTATTCTATGGATTGTGGATACCCGACCTATTCATGAAAAAGGTTGAAAATAACGAAGAATGGTGTTTATTTTGCCCAGACAAATGCCGTGGACTTAGTGATGCAGTCGGGAACGAGTTTGAAACATTATACAGCGAATACGAAAAAAATAATATGTACAATCGACGGGTATCAGCAAGAGAACTATGGTATCGTATACTTGATTCGCAAATGGAAACTGGAACCCCATATCTGTTATATAAAGATGCGTGCAATAGAAAGTCAAACCAACAAAATCTAGGGGTGATTAAGTCATCAAACTTATGCACAGAAATCGTTCAGCACTCGGACGATAAGGAAACTGCAGTATGTAACTTGGCAAGCATTGGTCTTCCAACTTTCGTTGATGCCGAAACAAAAACATTTGACTACGGAAAGCTGCACGAAGTCACCAAGGTGATCACCAAAAATCTAAACAATATAATTGATTTCAACTTTTATCCAACCGAGAAAACAGAGAAAAGTAACCAACGCCATCGACCAATCGGAATTGGTGTCCAGGGATTGGCCGACACATTCGTTTTAATGGACATCGCTTTCTATAGTGACGAAGCAAAAGAGGTGAATAAACATATTTTTGAAACTATCTATCATGGTGCGATGGAACGTTCCTACGAATTAGCAAAGCAACACGGGGCATACGAAACATTTGTCGGATCCCCTCTACAACTCGGAAAGTTTCAGTTTGATCTTTGGGGAGTTGAACCTAGTGATAGATACGACTGGGAGGATCTTCGGAATAAAATTAAATCTAGTGGTGTAAGAAACTCATTACTTGTTGCACCCATGCCAACAGCTAGCACGTCACAAATATTAGGATTTAACGAATGTTTTGAACCATTTACAAGCAATCTTTACAGTCGCAGAACACTCGCGGGAGAGTTTGTTGTAGCAAATAAATACCTCATGAAGGAGCTTATTGATCTCGGTATATGGGACGAAAAAGTAAAAAATCATATCATTGCAAATAAGGGAAGTATACAACAACTTGATGGTGTGTCTCAAAAACTCAAGGATAAATATAAGATTGTCTGGGAAATGCCCATGAGACATATAATTGATATGGCCGCGGATAGGGGAGCATTCATATGCCAAAGTCAAAGCATGAACCTATGGGTAGAAAAGCCAACGTATAAAACACTCACATCGATGCATTTCTATTCATGGAAAAAAGGACTAAAAACTGGCCTTTATTATCTACGCCGTAAGGCAAGCCATCATGCACAACAATTTACAATCGAGCCCACTAAAAAGGTAGAACCTGCCAGCATAAACGAAGAAGTATGCGAAATGTGTTCGGCCTAAATTGATTATATTTTATTTGATAGTTCACCCCAATCAAACAACGATAATTAAATAACATAACCTATACGATTATGTTATCTAATGCCGACTCCAGATACATGGAGCTCGCCATGGAAGAAGCAACCAAATCTCCAATTAGTTATCAACTGGGGTGTATTGCGGTTGTTTCGGGAAAAATAGCTGCACGAGGATTTAACCATTACAGAACCTATTCAAAAGATGGCATGATTGGAGACTCTTGTTCATGTCACGCAGAAATAGATGTTCTCAGAAAATGTCTCAAACAAAACATTACCAAAAAGATAAATCTATACGTTGCACGCGTATCTCATTCAGGACAACTAGTTTGCTCAGCTCCATGCATAGAATGCTTCTTAAAAATGAAAGATTTTAAGATAAGAAGTATTATTTATGCTGATCATCAGGGAAATATTATCAAGCGAACGGTCGATGATTTCCACACTTCCCATAGAACAAGCGGACAAAGAGCGATTAAATCAAAACGGGTAAAGTGCTACGTATAAGCAATGCAATACACTATCCGCTATCTATATTGTCATACTCATTATTTACTGTGTATTGTTTACATAATCCAAATGTTTTTCTATGCCACGGACTTAACCCATATTTCATAATACCTTCTCTATGTTGGGTGGCGGCATAGCCTTTGTTCCCACGAAGAAGATACCTTTCATCAAGTTCAGGATGATCGTCGCACATATTTTCAATATAACTATCTCGCGACACCTTTGCGATAATAGACGCCGCTGCAATACTACTATACAAATTATCACCACCCTTTATACATTCATGTGTGTAACATTCAAACTCTGCTCTTTTCTTATTCCATATGTTATGACATTTAAAATAATTTCCATCAATTAACAAAAGGGTTTTATCGGGATTTAAATTATTTCTATCAATAAGCTCCTGAACGCAATCATGCATTGCCTTCTGAGTAGCCTGTAGAATATTATTATTGTCAATCGTCTTCTCATCTTCGTATTTTACTGTCCAATCAGTGCAGTTTTCCAATATGTACTGGTACGTTTCGTTCAGTTTTTTACTTGAACTAAACCGTTTACTGTCTTTCATGAGTGAATATGTGTAAGTGTCGCTATGTTTAGGTAAAATAGCTGCAGCAACATATACTCTTCCGAAAAGAGGGCCTCGTCCTACTTCATCCACCCCAATTTCCACAATTTCAGGATCTTCGTTATAATGATGCCGCGTTGTAGCCATTATGATATATATGATATAAACTTTATTATGATAGAATAAACCCACAATTGTTCAATTTATCTTCATCCCATATAATATTTTTACTCTGTAAATATATATATACAAGGAAGAATGAAACGGATTACTATCACAACATTAACAATCGGACTTATTTCATTAGTGATTCTTCTTATTGCAACTATGCTTGCACAGCGTATGTCTAAAGAAGGTCTTGCAGGTGCAGGAGGAATATCCGCAAGATTTTTTACTAGTGGAACTATGCAAAGAGATGGTGGACCAAAACTCACCCTTGATAGCAACTTAACCGCTTCTGACGGTAAGCCCATGTTTGATGTCCCACTACCAAAACAAGGACCAGGCGAAACTTGGGAGGATTTCCAGAATAGATTATCTAATGAAAAGTACGGATGGGGTAATTACTATGTTGATGTATATGAAGATAACACCTGGTATGAATTAGAATATGTAGACGGCGAAAATAAATTGGCTGTAAACAGTACTGGTTCCGTGACCATCAAATATAACGATTTTCTAAATGAAGGTCTTTCTTTCGATGACACCGAGTTTAAGTCATGGAACAGAAAATCTCCATTGAGAATTACCTTAGATTATGTTCGAAAAGATGATGAAAAAAGATACACTAGTTCATACTATTTTTATGATGGCATTTTCACATATGATTGGCCTCCTCCAAAAGTGCCTGCTGATCCAGTTTATGATCCAGATACCAGAGAACGTCCTGCTGCTTCAGACCCAAATAATTGGTCGGAGGCGGACATGGTGAATGCGAGCGAAATGGAAAGACTGGGTATGCCAATAACTATGGCTGATGAGCACGGCATGGGAGGACACGGCATGGGAGGACCTGGCATGGGAGGACCTGGAGGAAGACGTCCTATTGTTATAAATGTAAATAATACTGGGGGAGCTTATGCTCCACAAGGAAGTATGGCGCAACCCGCTCAATCTATGTCTCCAAGCGAACTTCATGTTACTCACGAATTAAGCAAAAATGCTGAGAAAAAAATCACAAAAACTATGAACTTTATGGAGTTTGTCATAAAAAGTTCGCAAAAATAGAAAGACATCATAAATCTGAAATATATTATTTATCTTTATAAAATATATAGTATACTTGAATATGAAGTCGATTTCTATTAATACTCTAATAATAGCTCTAGCGGCACTAGTTTTCATGCTTGTATCAATTATGATTGCACAATGCATGTCACGCGAAGGTGTACAAAACAGTGAGGTGTATTTTCCTCCCTTTCCTCCTCCTCTTTCTCTTGTTGATCCTCCTCCTCCTGTTTCTCTTGTTGATACTCTTCCTCCTGTTTCTGCTGCTGCTCTTCCTCCTCTTTCTCTTGTTGATTCTCTTCCTCCTGTTTCTTATCTTCG
>Ga0233440_1002817_pt1 | contig 13798 bp, 30 predicted proteins | sample SI_123_September_5_FD_182791 | JGI IMG/M metagenome (GOLD analysis project Ga0233440, IMG submission 182791) | Seawater microbial communities from Saanich Inlet, British Columbia, Canada - SI_123_September2016_120_MG | ecosystem: Environmental > Aquatic > Marine > Inlet | place: Canada: British... | reverse complement strand
CATAGGTCATTTGCGCACCTTCAAATGTCAAGACATCTGTAAAATGAAGACTGTCCGTAATAAAAGCGAAAGCTTTCTTGGCAGTACTAAAAGTTCTGAGATGACCATCAATGGTATGTCTTATATTGTATACGTTTTTCATTTTGTCGGTTCCTTATCTACATAATTACCAATGAACATTGAATCCTTGGTGTCATGAAAATACACTTCAATCTCAATGGGACCCTCGTATATTTCCTGTTCAGCCGACATATCAGCATTGTACTTTTTAAGCAATGCTTTGAGTTCATCTAAAAATTCTTGTTTCATGTCATACCTCTTTTATGGATTAAAAAAGCAAAGTACATAACTGGTATATGGTTCACAGAAAACATGCTCGTTTTCAAGCATTTGCGCTTCCCACGTTGGGTTGCCCTTGCGGCCAGCTTCAATGGCAAATTCCTCACCACCGAAAAATTCACCCGCTGATACACAGTAAGCCCATTCATACGGGCCTTCTTCCCAACACACAGACCAATTCTTTCCGTAACCCCGTTGTTCAGATTCATCTGGACTCCAAAGATATACATATTGGGGCGAACCGCCCATCTGCGTCTGGAGTTTGGATATGACTTTATGAACTGCGCTTGCCATGCCCCGAGGTGTTTTTGCGGTTTTGATTGACATAAGTAAATCTCCTCTTAGTGTTTCTTAACTTCAATTACGATGCCTTGGGAAGTCTTACACATGTGACAGTCACGACAATCCATCCGACATTGGATGCCACCCTCAGTGAAAACTTCAACCGCATTGAAGGAGTTTCCATTGTTCTCTTGGGTGAAACCTGAAAAGTTGATTCCCGCCACTTCAGAGAGCTTGGAAAAATCAAGGTCGCTTCGGGCAGAGTAGGTGTAAGTCTTAATTCCATGAGACCGGAGAATCACGGCAATCATGGTCAGCTTATCAACATCAGCTTGGCTCGCAAAATCACCACTCTCATTCATTCTGAGATATTTAATTGGGGAACGTTTGCGGCTGGCAATACCAACGACGGCTTCAGCAAATTCAGACGCTGAAGTTTCACGCCATAAAATTTCTTGACGGTCACGGTAGGGCTTTACTTGGGGATATTGAATTTCAGCTTTCATTGCGTAGCAATCTTTGGCGACCGCACACAAGCCTAATTCCTTAGCAACACAAGTGGTGGCAGAACCCATGTTAAAAATCAGGGTGTCTTTTCCAATCTTCATGTTGCCATTTGAAAAGTGTTTCGTTAAATTCATTTGGGAGTCCTCTCTCATTACGCTATTAATTTAACCTATTGAGGGGCCAAGTGCAAGTCATTTTACCACCTTGGGATAATTTTCTTTAGGTCTTCCAGTTCAGGGGTTTCAGCAATCGTAATTGTTCTGCGCAACACTTTGTAGATTTTCAGCAAAGCATCCCTATCAGCTTCAACCTCATTGAAATATTTCATCACTCGTTCAAATGGTACTTCGCCCTCAGTTCCTTTGACTGCCTCTTCCACGTCAAAAATTTCATCCATTAAACTCATTAGAATGCTCCTGTTATTGTGCAGTCTACATCATCGGCGGGGTCAGCTTCAAGTACATCTGCATGGTCAACAAGAGCCTTTTCAATCGCCGCTTCCATAATATCATGGTCTGTCAATTCAACATTGACTGTTAAATTTTCACCATCGTTTCTTGTGAATTCAACCGTAGTTTTAATTTTCATACTACCGGCTCCTTATCAATTGGGTCATTATTGGGAAACCACATTAATGCTACAGCGACTGCAATAACTGGGAAAAGCCAATGTACAAACATTCCGGCACCGAATACAAATCCGGCACCAAGCAAATACAATTTTTGTAAGTGTCGGCTATGTGAAAGTTCTTTCATTGTCATTCTTCACCGTCCTTCGGGAGTTCCCGTGTTATTGAATTCCAATACATTGCACCAAGCAATGTTAAAATGACAAAGGTGAGTGCCCACCCGTCACTAAATAATTCTTTGATAAGCACATGTATCATAATCAATACAAATCCTATCACAAATGTGAGTCCTAATTTTTTGAATTCAGTCATCATGAGTTGTTCGCCTCTTCGTCGGTCATTAGGTGACTTGCCAAATTGTCAAAATTATCAGTCATTTTTCATATCCTCCGAGATTGAAAACATTGGTTTAAAAAATGTGATTTGAAGGTTGGTGTCCAAGTCCCAAAGCAACCAGACCACTGAAGTATCGCAATCATTTGCTACCATATAATTCCACCCGTTCTTGGTTCCCACTAAAGCGGGAGTTTTGCCTATGATTGTATAGTCACCATTAAGTCCAAGCGGGTCACTTGGTGCCATGTATGAATCCACATAACGCACTTCAATATCATCATTCACAGGAATCAAGGTGAATAATGTAGTAAGTCCAAACACTAATAAAATTGAACCTATGATTATAGTAAAAAATGGAAATTTCGGGTTTTCAATGTTTGGGTCTCCGCTCCACCAGTTCATGTTGTCTCCTTTGGAAACGCAGATTCATACAATCCAATTGCATGTTCATACGCTTTTGTTGGTTCAAGATATACTCGTGTTATCCGAGACATATCACATTGCATTTGTAAATCGGATTGTGCTTGAGCAAGCCCTTCATATATTTCAGACTCTGCTTGTTTGTAAAGCAGTCGGTCACCGTCGGGTTCGCCAGTTTCATGCAACGAACTAATGACCCCACGGTACTTACCACTTTTGGTTTCTTTTATCCAACCTATGTATTCAGTTTCAACCATTTAAAGCCTCTATTATTTGTTGTGCAAATTCTATTGTCTTGTCTTTTTCATAAATTATATCCGCACCCTTGCCACTGAAAATGTCACATCTGGTCTTAGCATGTACAGTCAGAACGGGCTTACCATCTTCATCATATAACACGATGCCAGGGCTATTTCCTTTTTTCATAGTAAGTTTGGTCATCGGTTCGCTCTCCTAAATATTAAATAGCACATTCCAAATCCAAGGACTACAAATGCTCCAATATATAGCAAATCACTTGGCATTTTTAGCATCATTTTTGTTGAGTACCCGAGCGAGCTTATTCGCTTCAGCTTTATAATACTCCCATTCAACAACGGCACCAAACATTCCACCAAACCCAAGCGGTGCGATTCGGGTGTCAATGATATCCCAACCTTCGCCCCTATGGCCTCTGATTACTTGATAGCGTTTCATCATATTCTGTCTCTCTCTTCAGGAGTGAGGAACATATCAGCAAAGTACCCGCCGATTTCCATTTCATCATTCATGCCAAACCAACCCTGAAATTTGATTCCATCCCAAGCTTTGAAATCGCCATTTTCCATCTCGACGACGGTAAACTTGTTTCCCCTTGCGATGTCTTGCCAGTCACTAAAATCGTTATACATGTTTGAGTCTCCTTTTCTCATACGCTACTAAGTTAATAGCACACGCATCCTATGTCAAGCGATTTCTATCAACCTTCGAATCTTTTGTTTGACCGCTTCAAGTTGGACTTCAGCCTGATGCTGTTTGAACATTAAATCTTTAAGCGTGGAGTTGTCCTCATGAATTGTGCCATCATCACGGGCAAGGAACCAAGTATCAGCTTTGGTGGGGTCGGGAAGTAAATCAGTTATTTCAACAATTTCCCTTAGCTTTTTGGGAGTCATTCCACTCATGATGCTGTCCTTGCTTGGTATTTTTCAACTTGAGCTTTAATGTAAGCGTCGTATCCTTCAAGCGTTGGAGCATATCCTGCCCGCTTCAAATCACGTTTGATACTGGCGGCGACATAACCCTTTGACTTTAAAATCTCTCCAGGTGATTCCCCAGAGTCAATGCGACCAAAGTATTCTTCTACTGTGAAATTCTTAATCAGAAAGGTGATGAAGCTACCCTTGTCTCGGCCACGATACTTGAAGCGTGCTACGAAGGTGAAGTCTCCCCAAGTCTTAGCATTTCCTGACTTGTCATAGCTCACATACATTCCATCAATACGGAAGTTTTCTCTCTCAAAGTTCATGTGTTCTCCTTTTCTCATGCCTTAATATAGTGATACACTGCACTTGAGTCAAGTCTTTTCTTCAATTAAAAATAATCCTTGCGGACTGGCATAATAATAATATATTATAGACGATGAAATATAAACAATACAGATTAGGCGGTTGCTACGTGGGTATGTGCCTTATAGAAAATGGTAAGGTAAAATATTTCAAGGATGTTAATGATGTCGCATGGGTCAGTCCGGCACTGGGGTGCAAACTCATGTGCTGTGAACAATCCAACCGCAAAACTATTAAAGAGGTGAAGGAGCTTGGGTTCCCATGAGTTATAAACAATACAACGGGCACATCTGCATCGGGTACGAATGCATGTTTCTTAATGGAATTCGGATAGCCAGAAAGAAAAAAGAGGTAATGGGTGACCACGGCCTTGATTGGCACCTACTTGAATCCCAATGCGACGCACCATGGACATGCCATCCAAATTCTCTATCCATTCAAGAGTCAGAGGATTTGATAAAATGGATACGAATAACGAGCTAATGCAATACAAGCAACGCAGACAGTGCTATTGTAAAGATTGGATATGCAAGAGTGTGAACGGTCGGATAACTACACGCTATGGTAATGATATGATTATGGGAGTTCGTGGGGAATTAGAAGAATCTACCTGCCCGCTAAGAGAGAACTTCAAAACGTTATATGATGGACACGAGACGGTGGAGTATAATTTTGTTAGCAAAATATAAACAATACAGGATATGCACAAACTGCATAAATGTGGAGTGCATCAGTCTCAACGGGCACATGGCAATACAGGTTATTGAGCGATGCCGGTCATGGATGCCATCCAATAATGAAGAGGCGTGTCCAAACAATTTCAGTAACTTCAAATTCAGAACAACCCGAGACGAAATAGAAATTCGGAGGTTGATACATGAATTACAAGCAATATAAACTATGCATGGAATGCGGGAACGAGTGCTTAACGAAAAACGGAACAGCCGGTTATATAAAGAATGGCGACAACGAATATATGGGAACCGGAACAGCATTCAAGCACTACGCAGAGAATTGCACCAAGCCCAAAAAATGGGTACACATTACAATAAAGGAAATGTATGAATTCACCGCTACACCCCTACCAAATGGAACACTCGCCTAAAGGCGGAACTTCCCAAGTGAGGTATAAGCACACAAAGTCTGTCCATTTAAAAATGGACAGAATAACAGCATGACCTACCGACAATATCGGATATGTAAAGGGTGCAACGATAAGCCTCAATGGCCATCGCAAGAGTGCGTATTCCTAAATGGTAAGGTAGCCTATTACAAAGAAGATAATCAATGGTGGACGACCAAAGATGGAATACAAGATTATCATTGCGAACGGGACATAAGCTTAGTCTCAATATCAATAGGGGAAGTCCGTGAGTTATAGACAATACCACAAATGCAAATGCGCCTTGGGCGTCGTCATCGTAGATTGCGTATATCTGAATGGCATTCGAATAAGCCATGTCACGAATATTACTTCACCAAAGCTATATGATGACGAATCAGAACAATGCGTAGACCCTGAGAATCTACAACCCGTAGCAATCAAGGAAGTGCGAGACCACCATTTACTGGGTAAGATATTCGGATGAAGTATAAGCAATATAAAATATGCACCTGCTTGGGCTATTCGTGTATATTCCTAAATGGGGAAATACGGATGAATTATTTACCAAGTAGATATTTGCGGAATGATGGTCATGAGGGCGCACTGCGAATATGTAAAATGCGACCAAATGATAAGCCAATAGTAACAAAACTGTGGGACGCCACAGTATGGGAAGCTGAAAATGAACTATAAACAATATACATTATGCACGAAATGTAAAACGTGGAAATGCATTCAATTAAATGGTCAGCGGGTATATAGAAAATGGGATAAGTGGCAAACAACTGCACCAACAGATGATGAGTGTAGCGGGGAGACCAAGTACGCCTCGGTGCCAATTAAGCGAGTGAAGGAATTGACCCGTGGCATATAAACAATGTAGATTATGTACGTGTGAGAGGAGCTTATTCCTTATTCGGAATGGCAAAAAATTGGTCATAGAATCAAAAATAGCCTGCTCGTTATGCCAAAAGGCGGACTTCAAACATATAACGATTAAGCGGGCAAAGAATATAAAGGAAACGTATGACCGACTATAAGCAATACAAATTATGTAAATGTTCGGGTGCCCTATGCATAAGCAAAAATGGAAAATTGGTCAGCACTGATAACTCCTTCCGGAAGTGCCAAGGCGGCGGACTGACCCGACAAATGACAATACGAGAAGCTTACAAATTATTAAAAGAGATATACAGTTTTGACCCAATATAAACAATACCGATTATGCACAAAATGCGGATGTGAATGCCTTATGCTAAACGGGCGGCTTATTCGGTCAACACCTGATAGAACGCCAAATTGCATGTCTGGGATATACAAAGCCATCACGATTAAGGAAGGCAAGAATGTATAAGCAATATAAATACTGCATGTGTGATGACCGCCGGTGCGTCTTTTTAAATGGTCGCCGACGAATGATATATAAAGACCACTGGACTGAATTAAAAGAGGGGCACCCAGGAGAAGTGAGTGAACCTCACGAGTGGTGCAACGGGAAGACGCACACGCCAACTGCCATTTGGGTCATCAAGGCACTTTACATATCGAAGCGGATATGACTCAGTATAAGCAATATCAAATATGCAGTGAATGCGAGGACTATAAATGTCTCACTCTGAATGGAGAACGCCAATATTTTCAGCGCAAGCGGATACAAGCGTGGTATCATGCTCAAGATAATTGCGGGAGTGATAAGATGAATCAACAGCAAATATCAATCAAGCATGTGAATGGACAACTGAAGCATGAAGTATAAACAATATAATACTTGTGATTGCATCGGGGGTCACTGCATATCATTAAATGGTCGGAGAATATACTTTGAATCAAAGGAAGCGGATGTTATATTGGAAAACGTAACACTTCCATATCCAACTTGCTTTAAAAGCGGGGATGTTATGTCAATCTCAGCGGCTGACGACTTGCTTAAATGGAAGGGCGAAAAGTGAGACAATGTAATATAGAATACAAGCAACTCAGGCAATGTGATGCGTGTAAACGTTTTATATGTTCGTCGCTGAATGGCGTCCGATATGAAAGGGTGGATAAAGACCAATATCCCATGCCAACAATATCCACAGTAAAAGTCAATGATGACTGTCGAAAAGCTGATTGGGAATTGCAAAGAGTGACGGATGTTCACAAGAGTAATTATGAATGAGTATAAACAATGGCGTCGCTGTGAATGCAAGAAGTATTTATGTTTATCACTGAATGGTGTCCTACAAGCACAGAACGCCAAACTTGGATTTATGACATATTTTAATAATTGGGATGAAAAGAATTATGATAACAAGTGTAAGAAGGCCAACTGGAAGGTAACTCGAATTGGGACAGTATAAACAATTCAAAGATTGTGATTGTCGCTTGGGTGAATGCATTCTGCTTAATGGAGAACGATATGCATTTAGGCACAAACGGAGATGGCGTAAGATTCTTAATGAATTGCGGGCGTGCCCTGATATGAATGGAAAGCCTATAACGATTAAGGAAGCAAATGCAATACAAACAATATAAACTGTGTAATGAATGTGATAAGAAGGGCTGTTTATTTTTAAATGATAATAGATACGCAATGTTTGCTCTTGGCCAATGGCTATATGCTACGCCAACATGCGACTTAGATTATATCCTATGCACGGTCAATCACAAATTTGCCAAATTGATAATAAGTAAATTACCATATGAACTATAAGCAATACAAGATGTGTGAATGCTCGGCGGCTGTTCTGCTCATGAAGAATGGACAACAGCATTTCACTGAAAATTATGAAGAGCATTGCCGGAGGTGTATAGTGAGGGTGCCCCAACATGTATCAATACAACAGGCAGAAGATAGAATGCCGTGTTGGACTTGCTTCGAATGGCCGTGCGTATGTTAATGCAATACAAGCAACACACTCATTGCGAATGCAAGTACAGTATCTGTTGGATATTGAATGGCAACGTATATTCAAGGTTATCTAAATTGGGACTGTTTACTTATGAGGATGAGGGCGTATGTAGTGCGCCACTCGCAGAACGTGAGAAACGCCCGATGACTCGTAAGGAAATAGATTATCGTGAAGTATAAGCAGTATCATAAATGTATGTGCCAATGGTCACGAGGCTGTATAGTTTTGAATGGCGTCCGGATAGCATTGATGCGACCCGACCAAACGTGGTTAGTTTCAGTAGCGGCTCAAGATTGTAGTGATACAAAATCGGATAGGATACTAATAAAAATAAACGAAGTACCGGAAGTGAGAGATGGACTTGGCCGCATCATATAACAGTATAGACGTTGTACGAAATGTCGTAATTACTTTTGCTACTCATTGAATGGTACAAGATACGCATGGTGGTCTCAAGAGCGAGATGAAATGTCAGTAGTTGAGGATGACCCCGAAACAGAATGCAAGGACGCTGAATTTGAATTTGTGAATGTAAAGGAAGTGAAGCATGGCATATAGACAATACAGAGTATGCTCGTGTGAGTCGTTTACATGCACTTCATTGAATGGCATAGTATATGAGTATTTTGATAATCTAACACATATTGTGCCGACTAACAAAGATATGCCAGACAACTGTAGACCCGAAGCGGATTGTAGAACGGTAAGAATAAAGGCAGTATTATGAGATACAAAATATCAGAATATAAGCAATACAATATATGCAAGAACTGCCATCTGTCATATTGTATAACCAAGAATGGAATAATAGTCATGCAACACATTTGGGCGGCAAGAACTATCAAGTTTCCTTACACGTCAATTGATGATTCACGATGTCCTGATAAGCTGTTTAAGCCAATGACACTAAAGCATACTATTGAAGAGTATGGAAAGTATTTTGATGTTTAATAATCAATCTTCGTTACGAAGCACTATAAGGTACAAACAATACCAATTATGCTCCAAGTGCAAAAATAAAAAATGCATCTGGATGAATGGCAAGCGGCTGTACATGAACAATGAAGTAGCTTGGTTTCGTGCGCCCAATGATGGTTGTATTTATGGTCCGACGTTTGAAATGATAACAGTCAAGGACTTTGAAGAACGCCTGAACGCCCGAGCTTTTATTCAAGTCACATAATGTACCGACAATACAAAATTATAAAAGGCGAGAACTACTGTGTTACATTGAATGGACGCCGCAACTTGCATTTAGTAGCCGGAGATAAGTGGCTTGTATTGAATGAATTATATAATATGTGTGAGGGGTGTCCTGAATTGATGAAGCGAGCGGTATCCATTGGGGAGGTCAACAATTTGCCAATGGAACCCAAGTCTTGGTGAATCATTACGCCGCCATGGAACGCCAATAGAACGCCTTTAGTGGCATTTCTTGGTACGCTGATACTTATTGTATAGATAAGGGTACAATATATATACCTATATATATGAAGAAAGGCACCTGCCCAAACATAAAACTCTTTTCCGCCGGAATTAAAACTACAGAGTTATAGGTAGAGTTTTATGTAGGCGTCCCACCAGTTTTATGTAGAGTTTTAACAAAGGAGAGTTTTAATTATGGAAAACACATCTAAATGAAGTAAGGGTCACGACCCATACCGACACAAACCAATCCCATTTAAGGACTGCCAAGAGGCCATTATGCACACTGAGTCGATGAAACAGGCGGCTGAGTATCTTGGCGTCGCCTACGTTACGTTTCGCAAATACGCTATAAGATACGAAATTTGAACGCCGAATAAATCGTCAGCAGGAATAGCCCGTACAAGGAAGACGCACTGAACCGGTGCCGCCATCCCAGGTCGTCCTGAGCACGTCAAATTCGGCCTCAAATTGCTACGTGAGGGCAAGTTAGCTATGTGTTGTAATTCGTGTGGATATGAGGAGACAAGAGAGCACGACGGCAAGATGCCTATTATGCTATCCTTCAAGGACAACGACGAAAAGAACTACGCCGCCGAGAATTTGGAAATGCTTTGTTTGAATTGTTACTTCATGGAATGAACCCGCAAGCGTAAACATAAGCACAACAGGCTTGAGAGGTTTGAGACGCCCAAACAGGAGATATCTACTGAAGGCGTTCTGGAGCAGGACACCCCTTCTGGGGATGATATGATGGAAGAGCTTGGCGGTCGTCTGATTGACCTTTTTAACCGTAGCTAATGACCACTCCATAATATTTCATTTGATTCCTATTAAGTGAGTCCGACGCCTTGCGACGCCGGAGTTCACTCTTCTCTTGGGCTTTATACTCTCCGCCTCATGCGGGTGCCCCTGAGTCGAAACGCTCATGAGGCGTCTCTTAGGCAGGCAGAATATACATACGAATATACATATATACAAGCTAAATCCGTAGAAACTGTTTACGACTTCCAACGATGCCACTGGTTAGCCCCAAGTCTTTAGCGGCGTCCTTTATACTTTCATATACAACGCCGGTGTTTAAGTCCTTTATTCTAACAGTTTGAAGACCAACGGTTACAATGTCTCCAATCTCATGCTCTTCCCAGCCGCCACCATATGTGCTATTGGATAGTGGGACGCCTTCAGCCTTTGAACACTTAGCTTCTATTAAACACACGAAAAAAGAAAATAAATAGCTTGACATTGTGCCACCTGGTGCTTAACTTAAAAGGCTATAGGCGTCCTGATTTTTTTCAGCCACCATAGCATAGTAAGTTAAGACGCCACGGCACCAATGTCAAGCTTTTTCTTTTCCCTTGCATATGGGCGTCCCGCATGTTATATTATAGTGTGAGGGAGAGAGTGCGCCTAACGCCCCCTGTCGTCTTATAAGTTTTTTTAGACGAGACGACCTTCCCCGTTGGGCACCCTTCGCTCCCTCACTCCTCTAAGTTAACATTCTACAACGCCAATGTCAAGCACTAAATAAAGAAAAGAATTAGCTTGACTTTGTGCGACGCCAGGGTTACCTTCTGGGATATACCAGACTTTATTTTTGCCGAGCAGTATAGCCTTGTAAGTTAACATCCAGGAGGCGCATATGCAAGCTTTTTATTTATTTATTTTAATGCTTGACACCGCCCTTGTATATCATTATATTGGTAGCGTAAGGGAAAGGAACCCACGATGATGAAATCAGTAACAGAGTTAAAGCAGGAGTTGTCAATCGACCTGACCGGTCCACAGGGAAACGCCTTCTATTTGATTGGCATGGCTGAGAAGCTTGCTAAGCAATTGGATTTGCCCGCCGAAGTGGTATTGGCTGAGATGACTGCTGGAGATTATGAGACTTTGGTTGAAACTTTTGAAGGCTACTTCGGTAGCTTCGTAACGTTATACAGATAGGGAGATACAAATGAGTTACATGACCCAAGAGCATAAGAAGGAAATCAACGCCAACCTGAAGCCCATCCTGAAGAAGTATGGAGTGAAGGGGCGTCTGGGTGTTAACCACCACAGTGTCTTAGTACTGAATCTATTCAGTGGCAAGATAGATTTCATGGAGTCTTACAACCGCATGGGCAGGATACTAACCAAACGCCGTTATGGGAGCGACGCCCAATATCAGGACGCCACACGAGACCAAGTGAACATCTTCCATACTGACCGTTGGTATGATGGAGAGGCCAAGGCGTTCTTCGCTGAGGTCTTACCAATCCTGAACGGCGCAAATACGAGCCGTGAGAACTTTGATGAGTCTGATGCGATGACTGACTACTTCCACGTTGGCTGGTATGTCAATGTTAATGTTGGACGTTGGGACAGAAATTATGAGGTGACCGCATGAAGTTAATCGACGGACAGAAATATGACCTTGGAGCAACCTTTGGAATTTGGAATGCTAAGGGTGGAGTTTTCATTTGCGGAAACACTTGGGTATATAAAGAAAACACAAAATTTAGGAGTGCATAAATGAGCACCACCAATTACATTGTACGCAAGACCGAATCCGGACAGGGCTGGGATATAGTAGATACACGCATCGGCGTTCACGGGGCACTTGTGGACTTTGAGCACTATAAGAAGGACGCTATCGTAAGGGCGTCTTTATGGAATTCTGTTAACCCACAATTGAGGAGCACCAAATGAGTAAAATGAGCGACGCCATGATTGACATGCACAACGAACATCAGTATCCAAGCGATATGACGCCCTTTGAGAATCTGTTAAATCAGATGTCTCCTGAGAACCTTTATATGGATGGGGAGATTAGTAAGACCCGAGCCATGGCGAGGCTCCGTAAATTGAAGGCTGAATGGAAACGCCTTGAGAAGCTACTCGGTCGTAAGGTCTATGAATCTGAACTATATTGAATAGCTCGCCATCACGGCGTATTATAGAATCGGATACAAATAAAAATAAAAGGAATACACATGAAGGATTTAACACAAACGGTATATATATACAATATGGGCGGCGTCTACTCAACAGACACCCGTGAGCTATTCGTTATGCACGTATTGTATTCAGAGGGTGTAATCAATAAGGACGGAGAGTTAGTATAATGAAAAATCTTGAAGACATCGCCATAGGCTTTATGACTGGGTTCGCAGTGGGTGCTCTATTTGTGTACTTCATGCAGAAGCCCCTGATTGATAAGCTATTCGAAATGGCGTCTCAATAGTACGACGCCACAACGCCGCCTTATAAGGTCATCCATTCGGGTGGCCTTTTTTTATATACATACATATAACTATACATACATATAACTATACATGGCAGGACGCCAAACATAAAACTCTAAAGAGTTTTAATTCCAAACATAAAACTCTCAAACATAAAACTTAAAACTCCCATACATAAAACTCGAAGGGGGCGGTACAATAAGTCGGCCTCATAAAACTAAAAAGAGTTTTATCCTGGGTTTAAGTCGTGTGCATACATCGGACGAAATTTTTGCTGGGAAAAAAATTATACTGATATAGGTAAAATATTAATGCATAAGGTCATACACCATTTCCATCATTTCTGATAGTACAGGACGCATCAATTCAAAATGCACATCAAGTACATGATGCTTTAAACCAATATACCCATTACCATTGTCATCGTGTAATAAATTTTTATCTATTAATGAAAACACTGTATTCTCTCGAACTGCCTTAGTGCCAACACTCATTGCTTCGGAATAAATCTTATACCACTTGAGTTGCTGATGGTCTAAAAAAATCTCAAACATCATAAGCTCTTGCTCAGTTAGTTCAATGTCCAATTTATCCAACACCTCAAGGGCGTTCTTTCTAATCTCAATCTGCGTAGATTTGCTTACACCTGTATGCCAACTCATTTGATAGTTTCCTTTTCTTTAAATTGTATAGTAAAAAAAGGGAGCCTTCGATAGACTCCCTTTAATTCTTTTGCTGTCCGGTGAGGCTCGAACTCACACGCTTGCCAACACTGACAAGGTATCCCGTTAATCGGTTTCAGCAGACTTCCCCATTTAGTGTTAATGGGAGTCCCCTCGGTTTCAGTCTTTATCCTTCAAGCCACTACGCCGCCCAGATATCAACTTCTCCTCAGTTGGACTTACTATTGCCTAACATCCTCACTCAACAGTAATCCCCTTCAAAAAGCATGAGTAACTTAATATGCAACACAAGCCATGTCAAGTCTTTTTAAAATTTATGTTTCCAATCAGGACTTTCCCATCCATAACCAACTGCATAATGGCTGAACGTCCGGCTTTCTCCAGCATCTTCAATAGGCTTCCACC